>VFQN01006723.1_pt1 | contig 12891 bp, 12 predicted proteins | sample 3512371 | NCBI WGS metagenome assembly VFQN01 (sample SAMN10412370, study PRJNA504923) | tailings metagenome | isolation source: Replicate 2 from Balatoc abandoned mine | place: Philippines: Itogon, Benguet | collected 2017-08-28
CTGGCGCGGACGGCTGAGGATGCTGCCGGATTCAGTGCGCTGCACCAGCTGGCGACGTTCCTGAATCAGTTGCTGACGGCGGGCCGTATCCCTGGCCTGTTGCAGTTGTTCGCGAAACAGGCTGGTGACTGCGAAGTCCGGCAAACCGGCAGCGGTCAACAGCGTCTCGACTTCCAGGGCGGCGTCACGACGGTGCAGCTCAAGTTGCAGCCGGTCGATTTCTGTGCGTGATTGCTGCAGTTGTTCCTGCAGCACGGTCAGATCATGAACGGGATTCAATGTCGATTCATGAAATCCCTGAGTCGTGGCCGGGAAGACGACGGCATCGACGCTGATGACGTCGTGAATGCGATCGACGACTTTGCCGTCAGTCGCCCGCTGCGCCAGGACAACATGACTCATTCCGACCGTCGGTTGATCAGTCGCCATCAGTGCCAGGAATGTGCGACCGGCTTCGGTATCCAGCACCTGAATATCACCGCGGATGCGACCGCCTTCAAAACGGGCTTCGAGCACCGTTCCAACGAGATCCCGCGTGCTGCGATCGAGCGGTCGCAAAACGTTCGCAGCGTGGTCGAGAAACACCGGCTTGCGGACATACAGCGAGGCGGCCTGCTGCAGGGCATCTGCCGAGTATTGATAACCATTCCGTGAGACGGAGCCGCTGAGCACCACGTTGCGAACCACACGTTCGTCGGCATCTATTTCCAGCGAATCCGATCGCCAGTCCAGCACCTGCTCGGTGATCGGTTCCAGAGCCGTCAGATCATTCGTCAGTGTCATCGAAGGCGTCTCCTTACCACCCAATGTGGCGTTGCGCGAAATTTTTCACGATCAGATTCGATTCGGATCACACAGGGTGCCGGGGTCAGCAGCGCAGCGGATGGCCACGCCGAGCGCCTCGAAAGACGTTGGGCGATTGCCAGCGCCGGCAAGCACTCACATGGCCATCCGCTGCGCTTCTGACCATGGCACCCAATGTTGCATCGCGCTCATTTCGCCAACCCGGGTGTCGAGACGGTGGGATTCTCCACCTTCTCGTCAAATGCGGGGATCAGCGAGACATCGCGAGCGGATTCATCACCTTCTCATGCCCATCCTGCAGCCAGCGTTCCAGCCGACCGCGGGTGCGGTCGATCACCGACGCCGTCGCCGGCAGAATCGAGGCCAGCCAGAGTGCCAGCCGCCAGGGAATCAGGGAGTACATGCCCGACTCCCGGCGACAGGGCACCGAGGGCCGCGACCAGGGCTCACAATCCCGCTGCTGCTCCAGATACTTGCGCAACTGCGACGTCACCCGAGTGCGATGCTCAACCGTCGACTCCAGCAGTTCCAGCACGAACAGTACGTCATCCACCGTCGCCGGATGACACACTGCGTCAGGATGAGGTGGCTGCTCAAACGCCAGCCACAACAAGCGAGCCATGACATTCCTCCCAACAATCCCACAACCTGCCTACCCGCCTCATTCCCCGCTGGCGGTTTCGCGATTCGCATCCCTCCCCGCCCGGAGTTCCTCCCGAATCTCGGCCGCCATCACCGCCGGATCGACGTCATCCCGCCGCGCCACCTCCGCACGGCTCAGGACTCCCGCTGCGACCAGTTGCACGTCGGCCTCGCGTTCCCGCGCCCGTTCCCGATTCACCAGTTGCGGATAGGTCCATCGCGGCGAGACCTGCTCCAGCACGTCCGGCGGCAACAAACCCAGTTCCGCCGCCTGCTGCATGACCCACCGCCACAACACGCTGATTTCCGTCGTGAAGAACTGCTGCTCATGCTCGAACATCTTCACAGCCGGACCTTCCGCCACCATCGTCGAGGCGAAGTTCGCATTGCTGGCGTCACTGCTGAGCATGAACTCCGGCACACCGGCACCGGCGGCAATACTGAGCAGCAGCATCCGACCCAGCGGCACGGCATCGCCGAAGTTGGTGTTCGGCGACAGGAATTGCAGATCCGTGCTATGAGAGGTGGTCAGGATGGTGCCCGGTCGATACCGCTCCTTCCGAGTGCTGCCAAACGGATCGGACTGCACTGCGGATTGAGCAGACTCAACCGCCGACGTGATCTGGCTCGGCGAACCATGCACCTTGCGCCAGAGCACAATCGACGACTGCAGCTTGCGGGCCTGCAGTTCGGTTTCCAGCCATTTGTCGTAGCTGGCGAGCGCATCAAGGATGGATGCGAACAGCGTCACCCCGCGCGGTTCGTTGCTGTCGGCGTTGATCTTCACATGCCGCATCTCGTCCGCCGGCACGATCTCCTGAGTCTCGCCGCTGACCGGATCAACCACGCGATACCCCAGAACTTCCTCGGCATCGCGCGGATTCCGCAACAGGCCCTGGTCGTCAGCCAGAGTGCCGTCGCTGCCGATCATCTCCGGATCGAGATACCGCACTACCGGCGGCCAGACCGGTTGCGGGAACAGCCGCACAAAACATTCGCCATCCCGCCAGGTGCGTCGCGCAGTCTCGCCATAGCTGAAGTGACTGTGATTGGCGGTGAGAAACTGTGACCAGAGCCGATCACAGTCCCGCATCAACAGCTTGCCGGACTCATCGGCATCGGCAACGACCGCATTGACGACCAGACCGGGACCGGTCACATACACGTCCAGCAGCCGCAGCAGATTGCGGGCATACGGATTCGTCTGCACCAGCCGCCGCGCGACGTTCCGCAAGTGCTCGCGCTGCGGAGGATCAAACGGCTGCTTGTGCTGGCCGACCGGCGTCCAGTCGCCGGGATCTTCTGACACCGGCAACGGTCCGCGGCCTTCGATCAGATCCAACACCCGCTCCTGCACCAGCCGCTGATACCGCGCCCGCAGTTGAGCCGACCGCCACCGGTCCCGGAAATAGCTGAGCATGCCACGCCTCGCACAGGAAGGAGAGAATCTCTACCCGCCGCAAGGCTGTTGCGCACAGTTTTGAGAACGTTGAAGCCGCTGAGTCACAGATCCCGGAGATTAAAGGGGAAGATTTTTCAGCCACGGATTGAATATGGATGAAACACGGATCAAGACAAAGACAGAGTGAGAATGGTATCGGTCGTTATCGACTGGATTTGACTCCTCTCCGAATCAGTGTTTTATCCGTGTTCAATCCGTGGCTGAAACCCTCCCTCCATTGGCGCGACCAAACCGCGTCCCGTAAGTTATCGGCCACGCTCACGTATCCGACAGCCAGGCGAGCCGCAGTCCGGACGCCGCAACCAGGAGCAGGCCGCTATGGGGGCCGATGCACGCATCGCTGAATTGAATCTGGAATTGCCACCGGCTCCGAAGCCGGGCGGGGTTTATACGCCGGTGGTCATCATCGACCGCATGGTGCTGGTCTCCGGGCATGGGCCGGTGTTGCCGGATGGCAGCATGCTGACCGGGCGCGTCGGCAGCGAAGTCACGGAAGAAGATGGTTACAAGGCGGCCCGCCAGGTCGGCCTGACCATGCTCGCCACCCTGCGCAGGGAATTTGGCAGCCTGGATCGCATCGCCCGCGTGGTCAAGGTGCTGGGAATGGTCAATGCGGCTCCCGACTTCAAGCGGCATCCGCAGGTGATCAACGGCTTCAGCGAACTGATGGTTCAAATCTGGGGCGATGAATTCGGCAAGGGCGCCCGCAGCGCCGTCGGTATGGGTTCGCTCCCGTCGAACATATCCGTCGAGGTCGAGGCCGCGTTCCTGCTGGCAGAGTAGCAGATCCGGATTCAACAGGCTCACACGGCTGCCGACAGCGGGGTGAGCCTGAATCCACTTCGATGAGTCAGCCCGCTGCACGAACTCCGGCCGCTTACTTCTGCGACAACTCTCTCGATCGCTCCCAGGCCGCGACGACGGCATCCATGACGATGCCGCGCAGTCCTCCCTGTTCAAGGGCATGCAGACCGGCAATGGTCGTACCGCCCGGACTGGCGACCGCATCCTTGAGCGGACCGGGATGCTGTCCGGTCGACAGCACCATCTGCGCTGCCCCCAGCACCGTCTGGGCCGCGAACTGTGTCGCCAGGGCTCGCGGCAAACCGGCCCGCACACCGCCATCGCTCAGGGCTTCGATAAATTGATAGACAAACGCCGGACCACTGCCGGATAGCCCCGTGATGGCGTCCAGCTGGCTTTCCGGAACCTGGGCACAAACCCCAACCGTGGAGAGCAGTTGCTGCACCAGCGCTGCATCCTCCGGAGTCGCCTGTGAACCGAGCGAGTAAGCTGACGCCCCGGCCGCAATCAGGCTGGGAGTGTTCGGCATCACGCGGACCAGACGAGAGCCGGCCCCCAGATGCTCTGCGAGGGTGCCCAGGGTGACGCCGGCTGCGATGGAAATGACCAGATGGCGAGCATCCAGATCCGCCGCCAGTTCCGTCAGTACGCCGGGCAGGTGTTGGGGCTTGACTGCCAGGAACAACACGTCGGCCCCGCGAGCCACTGCAGAAATCGAGTCCGCGCACTCCGCTCCCGTGGTTTCCTGAAAACGGCGGGCGGCTTCCGCCACAGCGTCCACTGCGAGGATCTGACCGGATTTCAGAATCCCGGAGTTAAGGAAACCACGGGCGAGAGCTGTAGCCATCTGGCCCGCTCCGATCATTCCCACACGCACGGTCGACAGGTCGTAAGGCACTGAATTCCCTTCTGCAGCTGGCAATGCGGAGCAGCATACCGGGAAAGCCGGAGTTGTCGATACTGTCGGGCGTCACCACCGCAACCTGTCGAGCCGGGTACAAGCGTCATCCACGAGAGCTGTCGTTCCTGCTCACCGCGTGCTAACGTGCCGTCAGCAGCAGGCATCGCGATCACATCCTGGAGAGACCCGTCATGGACTATGTGCAGCAGACGATTGAGCTGGCGCGTGCGAATGTAGCAGCAGGTGGCCGACCGTTCGCCTGCATCATTGTGCGGGGTGACGAAATCATCGCCGAAGCGGTGAATCTGGTGGCCCAGACGCACGATCCCACGGCTCATGCCGAGATCGTCGCCATCCGGCAAGCAGCTGCCAGGCTGGGATCGGAACATTTCACGGGCTGCGAATTCTATATTCTGGCCCACCCCTGCCCGATGTGTCTGGCGGCCATGTACTACTGCAGTCCCGACCGCGTCGTATTTATTACGCGCCGTGAGGATTATGCGCCGTTCTACGTCGATGACCGGAAGTATTTCACGCTCGATAAATTCTACGCAGAAATCGCCACGCCGTGGCAGGACCGCGCCCTGCCGATGATCTACGAACCACGACCGGACGCGATTGAAGTGTATCAGTCCTGGCAAGTGCGAAATCGCCCCTGAATGGGATTCCGGGGAAGCCCTTCTCAACAGGTTTGCTGACAGCTCCGGAGAGCGACCACGCACGCCGGCTCATCCGGTGCTCGTGTGACGCCCGCCCTCACATCGGGTATTCTGGCCGCTGACGGAAATTCCGTGACGTCTGCTCGTGAATGACACCTCTGGAGGATTGTGATGCTTCGATTTTCCCTGGTCGCCCTGCTGGGCCTGTGTGCGAACTCCCTGTTCGCCGCCGATGCCCCCACGACTGTTCCGCCCGAACCCGCCAATATGCAAGTGTTGTTTGACGGCAAGGATCTGGATGGCTGGGACGGCGACCCACGTCTGTGGAGCGTGAAGGACGGCGTAATCCATGGCGAGACCACGCCGGAACACGTCGCGATGGGCAATACCTTTCTGATCTGGACGGGCGGCAAGCTCAAGGATTTCGACCTGCGGCTGTCGTTCCGCTGCAATGCGACCAACAACTCGGGAATCCAGTATCGCTCGAAGCACATTACGGAGAATGTCCGCAACCAGTGGGTGGTGCGCGGTTATCAGCATGAGCTGCGCAACGAAATCAAGTTCCCGAATACGTCCAGCTTCATCTACGACGAAGGCGGCAAACGCGGCCGCATCTGCCTCGTGGGCGAAGTCGCGACCTGGGAAAAGGATGGCAAGCAGGTCAGCAGGTCAGACCTGATCGACGAAGCCGCCTTCGGGAAGCTGTTCCGTCTGGACGACTGGAACGATGTGGTGATCATCGCCCGCGGTCCCCGGATTCAGCATTACCTCAACGGCCAGCTGATTCTGGACTTCACCGACAATCACCCGGAGCTGGCCCTGTCTGAAGGTGTGCTCGCCCTGCAACTTCACGCCGGCAAGCCGATGTGGACGGAGTTCAAAAACATCCGGCTGCACCAGTTCGCGGAGTAATCTGCGGCTGAGGGATGCCCGGTTCCCCCGTACCTTCTGTCAGAGCCTGATTTGATAGAACCCGGGAGAGGGCCGGCCCCTGATTGCCGTTTTTCAATACCGAGGATGTCGCAATCGGCGCAGCACTCTCCATAGTGCTGCGCCGCTTGCTGTTTTCAATATGGCTTTCAAACCTTCGCGCCCACGGAAATTTGCCTCTGCCGACTGGTCTTGACGCAGCCGGGTGATCGCCACTACAGACCAGGTTCGGGAGGAGGTCTGTCGGCATGCATGTGGTTCTGAGAAACTGGAGCGTCTGGGCAGTGTGCCTGGCGGCAGCGATTGCCCCGACACTGACCGCGTCGGCCGATGAATGGGCCGATGAGCAACGTCTCGGCGTGTTCGTCTTCCGGTCCGATTTCAGCCTCCGCGACATCGCTCCGACCGTCGAGGATCTCGGCGAGTTGCAGAAAGACATTGAAGCCACGCTTAACCTGCAGTGTCGTGATCGCGGCATCATCGTGCATCTGTTCCGCAGCCAGTGGAGCTATTCGCGGTATATCCGGCAGAATGTTCCCGAAGGTGTGGGCCGCCCTGCCCTGTTCGTCGCCGGGGCTGATGCCGGACGAATCTATGCGATTCGTCGTCGTGATCTGGATGTCGACCTGCGTCACGAAACCACTCACGCACTTCTACATAATGCCTTGCCGTACGTCCCGCTCTGGCTGGATGAGGGACTGGCAGAATACTTCGAGAGACCGGCCAATCGCCGCTTCGACGGCAGCCCTCATCGACGCAGTCTGCAATGGGCCATCCGTTTTGGCTGGAAACCCCGGCTGGACAAGCTGGAAGCACTCACCGAAGCCCGGCTGATGGACGGGAACGATTACCGCGATGCCTGGGGCATTGTTCATTTTCTGTTGCATGGCCCCCCGGAAGCCCGGGCAGCGCTCGACGAATATCTCGCCACGATTCCCACCGGTCGCGAGCCGACGCCCCTGAGCGTCAGCCTCAAACGGCGACTCCCCGATTTTGAACGCCAGCTGATCGACCACCTGCGCTAGCCCTGCTGCATTTCGCGGACTCCCTGCCCCGGCTGACCTCAGGTTTGCCATAAGTGGCTACGTGGCGGGCGGGTCTCTTCCGGGACTTTTCCCGCGTCCCAAGGTATCCTGTCCGTGACAGGTCGCGAACATTCGGCCGTCGCCGCCTGTCATCCGGACAGCCTCTTCGACCCCGCAGTGCGATTCAGAAACACAGCAAGACGCGTATGATCACGATTGTTGACTATGGCATGGGAAATCTGCGCAGTGTGCAGAAAGCCTGTGAAAAAGTGGGAGCCGCTGCCCGGATCGTGTCCGACCCCGAATCGATCCGGAGCGCCGATAAACTGATTCTTCCGGGAGTGGGTGCGTTCCGGGATGCAATCGCCGAACTGAAGCAACAGCAGCTGGTCGAGCCCCTGCTGGAATACATCCGGGCAGACCGGCCCTTTCTCGGGATCTGTCTCGGGCTGCAACTGCTGTTTGAAGTCAGCTATGAAGACGGCGAATGGGCAGGACTCGGCGCCTTTGCTGGCGACGTCGTCCGGTTTCCTGCCAGCGAGGATCTGAAAGTCCCCCACATGGGCTGGAACTCGCTGGAACCGGTCCAGCCATCCAATCCCCTGCTCCAGCATCTGCCGCCCGACGCTTCCGTTTACTTCGTCCACAGTTACTATGTTCGTCCCGCGGATGAGTCGATCATCGCTGCCACAACTCCTTACGGCCAGTCGTTCGTCTCGATGATCTCCCGCGGGCGAGTCTTCGCCACGCAGTTCCATCCGGAGAAAAGCCAGAAGGTGGGTCTCCAGTTGCTGCGGAATTTCGCGGAATTGCAGTGAGACCGGATCTTCCCGTCCACGGGCACCTTGCCCCGCGCCCTGAACTTAAAACCAGTAAATCAAAAAGGCTGAGACAGGCACTGGCCTGGCGTATTCATTAGCCCGAAGCGCAAGCGAGGAAAGTCTTGCCTACTCCCTCGCTTGCATCTTGGGCTAATACTTACTGAGTGGTGTATCTGTCTGGCCATTCATGTTTTCAAGAATCCTGAGTCTGGAAATCTGATGGAAATTTTGCCGGCGATCGACCTGCGAGGCGGACAATGCGTGCGACTGCGTCAGGGTGACTATGCCCAGGAAACCGTTTTCAGTCCCGATCCCGTGGAAATGGCGCTCCGCTGGGCCAGCGGCGGAGCGCCGCGACTGCATCTCGTCGATCTGGACGGGGCCAAGGCCGGCCAGCCGGTAAACGTGGATGTCATCCGCCGGATCGTCGCAGCGCTCTCGATTCCGTGTGAACTGGGCGGTGGACTGCGGGACGACGCTTCAGTGGCTTTCATGCTGGAAGAGGTCGGCGTCGAACGCGCGATTATCGGCACCCAGGCCCTGAAGCAGCCGGAGTGGTTCCGGACTCTGGTCCGACGCTATCCCGGTCGGGTTGCCCTCGGCCTGGATGCACGGGACGGCATGGTGGCCACCGCCGGCTGGCTGGAAGTCTCGCAGACCTCTGCCAGGGAACTCGCCGCCCAGTTTCTCGGCGAACCGCTGGCGGCTGTGATTTATACGAATATCGCCAACGACGGCATGATGCAGGGGATCGACCCGGGCACACTGGCCGACCTGGAAGCCCTTTGCGACCTGGGACTGCCGGTCATCGCCTCGGGTGGCGTCACCACGCTGGCTGATATTTCCGCCCTCGCAGCGATTCACCGCCGCCAGCCGAAGCTGCTCGGGGCGATTGTTGGCCGGGCGATCTACGAAGGCACCGTGGACGTGGCAGAAGCCGTGAAAATCGCCACGCAGGCCTGAAACTCGTTGCTACATCCAGCAATGAAAAAACGCCCGGCTGCGAGACAGCCGGGCGTTTTTGCTTGATCGATCATGGCCCGAGGGGCCTCAAACCGTCTCAGTTGGTTTCCGCAGCAGCTTCGGCTTTGGCAGCAGCACTCTTGCGGGCTTCGATCACTTCGGCAGACATCACGTTGATACGACGACCGGATTGATCGAAGACGATGTAGCCTTCCGACAGGGCAAACAGGGTGTAGTCGCGGCCCTGACCGACGTTCTGACCGGCGTGCCAGCGGGTGCCGTTCTGACGGATCAGGATATTGCCAGCGATCACGTGCTCGCCGCCGAACTTCTTCACACCCAGACGCTTGGCAACCGAATCGCGTCCGTTCCGGCTGGAGCCCTGACCCTTCTTATGCGCCATGATTAAGCCTCAAACCCTGTCTCGTACGACGAAAACCAGTTCTCGCCACCGTCAATGGCACAGCTTGTTGCCAGACCGGGCGCTGAAAATCGAAAAAAAGCTCTCCGAAACGTCCGATACGGACCTCTCGGAAGAACGGCGGAGTATGGCGAATGTCGCCGGAAACTTCAAGCCGCTCAGCGGTAAATCCAGCGCGGCTGGCCCTCCAGACGCAGTTCCGGTTCTGTCTGGTCAAACTCGTCCCCCGGCCGCCAGTACTTCATTTCAATGGTCTTGTTCTGAACGACCGTTCCGCCATCAGGTGCCATCACGGTCTTGACGCCGTTGGAAAAGCCGGTCAGGTACACCGTGTAGCGATCTGCCTCGGGATCAACGCCGAGAAACGTCGCAACTCCATAAATTTCATTCTGTTCGGGCGCACCCTTCGCCACGGCCGGCGGCACATCTTCCACGACGTTGACAGTGGACGAATACTTGCGGCGTTCACGACGCTCAATCGCTGCCAGGGCTTCCGGCAGAATCTGGTCCCGGTAGACCTGCGGTTGCTCCCCATCCGTCGTCACCAGCGTGAATTCCGGAATGAACTTCTCGGGCAGGACCGGCGCATCCAGTTCATTGACGGCCCGAAGGACCGGTGCCGGCGAGGCCAGCGAGCGATTGATGACACGATAAACCAGATAGGTCACGAACCGCGGCTCTTTTTTGCCGGTCTCAGGATTGGTGATATCGACGGCGATCATTCGCAGGGGTTTGAAGTAGACTTCCATCACCCACAAGCCGGGCTGCGATGAAATTTCCTCACCGGTGGCAGCCGCCTCGACCATGGTTTCCGCATAACGCGGCTGGGCGGTAACCACATTCGAGAGAATGGGTTGCAGCAACAGCCCCCACAGAATCGCTGCCACAGGTCTCGACCAGCGCGAATGGGCAGCAAGCAAAGGCAAACCGGAAATCATGACGTGCGATTCCTGAGGACGAGTCCGATTCCCACAGGCAGGGAGACTTCGGAGAGGGACTGCGCAGCAACGATTCTTTCAGCCTAGGAACGAAAGCCCCGTTCCGTCAACAATTTCCTCGGACAGCCCGGCGGGATTCTCCAGACTCCCCGAGCGAAGCCGGAATTCCGCTGCGAACCGAAAGTCCGGTGTCAATTCACATCCACACCAATCAGCATCCGCTCGAACGCATCGGCCTGATGCGCAACGTCCAATACGCTGCGACGAATTTCTTCCGCGTCCACGGTCATTCGCGGATAGTTGTTTACCATGACAAAATAAGGCTCGCCCTGGATTTCCCGCACGGCGACCGCACCATGTTGCATAACGGAGTTCAGCCGCAGGGCAGTTTCATAGTAGTGTGCATCCGCCCGGGCGCAGAGACTGGTAATTGTCACCAGCCGGTCGGCAGCCGCATGCTCGCTGGGTTCGATCAACACCCGCTGCCGACGACCGTTGCTGAACTTCAGCTCCAGATGGTACTTCTCACCCTCCCGTCGCCAGGAAACCTGCGGATGACTGGCGAAAGCCTGTTCCACGAGACTTCCCAGATCCTCTGCCTGCCCCAGCACCGCCAGCAGTAACTGACCGGCCCGGTGGGCATCAGCCGGCCGGTTGCCCGGGGCCTTCGCCAGCAGTTGATGCAGGCACTCGGCCATCTCCAGCGTCAGTCGGGGTGCGTGTCGTCGGGGATTCGGCAGCGGCTCATGCTGAACCTGACGCACCAGATCCGACAGCTTCGGGGAATGGTACGGATACTGACCGGTCAGCAACACGTAATAGCAGACACCGAGAGCATAAACGTCGCTGGCAATACTGGCATCTTCCCCGGCAAACAACTCCGGCGCCATGTAAGCCGGTGTCCCGACCAGTTCCCGCGATAACAGCGCCTCAGTCGTCACCAGCACGCGCTTGGCCAGCCCGAAATCAGCAATCTTGGGGATGCCGGTATGGGTGAGCAGGACGTTGTCCAGTTTCAGGTCGCGATGCAACACCCCGTTGTCATGGGCACAGGCCAGCCCCTGTGCAATCCTCGCGACAATCGCCGTGGCCCGTTCCGGTGACTGTGGCCCATCGACTTTGACCAGCCCCTGCAACGTCTGTCCGGCAACGAATTCCATTTCCAGAAAATGGAACCCTCGCTCCTGGCCGATCGCATGCACCGTGATAATGTTCGGATGGACCAGCGACGCCGTCGACCGGCCTTCGTTGCTGAACCGCAGCACATACGCCGGGTCATTCTGAACCAGCCGCGGCGGCAGGATCTTGACGGCGCAAGACCGTTCCAGATCCCGATGTCGCGCCAGGTACACCCGGCCCATCGCCCCGGCCCCCAGCAGGCCTTCGAGTCGATACACCCCCAGATCATGCCCGACCAGTTCATCAACCTCTTTGGCGTCGGATGCCGTCACGTGCGTCGTACGGGACCGGCCGTCCACGCTGACCATGACTGTGGACTCGTTCGTCTCCGGCAGCTGTCCGCATTTCGGGCAGGTTTCATCAGCAGGCGGCGCGGGCACGTACGTTAACTGGCACGACTCGCAGAACATGGCTGCCAGCAGGCGTGTCTGACGTCCCGCATCCACCGATTCTGCCATACGCTCGCTGCTCCGCCGGCCCAGAACCCGGGTGAACTTCAGGAACCACAACCGGGCACCGGATTTCCGGCCCCTGCGGTCCTCACTCATGAATCTATCATGAATGACCGCAGTCGCCCATCTGTTCCCGAAAGTAACCTGCAGGAATTCATCAGTCGACGGATTTTGATCTGCCCTCAGGCTCTATCTGCAGTTCACGCGAAATTATCTCCTGCCAAAAAATCTCCGAACCTGAATATCCGCCAGGTGACTCCCTGACGAATCGTGCAATCTTCACGACCCGCCAGCCAGGATTTCTCACGTCACCATCGGACTTCCTCCGGAAGTCGTTCCTTGACAGCCCCGACAGACCGCCGCCCGGCGCATGCAGCAAGCACCAGCCCGAAGTGCCAGCAAGAGACTGCTGTCTTCTCGCTCGCTGGCGCTTCAACGCTGATGAATCTCCGGGCCACGGCGGATTTCCTGCTCGCTTGGCAGAGAACCGGGATCAGTCAAGTGTCACCACTTCAGCGCCTGCCCGGGTTCCCAGCGCCCGCCATACGCTGAGATCAATGTTCTCGCTCACGGTCTTGACGCTGCCATCAACCATCGCGGCATTCACGATGCCGGTGTGATAGCTGCGGGCGGTGATGATCGCATACGTGGCGGTCGTGGAACTCGTTGCTTCCTGCTGCGAGGTGAAGTCGACACTCTGTCCGGCAGCGCACTGGTCAGCGGTGGCGGGAATGGGAATGACGGCATTGGGGCCGGCCGCCGTGGTGATCCCCTCGTGATGCACGCGACCGTCCGGCCATTCCGTATGCCCGTTCGGCTTGCACCAGCTCATTCCCGACGGCACCTTCGAAATGACTGCCGACAAAGTGGAAGAGGGAGAAGCGTTGCCA
>VFQN01006724.1_pt1 | contig 12890 bp, 12 predicted proteins | sample 3512371 | NCBI WGS metagenome assembly VFQN01 (sample SAMN10412370, study PRJNA504923) | tailings metagenome | isolation source: Replicate 2 from Balatoc abandoned mine | place: Philippines: Itogon, Benguet | collected 2017-08-28
ACGAAGGCCGTGCGCTGGCCTTTCCCTGCGATGCCGAGGGCCATGTCGACATGGATGCGCTCAGCGAGCGTGCCCGCGGCAACTACCTCTATGCCCGCGCGGTGGTGGGCCGCGAATACGCGACGCCGGCCGTGCAGCGCTGCCACTAGGGTCTGCTTTCAGCGCCCCGGCGCCTTGCGCAATTGCTCGAGCAGTTGCGCGGTGGCGCGCGACAGCCGTGAATCCTGCTTGCGCGCCACGAACTCCTTGTTCAGCTCGTCGAGCCCCTGCAGGGCCTCTTCCTGCCGTCCGGCGCGCGCACGCAGCAGGGCCAGCGTGTAGCGGTGCAGCGGCTGGCGGTCCGCCACCGCCTGCTCGGCCGGATAGAGCCACTCGAAGGTGGCCAGCGCATCGGCCGGGCTGAGGAAGCCGAGCAGCACCTCGCGCTCCGCTTCGGTGGCGGTCAGGCCCCAGTCGATCAAGCGGCGCCAGACGAGATCGCGCTGGTGGGTGTCGGGCTGCTCGCCCGCGGCGCGCATCTGGTTGAGCACCTCGAAGGCATAGCCGTTGAGTTCGCCGCGCAGCATGGCCACGGAGAACTGCATGCGTCGCAGCCACGGGCGGTCGCGCGTGCCCTTGGCGGCGGCCTCGAAATGCTGGCGTACCGCCTCGTCGATGCGCGCGCCGTTCCAAACCATCCAGTGCGCCCACATGCTGTGGGCGTAGACGTTGCCGGCGTCGTCGGCCAGCGCGGCCTTGTAGAGGGCGGGCGGGTCGCCGCCGGCCGCGCCGTCGCGGCTGCGCAGGAAGTCGGCCCAGCCGAGGTGGGCGGCGAGGTCGGCACGGCGCTCGCCGCGCGCGGCAGCCATGCCCTGCGCCAGCACCGGCTGGATGGGCTCGACCAGCGCGCTGAAGCTCTCCTTGTCGCCGGCCACGCGGGCCTCGCGCAGCCAGCGCATGCCGCAGTCTTCGCGGGCCTTGCGCACGGCCTCGTCGCCCGGGCGGCTGGCGATGAAGGTCTCGAACTGCTTCCACGCCACCGCATGGCTGCCGGCTTCGCACAGCTGCACGGCGGCGGCCAGCTCGGCAGCCTGGAGTTCGACCCGGGCCTTCTCCTGGGCGCGCTTCTGCTCGGCATGGTCGTAGGCCACCCAGGCGCCGGCGAGGGCGAGCGCCAGCACGCCCGCGGCCACCAGCCAGCCGCGCGGCGGCAGCGGGCCGCGCAGCCGGTCGACCGCCGCCACCGTTTCGGCCACCAGGTCGCCCCTGGGCTGCAGCAGCGTCACCGAGCGCAGGTAGGGCGGGATGTCCTCGATCGGCGTCGGGGCCGCCACCACCGGCAGCACGCGCCGGCCCGGGCTGCGCCAGCGGCGCTGCGCGATGTCGAGTTCGGTCAGCGCATAGCTGCCCGGCGCGATCGAGCGCGGCGTGATCAGGAAGACCAGCGCATCGGCGCCCTTGATCGCCTCGCGCAGGGCCTCATGGTAGGGCTCGCCTTCCTTCAGCTCGGAGCGGTCGGTGAACACCTCGTGGCCTTCGGCCTCGAGCGCCAGGCGCAGTTGCTCGGCCAGGTTCTTCTGGTCGGAGGGGTAGGAGATGAAGAGCTTCACGGTGCGGGTTCGGGGGCGTGCGATTGTTGTGCCGATCCGCCGGGGGCGCAACGCACAGCGGCTACGATGCGGGCCCGCGGCCTCTCCGCCCATCCCTACCCGAACAGCGCCCTCCGGCGCAGCACACCATGGCCAGCAGCCTTCTCGCCCTGATCGACGACATCGCCAGTGTGCTCGACGACGTGGCCGTCCTGTCCAAGGTGGCCGCGAAGAAGACCGCCGGCGTGCTCGGCGACGACCTCGCGCTCAACGCCCAGCAGGTCACCGGCGTCAGCGCCGACCGCGAATTGCCGGTGGTGTGGGCGGTGGCCAAGGGCTCGCTCCTGAACAAGGCGATCCTGGTGCCCGCGGCGCTGGCGATCAGCGCCTTCCTGCCGATGCTGATCACGCCGCTGCTGATGATCGGCGGTGCGTTCCTGTGCTTCGAGGGCTTCGAGAAGCTGGCGCACAGGTTCCTGCACAGCCCTGCGGAGGACGCCGCACACAAGGAGGAACTGGCCCAGGCACTGGCCGACCCGTCCGTCGACCTGGTGGCGCTGGAGAAGGACAGGATCAAGGGCGCCGTGCGCACCGACTTCATCCTCTCGGCGGAGATCATCGCGATCACGCTCGGCACGGTGGCCACCGCGCCCTTCGCCACCCAGGCCTCGGTGGTGGCCAGCATCGCGTTGGTGATGACGGTGAGCGTGTACGGTCTCGTGGCCGGCATCGTCAAGCTCGACGACGCCGGCCTGTGGCTCAGCCGCCGCCCCGGTGCCGGAGCGCAAGCGCTCGGCCGCGGCATCCTCGCCGCTGCGCCCTGGCTGATGAAGCTGCTGTCCATCGCCGGCACCGCGGCGATGTTCCTCGTCGGCGGCGGCATCCTGGTGCATGGCATCGCCCCGCTGCACCACGCGGTGCAGGGCTGGGTGCAGGGCATGGGGCCGGTGGCCACCACGCTGCTGCCGACGCTGGCCGATGGCGTGGCCGGCATCGTCGCCGGCGCGCTGGTGCTGGCGGCAGTGTCGCTGTTTCAACGTCTGCGCGGCCGCGCGGCGTGAACTCCGCCACGATGCACCGCCGCCGCTGAGGCGCGCCGGCGCGCCGGCTGAATAATGGGGCCGACAACAACCAGACACTCAGGAGGCTGCCATGTCCCGTTCCGTCCCGCTGTCGTCGCGCGCTGGCGCGCTGGTCATGGTGCTCGGCCTGGCGGCCGGCGCCGCCCTGGCGGCCCCCACGGCCACGAAGTTCGATCCGGCGATGGAGGTGCAGGGCACGAAGCTGCAGCTCAACGGGGCGGGCACGCGCTACAAGGCCATCTTCAAGGTCTACGACATGGCGCTGTACACCACGAAGAAGGTGTCCAGCCCGGCCGAGCTGCTGGCCTTGCCGGGGCCGAAGCGGTTGCAGTTCACCGCGCTGCGCGAGCTGCCGGGCACCGATCTCGGCCGGCTGTTCCTCAAGGGCATGGGCGACAACTCCCCGAAGGAACAGGTGCAGCGCCACGCCCTGTCCAGCGCGCGGCTGATCGAGGTGTTCTCGGGCCGCTCGAAGATGCTGCCCGGCGAGTCGTTCGCGATGGAGTTCGTGCCCGGCAAGGGCACCACCTTCTACATCCTGGGCAAGCCGCAGGGCGCGCCGGTGGGCGACGACGAGTTCTTCCAGCTGGTGATGAAGATCTGGGTCGGCGACTCTCCGGCCGATTCGCAGCTGCGCGACGCGCTGCTCGGCCTCGACAAGGAATAGCGCGCGGCCCTCAAGTTCGCCGCCGGCGTGCCGACAACGGGGTCGGAGGTGCGCCCATCATGAGCCCGATCTCGTCGACCGCCCTGTCGGGGCTGAACGCCGCGCAGCTGCAGCTGCAGAGCTCGGCGCACAACATCGCCAACGCGCAGACGCCGGGGTTCCGGCGGCAGACCGTGCAGCAGAGCGCCGAGCCCGCCGGGGGCGTGCGCGCCAGCCTGTCGCGCGCCAGCGTGCCAGGCGAGGCGCTGGCCGAGGACATCGTCAACCAGATGGCCTCCAGCGTCGTCTATCGCGCCAACCTGCAGACGCTGCGCACCGAGCGCGAGATGACCGGCACGCTGCTCGACGTGCTGGCCTGAGCCGGGCCGCGCTCGCGGCTCAGCCCGCCGGCGTGCTGTACAGCCACAGGGCCAGCAGCGCCCAGTGCAGCGCCACCGTGCCCCAGTACACCTGGCGGAACGATTCCTTGGCCGACTTGTGGCGCAGCAGCCGCTGCGCCAGCCAGGCGCCCGGCCAGCCGCCGGCCAGGCTAGCGGCGTGCAGCACCGCTTCCGGCGTGCGCCAGGCGTTGCGCTGCGCGGCGAACTTGTCGCGCCAGTAGAGGTAGAACGCCAGCACGCTGACCAGCGGCGCGGCCAGCACCACCGGCACCGGCAGCCGCTGCGTCCAGGCAGCCCAGACCAGCAGCGCGACGAAGGCCGGCACCAGCAGTGCCATGGCGCGCATCTCGGTGGCCACGTGCGGCGGCGGCGGCGGGCGCCGGCTGCCGTCGCGGCGGCGCGGCGCTTCCCGGGCCGGCGGGCGGCGCGGGTCGACGTAGTCGAGCGGACTCACCGCCATCGCCCGCGGCCCCTTGCCGCCGACGTGGATCTCCTCGAAGCGCACTTCCAGGCCTTCGGCGGGGGCGGCGCTGCCGCCGCGGAAGTCGCGGATGTGGAAGAAGACCTCGGCCTGCGCGCCGGGGCTGCGCACGAAGCCGAAGCCGCGTTCGGCGTCCCAGCGCACAATGGTGCCCTGCTTGTTCATGGCGACGGCGGCTGCGTGCCGCTTCTTTGCAACGACATGGCTGCGATGCTAGCCAGCGCGGCCGAAGCGTCGTGTTGCCCGCTGTAGCGGCCTGTAGCGGCCTGTAGCGGCGTGTTGCGGCTCAGCGCCGCGTAACGGCACCGGCGGGCGGGATCGCATCGAGGTCGTCGAAATAGTCCGACGACACCGGCTCGAACTGCGGCGTGGCCAGGGCCAGTTCGTCGCCCTCGGCCAGCACCTCGACCATCTCGGGCACCGGCAGCATGCGCCGGCCTCCCGGGCCGATGACTTCCTCTTCCACCTCGACGCCCTGCTCGCGGAAGAGGGCGCGCACTTCGGCCGGGCTGGGCAGCGCCTCGGCGCGCCACTGCATCACGCGGATGCCGGCGGCCTGCAGCACCTGCTGCATGCGCTCGTGGCGGCGGATGCTCCGCTCGGACTGGCCGTCGGTGCGGATGTCGACCACCGCGACCACCCGAGAACTCTTGTCACACACCACCAGGTCGACGGTGAGCCGGCCGACGCGGGTCAGCCAGTCGCTGTACGAGTGGCGCGTGGGCACGCTGATGAAGCGGGCCAGTGGCACCTGCGCCAGCACCAGCCGGCTGGGCATGGCCTTGCGCATCAGGTCGTAGGCCTGGCGCTCGGGCAGGGTGAGCACGCGCACTGCCTGCGGCGTCCAGGACTGCACGGTGTCCAGCGACTCTTCGCGCCCGCTGCGTTTGGGCGACTTCGGGCGGCTGCCCCGGCGGCGCGCCCAGACCCAGGCCAGCAGCAGGGCGGAAACGGTCAGCGCGGCGATGAAATTGATGTCGAACATGGCCACGGCGGCAGCAAGTGCGTGAAGGAGTTGTGCACAGCGTACTGCCGGCCACCGCGGTCCGGTCGGCCGAGAAGCGGGAGAAATTCACGCCCGCCGGCGCGATTGCGAACGCTTACTGCGCGGGTGCGAATCGAGTGACGACCCAGTGATCGAGCAGCGTGCGCTCGTGACGCAGCGGCTCACCGCCCGTGCTGTCGCGGGCGTCGCCGAGGCGGGGCAGGGCGGGGTCGTGCAGCGTTTCTTGGCCGGAGGCGACCGTGCCGCCGGCCGCGTCGAGCAGCGCATAGCGCAACTCGATGCGCGGCCCGTCGGCGCGGCCGGTGAGCACGCGCAGGTCTTGCAGGCTGTTCCGCCCCGGACGGACGACGCCGGCCAGGTCGACGTCGATCAGCTCGACGCGCAGCGTGCGCGAGGCCGGCAGGCGCTGCTGGCCGATCTCGCGCAGCAATGCGCCCAGCGCGGCGAGGTTCTTCTCGCGCTGCGCCGGCGTGGTGCCGGCATCGGTGTGCGCCTTGGCCGCGTCAAAAGACACTTCGACGGCGCCCGCCTGCGCGGATGCGGCGCCCAGGCACGTGGCCAGCGCCAGCAGGACTTTCGGGAGGGAGTGCTTCATCTCGAACCTCGCAATCGGGAGTTTTTCGTGGAAGCGGCCGATTCGGTCCGCCGGGGTCGGGCGGATCCGTGGCACGCTCGCACTTGTCGAATCCTGAACGCACTCATGCCGTCCCGCAAGTCCGATTCTTCTTCGCCCGTCACCTGGGTGCGCGATCTGTTCCAGCGGCCCGTCAAGCTGGAGCTGCGCGGCGCCCAGGTGCACCTGAGGCTCGGCGAGAAGGACGACCGGCAAGGCGCCAGCACCAGCGGCACCTCGGCGGGCGAGGCGCTGCGCCGCGGCCACGGCGACCTGCGCGCCCTGCTGCGGCGCCATCCCGAGACGCGTCAGCTGATGCGCCATCTGGCCTTCGTCGAGCAGACCATCGGCCGCTTCGGCTCGCGGGCCATCCAGCGCGAGATTCCGGTGCCCGTGCTGCGCAAGGGCATCGAGCAGCTCGACCTGCTCGTCCAGGGGGCGCCCACCGAGGGGCTGGTCTACCTTCGCTCGCGCATGGCCGCGGCGATTTCCGCGCGCTCGGCGGCGGTGGAGATCGACGAGGAGACCGAAACGCGCCCCGGCAGCCTCGAGGTCACCGAGGCCTCGCACTCGCTGTTCGACGAGATGGAGCGAAGCTGGACGGGCCAGATCCCCCTCGGGACGCCCCCGGCTGCACCGCGCAGCTGATCGGAGTAAGGTGGTGGCCTGTCGCGCTGCGGCGCGAACGGGAGAACCGCATGACACGCTGCCTCGCCCTCGTGATGGCCCTGTTCCTGGCGGCCTGTGCGAGCGTGCCGGAACCGGCGCCGGCCGGGTTGTTCGACGACGCCCTGTTCGTGCCGCCCTCGCGGCCGGTCGATGCACGCGAGGTATTCCGGCTGTCCGACGCGATGCGGCGCTACCTCGACGAGGAGCTGGCGCGCGACGTGCGCCGCAAGGGGCCGCGCAGCGCGCTGATCGATGCGCTCTATGCCCCGGGCCGGCTGCGCATGGAGTACGACGCGGCGCGCACGCGCAATGCCGCGGAGGCCTTCGAGGCGAGCAGCGGCAATTGCCTCTCGCTGGCCGTCATGAGCGCGGCGATGGCCCGCCACCTCGGACTGCCGGTTCAGTTCCACAGCGTCATCGGCGAGGCGGGCTGGGCCCGCAACGGCGAACTGCTGGTCTCCAACGGCCACGTCAACCTGACCCTGAGGAACCCGGCCGGCGAAGGCCGCGTGCGCTTCGACGTCGCCGAGGCCATGCTGATCGACTTCGACCCGCCGGCGCCTGGCCAGCGCCAGTACTCCCGCGTGGTCGGCGAATCGACCGTGCTGGCGATGTACCTGAACAACCGCGCCGCCGAGACGCTCGCCGCCGGCGAGATCGACGAAGCCTACTGGCACGCCCGCGCCGCCATCGAGGCGGAGCCGACCCTGCTGGCCGCCCACAACACGCTGGCCGTGATCTACATGCGGCGCGGCGCGCTGGCGCAGGCCGAACGGGTGCTGAGCCGTCTGCTGGTCGCCGAACCCGCCAACGTCGCGGCGCTGGCCAACCTCGGGCAGATCCATGAACGCCAGGGCCGCAGCGCCGAAGCGAAGGCGCTGCAGCAGCGCCTGGCGCGCATCGAACCGCACCCGCCCTACCACTTTTTCCAGCTGGGCATCGAGGCGCTGGAGCGGCGCGACTACGCGCAGGCGCGCACGATGTTCGAGAAGGAGATCGAACGCGCCGCCTACCACCACGAGTTCCACTTCGGGCTGGCGATGGCCGCCTTCGGGCTGCGCGACGTCGCCGAGGCACGCCGCCAGCTCGCCCTGGCGATGAAGTCCAGCACGCGCGAAGCCGACCGCCAGCTCTACGCCGGCAAGCTGGAGAAGCTCAGGACGCTGCGGCTGCAGTGAGGCCCCAGACGGCCAGCATGAAGGCGAGCACCTCGGCGCGCTCGGCCAGGGCGTCGTAGCGGCCCGAGGCGCCGCCGTGGCCGGCGTCCATGTTGACCGACAGCAGCACCGGCGCGTCGTCGGTCTTCAGCGTGCGCAGCTTCGCCGCGTACTTGGCGGCCTCCCAGTAGGGCACCTGGCTGTCGTTGATCCCAGCGCGCAGGTACATCGCCGGATAGGCCGCCTCGCGCAGGTTGTCGTAGGGCGAGTAGCTGCGGATCACCGCGTAGTGATGCGGCTCCTTCGGGTTGCCCCATTCGAGGTATTCGCCCACCGTCAACGGCAGCGATTCGTCGAGCATGGTGTTGACCACATCGACGAACGGCACCTCGGCCACCACCGCGCGGAACAGCTCCGGCCGCAGGTTGGCCGCCGCCGCCACCAGCAGCCCGCCGGCGCTGCCGCCTTCGATGATCAGCTGGGCCGGCGTGGTCCAGCCCTGCGCGACCAGCGCCTCGGCGCAGGCCACCAGGTCGGTGAAGCTGTTCGGCTTGCGCTCGAGCTTGCCCTCGTCGTACCAGCGGCGCCCGCGGTCGCCGCCGCCGCGCACGTGGGCGATGGCGAACACCACGCCGCGGTCGAGCAGCGACAGGCGCGACGACGAAAAGTACGGGTCGACCGGGATGCCGTAGGCGCCGTAGCCGTACATCAGCAGCGGTTGCGGCTGGCCGCGCCGCAGAGAGCGCTTCCACACCAGCGAGACCGGCACCTCGGTGCCGTCGTCGGCGATCGCCAGGATCTGCGTGCTGTCGTACAGCGCCGGGTCGTAGCCGCCGAGCACCGGCTGTCGCTTCATCAGCGTGCGCTCGCCCGTGCGCAGGTCGACGTCATAGATCGAGTGTGGCGTCACCATCGAGGTGTAGGCCACGCGGTAGACGTCGCTGTCGAACTCGGCGTTGACGTCGCCGCCGGCGCTGTAGACGGTCTCGTCGAAGGGGATGTGCCAGTCGCGGCCCTGCGTCCCGTCCCTCAGGTCGAAGACGCGCAGCTTCAGCGTGCCGCGGTCGCGCTCCTGCACCACCATCCAGCGCTCGAACAGGTCGACGTCTTCCAGCATCACGTCGTCGCGGTGGGCGATCAGCTCGCGTGCCGCTTCCAGCGAGGGCGCCTCGGCAGGCGTCTCCACCAGGCGGAAGTTGCGCCCGGTGTCGTTGACGAGCAGGTAGAAGCGCCCGTGCCGGTGGTCCAGCGACATCTCGATGCCGCTCTGCCTCGGCAGCACCACGCGCGGCGCCGCCGCAGGATCATCGGCGTCGATCACTCGCAGCTCGGTGGTGTCCTTGCTGCCCGACGACACCACGATCCAGCGCTCGTCGCGCGTCTTGCCCAACCCCAGCCAGAACAGCTCGTCGGCCTCTTCGTAGAGCAGTTCGTCGGGCGTGCCGGCGCCGAGGCGGTGGCGCCAGACACGATGGGTTCGCTTGGCCTCGTCCTTGGTGAGGTAGTAGAGCGTGCGGCTGTCGTTGCCCCAGGCGGCCTCTTCGGTCTGTTCGATCGCCAGTGGCAGGTCTTGCCCCGTGCCCAGATCGCGCACGCGCAGCGTGTAGTCGAGCGCGCCGGTCTCGTCGAGCGAGTAGGCGAGCAGCCGTGCATCGGGGCTGACGTCGAAGGCGCCGAGCTGCAGGAAGGGCTTGCCTTCGGCGAGCAGGTTCAGGTCGAGCAGCACCTCCTCCGGTGCGCCGGGTTCGTCCCTCCTGCGCAGCCAGGTCTCGTACTGCCGGCCCTTGGCCGTGCGGCTCCAGGTCCACCAGCCGTTCTTGCGCCAGGGCAGGTCGTCGTCGTCTTCCTGGATGCGCGCGAGCATCTCGTCGTAGAGCTGCTGCTTCAGTTCGGCGTGCGGCGCGAACCAGGCTTCGGTGTGGGCGTTCTCGGCGTGCAGGTGGGCGATGACCTCGGGGTCGTCGCGATGGCGCAGCCAGAACCAGTCGTCGATGCGGGTCTCGCCGTGGATCGACACGTCGTGCGGCTTGCGCTTGGGGATGGGAGCCTTCATCGGCGAGAGGATACGGTGTGCGTGGCATGCTCGCGGCCCATGTCCTTGTCATCCCTCTCGACCCACGGCCCGCAGCGCATCGTCTGCCTCACCGAAGAGACCACTGAGTGGCTCTACCTGCTCGGCGAGGAAGCGCGCATCGTCGGCATCTCCGGCTATACCGTGCGGCCGAAGCGCGCGCGGCAGGAGAAGCCGCGCGTGTCGGCCTTCCTCGACGGCAAGATCGACCGCATCGTCGCGCTCCGGCCCGACCTGGTGGTCGGCTTCTCCGACATGCAGGCGGCGCTGGCCGACAAGCTGATCCGCGCCGGCCTCAACGTGCTGGTCACCAACCAGCGCAGCGTCGCCGAGATCTTCGCCACGCTGCGGCTGGTGGCCGGGCTGGTCGGCCGCAGCGCCGAGGCCGAGACCTGGATCGCCGGCTGCGAGGCGCGCCACGCCGAGATCCGTGCGGCCGCCGCGCGCTGGCCGCGCCGGCCGCGCGTCTACTTCGAGGAGTGGGACGAACCGATGATCAGCGCGATCCAGTGGGTCAGCGAGCTGATCGGCATCGCCGGCGGCGACGACGTCTTTCCCGAGCTGGCCGTGCAGCGCATGGGCCGCGACCGCGTGATCGCCGATGCGCTCGAGCCGGCGCGCCGCGCGCCCGAGCTGATCGTCGGCAGCTGGTGTGGCAAGAAGTTCCGGCCCGAGCGGGTGGTCGCGCGGCCCGGCTGGGAGCAGGTGCCGGCGGTGCGCACGGGCGCGCTGGTCGAGATCAAGAGCTGCGACATCCTGCAGCCCGGGCCGGCGGCGCTGACCGACGGGCTGGAGCAGCTGCACAAGGCGATCGAGCGCGTGGTGCTCGCGGGCGAGCTCAGCGCCGTGCAGTCTTCAGCATCTCCGCGGCCATGAAGGCCAGCTCCAGGCTCTGCGAGCCGTTCAGCCGCGGGTCGCAGGCGCTGCGGTAGCGCTCGGCCAGGCTGGCGTCGGTCAGGCCCTGCGCGCCGCCGCGGCACTCGGTCACGTCCTGCCCGGTCATCTCGAAGTGCAGGCCGCCGGCATGGCTGCCTTCGGCGGCGTGCACCGCGAAGAAATCGCGCACCTCGGCCACCACGTTCGCGAAGTCGCGCGTCTTGTAGCCGTTGGCGCTCGTCACCGTGTTGCCGTGCATCGGGTCGCAGCACCATACCGGCGTGCGGCCGGCGGCCTGCACGGCGCGGATCAGCGCCGGCAGCCGCTCGGGCAGTTTCCCCGCGCCCATGCGCGTGATCAGCACGAGTCGGCCCGGTTCGCGCTGCCGGTCGAGCCGGTCGAGCAGCGGCAGCAGTTCCTCTGCCGTCACCTTGGGGCCGAGCTTGACGCCGACGGGATTGGCCAGACCGCGCAGGAACTCGACGTGCGCGCCATCGATCTCGCGTGTGCGCTCGCCGATCCACAGCAGGTGGGCGGAGCCGCCGTATGTGCGCCCGCTCGCCTCATCGCGGCGGACCAGCGCTTCTTCGTAGTGCAGGTGCAGCGCCTCGTGCGAGGTCCAGAACGACACCGCGTGCAGCTGCGGCGTGCTGGCCGCATCGAAGCCGCAGGCCTCCATGAAGGCCAGGCAGTCGGTGATGCGCTCGGCCAGCGCCTCGAAGCGTTCGCCCTGCGGGCTGCGCTTGACGAAATCGGCCGTCCAGCGGTGCACCTGGTGCAGGTCGGCGAAGCCGCCCTGGGCCAGCGCCCGCAGCAGGTTCAGCACCGTGGCGCTGTGCGAGTAGGCGCGCAGCAGCCGCTGCGGATCGGGCGTGCGCGCCGCCGCCGTGAACTCGGCGCCGTTGACGATGTCGCCGCGGTAGGAGGGCAGGGTGACCTCACCCACCGTCTCGCTGTCCGACGAGCGCGGCTTGGCGAACTGCCCGGCGATGCGGCCCAGCTTCACCACCGGGCAGGCCGCGCCGTAGGTGAGCACCACCGCCATCTGCAGGATGACGCGGAAGGTGTCGGTCACGTTGGCGGTGGACAGCTCGTCGAAGCTCTCGGCGCAGTCGCCGCCTTGCAGCAGGAAGGCCTCGCCGCGCGCCACGGCGGCCAGGCGCGCGCGCAGCGCGTCGGTCTCGGCCGGCACCACCAGCGCCGGCCAGGCGGCCAGTTGGCGCTCGGCGGCGGCCAGCGCGCCGGCATCGGGGTAGGCGGGCAGTTGCCGTGCCGGGCGCTGCCGCCAGCTGTCGGGAGACCAGTTTTCGTTCATTCGATGTAACCCCGGCATGCCGGAAACGCGGTGAGGCACTGTAGCCTCTCGGACCAGCGATTTCCCTGGAGACACCCATGCGCTTTCCGCGCCGCAGCGGCATCCTGCTGCACCCCACCTCGCTGCCCGGCCCGCACGGCAGCGGCGATCTCGGCGACGAGGCCCATGCCTTCGTCGACTGGCTGGCCGGCGCCGGCCAGTCGCTCTGGCAGGTGCTGCCGCTGGGCGGACTCGGCCCCGGCAACTCGCCCTACATGAGCAGCTCGGCCTTTGCCGGCAACGTGCTGATGATCGACCTGCGCGAACTGCAACGCCGCGGCTGGCTCAGCGAGGCCGAGCTCGCGCCGGTGCCAGGGCTCGATGCGCGGCGGGTGAACTTCGCCGCGATGGTGCCCTTCCGCATGCAGCGGCTGGCGCTGGCTGCCGCGCGTTTTGCGCAGCAGGCCACGGCCGAGGAACGCGCCGACCTCGCCGCCTTCGAGCGCGAGCATGCCGACTGGCTGCCCGACTACGCGCTCTTCATGGCGCTGGCCGAGCACCATGGCTGGCGCGACTGGTGCGACTGGCCCGACGGCCTGGCGCAGCGCACGCCGGCGGCGCTGCAGCGCGCACGTGAGACCCACCGCGAGCGCATCGCCTTCTGGACCTTCTGCCAGTGGCGCTTCTTCCGCCAGTGGGCGGCCCTGCGCGCGCACGCGCATTCGCGCGGCGTGCACATCGTCGGCGACATGCCGATCTTCGTGGCCTACCAGAGTGCCGACGTGTGGGCGCGGCCGGAACTCTTCGAGCTCGACGCGGCCGGCCGGCCCACCGTGATCGCCGGTGTGCCGCCCGACGCCTTCAGCGCCACCGGCCAGCGCTGGGGCAACCCGCTGTACCGCTGGAGCGCGCATGCGAAGACCGGATACGCCTGGTGGATCGAGCGCGTGAAGCGCAGTGTCGAGCTGGTGGACATCGTGCGCATCGACCACTTCCGCGGCTTCGCGGCGCACTGGGAGATTCCGG
>VFQN01006725.1_pt1 | contig 12890 bp, 5 predicted proteins | sample 3512371 | NCBI WGS metagenome assembly VFQN01 (sample SAMN10412370, study PRJNA504923) | tailings metagenome | isolation source: Replicate 2 from Balatoc abandoned mine | place: Philippines: Itogon, Benguet | collected 2017-08-28
ACTGCATTGGCATCTAATCCTAATCTGAAGCAGAACGTAGGTTACTAATTCAGATAGACCATATTTTCTCAAAGAGGCTGTATCAAACATTTGATACAGCCTCTTTCTTTTATCATGGACCATGGCTTTTCAGGCCATAGTCAATGGCCCATGGTCAATAAGCCATGAACTATATACTATTAAACAAATCTCAAGACTCTTCTTTTATTTTTGAGACATACTCTCTTTTTATGTTCACATTATACAATGCTTAAACAATATCAGCCGGTATTTATACTATTTTAGCGTACTATGATACGCTATCGATTTTGGCTGCTAATTATTTGTTGTGCTTGCATTACAGCTTGTAAGAATGATCGTAAAAAGACGCTCTATTCATTGGTGTCTGACTCTAATATCAATTTTAAAAATACACTCACAGAGTCAGAGTCTTTTAATGTATTTAAGTACCGTAACTTTTATAACGGTGGAGGCGTAGCAACAGGTGATTTGAATAATGATGGACTTCCCGAAATGTTCTTTACTGCGAATCAAAGTAGCAATAAGCTATACCTGAATAAAGGTGATTTGAAATTTGAAGACATTACCGCAAAAGCAGGAATTACTTTTAACAATGAATGGAGTACAGGCGTTGTCTTTGTTGATATCAATGCAGATGGCTGGTTAGATATCTATGTTTGTAATGCCGGAAATATGCTCAATAAAGCATTGCGAAAAAATAAATTGTACATCAATAATCAGAATCTGACATTCACGGATAAAGCTGCTGAATATGGTCTGGATAATGATGGTTATACAACGCACGCATCTTTCTTTGATTATGATTTGGATGGTGATCTCGATTGCTTTTTGGTGAACAATAGTCCTATTCCTGTCAACTCTTTGAACTATGCCAATATGCGTAGTGTACCAGATGCGCAAGCACCTTATGCTGAGTTTTTGAAAGGTGGAGGTGATCATTTGCTGCGGAACGATAACGGGAAATTTACGGATGTAACCAAAGAAGCCGGCATCTATGGCAGTATCATCAGTTTTGGATTGGGCGTAACTGTTGGCGACGTGAATCTGGATGGCTATCCGGATGTTTATGTATCTAATGACTTTTTTGAAAAAGATTATTTATACATCAATCAAAAAGATGGAACATTCAAAGATGAAATAGAGAACCGCACACAGCACATTAGTTTCTCATCCATGGGAGCAGATCTGCAAGACATTAATAATGATGGTAAGCCTGATATTTTTACCACAGATATGTTGCCTGGTGATGACTATCGATTGAAGACCAATACTTCATTTGAAAATTATGATGTATTCAAATTAAAACAAGACCAAGGCTTTTATAATCAGTACACACAGAATGCCCTGCAAGTAAACAATGGAGAAGGAAGATTTTTGGAAACAGGATTTTTTAGTGGTGTTGCTGCGAGTGACTGGAGCTGGGGTGCATTGATGTTCGATGCTGATAATGATGGGTTATCTGATATTATTGTTTGTAACGGAATTTATCGTGATGTAACCGATCAGGATTTTATTGACTTCTTTGCCAATGACGTAGTGAATCAAATGGTATTGAAAGGTAAAAAGGAAGAAGTGAATACTGTTATCGATAAAATGCCTTCTGTACCCATTCCTAACAAAGCATTTAAAAATTTAGGGAATCTAAAATTCAAAGATGCTGAGAATGAATGGGGACTTGATCAACCTACTTTTTCTAATGGCGCTTCTTATGCAGATCTTGATAATGATGGTGATCTTGACCTGATTATTAATAATGTGAATCAAGATGCATTAGTATATAGGAACACCAGTAATGATGATTCCAGCAATAGTTACATTGCGTTGCAACTACATTACAAAGACAAAAATCCTTTTGCCATAGGAAGTAAGATCAAAGTGTATGCAGGTAATCAACTCATCACCAGAGAATTGATTCCAAGTAAAGGTTTTCAATCTTCTGTAGAATACAAGCAAACCATTGGGGTCGGCAATCATAAAATCGATTCCATACAAATACAATGGCCAAATAATACGATTCATACCCTTACGGATGTGACAGTGAATCGTCTGCAACAAGTTTATTATGATAGCTCTCAAGTGAAACCTTGGCAGCCAGAGCAGTTTATTCCAAAAGCAACCTTATTTTCTCAGACCAACTATTTATTTGATAAACATAAAGAAGACGAACACATCGATTTTTACCAGGAAAGAAATATTCCTTTCATGCTTTCTAAGCAAGGACCCAAAACAGCTGTGGCAGATGTCAACAAAGATGGACTCGAAGACATTTTTCTAGGTGGTGCTGTTGGTCAGCCTTCACAATTGTACTTGCAAACATCACAAGGGTTTACAAAAAAGAAAATATCCGATTTTGAGAAGTTTACTTTTAATGATGTAACTGCTGCCATCTTCTTTGATGCTGATCAGGATGGCGATATGGATTTATTTGTGGGTGGAGGTGGAAATTTTGTACCTGCATCTTCTGAAAAATACCAGCATCAATTGTACATCAATGATGGTACTGGCAACTTCATGTTGCAATCAGGTACTTTTCCACTAAGCCATACCAATGCAGGCGTTGCAGTTGCTTTAGATTATGATTCAGATGGTAAGATGGATTTGTTTGTCGGCAGCAGAAGTGAACCACAGAATTATGGGATCTCGCCCAAGAGCTATTTGTACCATAATGAAGGAGGCGGAAAGTTTACAGAGGCAAATGAAAAAGCGGCGTCTCTTCTGAGTCATTTAGGAATGGTTACAGATGCTGCATGGGTTGATGTGAATGGTGATCAGAAAAATGAGCTGATTGTTACAGGAGAATGGATGACCCCTAAAATTTTTACTTTCTCAAATGGTCAAAGCAAGGAATTATCAAGTGGACTAGAAAAAGAACTAGGCTGGTGGCAGTCCATATCTGTAGGAGATTTGAATGGAGATGGTCATCCTGATTTAGTTCTGGGGAATATTGGTCAGAATTTTTACATGAGACCCACTTTTGAAAATCCTGTCAACCTTTGGATCAAAGACTTTGATCAGAATGCAACTGTCGATAAAATCTTCAGTCAAAGTATTCAGAAAAAAGACGTTCCGGTATTCCTAAAAAAAGATATTACGGATCAAATCCCGTCTTTAAAAAAATCAAATCTTAAACATTCAGATTTTGCAGATAAAACCATTGATCAAATTTTCAAAGAAGGTTTAAAAGATGCCAAACTATTCACTGTAAATAATGCAGCTAATTCAATAGCTATCAATAATGGAAAAGGACAATTTGAAATCATGGCATTGCCATATATGGTACAGTTGTCTTCTGTGCATGCATCTCTGATTACAGACGTAAATCAAGATGGTAAAAATGATCTCATATTGGCGGGTAATTTCTTTGATCTACTGCCTCAGTTTTGTAGTATAGATGCATCTTATGGGCATGTATTGATCAACAAAGGAAACAATGTTTTTGAACCCCAAACAGCAACTGTATCTGGGTTGTCTGTACAAGGACAGGTAAGGGATATTGCCATGATACAGCAGAAAAACAGAAACACTATTCTGTTTGCTCGTAATAATGATACACCTGTTTGTTTTTATATCAACCATCAGTCTGATAAAGGCAAATCACAACAGGTAAAATGAAAGGAATGAAAATGAGATCGATATATACTGGATTTCTCTTGCTGGTAATAGTAGGTATGGGCTGTAAAGGGAAAAAACAAGCACCCTTATTTGAAATAGCAGATCATGAACGCACTGGTATTCATTTTAGTAATACCCTACACCCTACTACCTCTTTCAACCTGTTTTCTTACATGTATTATTACAATGGAGCTGGGGTAGGAGCCGGAGATTTTAACAATGATGGTTTAACAGATTTATTTTTTGCTGCCAATCAAGAAAATAACAGATTATATCTTAATACAGGTAATCTTCAATTTAAAGATGTTACGCAACAAGCGCGTATTCCTGCAGATGGAGCGTGGAGCACAGGCGTGTCTGTAGTAGACATTAATAATGATGGCTTATTGGATATTTATGTTTGTAGGGTCGGTAATTACAAAACCCTTAAGGGAAAAAATCAATTACTAGTATGTACAGGAATTGGAAAAGATGGAATACCTGTTTATGAAGATCAAGCAGCAGCATACGGATTGGATTTTTCCGGATTTAGTACGCAATCCGCTTTCTTGGATTATGATGGCGATGGAGATTTGGATATGTTCCTACTCAATCACTCTGTAAATCATGATGGCAATTATGCGCCACGTGCTAATTTTTTAAATACCTATGATTCACTTGCAGGACAAAGACTTTATCGCAATGATCAGCGTAAAGATATAAAGGGAAATACCATCCAACGATTTACCAATGTAACCAAAGAAGCGGGGATCAATGGAAGTAAAATCGGGTATGGATTAGGTGTTGTAGTTGCTGATATCAATTTAGATGGTTGGGCTGATATTTATGTGGGAAATGATTTTCATGAAAACGATTATTTCTATATCAATCAAAAAAACGGAACATTCTCAGAGCAAGGGCCGGACCATTTAATGCATACGAGTCAGTTTACCATGGGTGTTGATGTTGCTGATATCAATAATGACGCCTATCCGGAAATTATTTCTATGGATATGTTGCCTTATGATCAATACATGTTAAAGAGATCAATGGCAGAAGATGATTACAATATATTTCAGCAAAAATTACAATACGGATATACGTATCAGTACGCACGTAACAATCTTCAATACAATCGAAAGAATGGATACTTTAGTGAAGTAGGTCAATACTCAGGTATTCACGCTACAGACTGGAGTTGGGCATCTTTATGGATGGATTTCGATAATGATGGACTCAAAGATTTGTTTGTCTCCAATGGTATTCCTAAACGAATGAATGATATCGATTACATTAACTATGTATCAGGAGGGGAGTTGCAGGATAAATTAGCCAATAATACACTTCAGGATAAGGACTTGGCATTGATTAGTAAGTTTCCTGAAATTAAATTACCCAATCAGTTTTACAGGAACAAAGGTTCATTACAGTTTAATAATATTACAGATAGCATTCAAAATAACCTGCCTACTTTTTCTAATGGATCTGTTTTTGCAGATCTAGATAATGATGGAGATTTGGATGTGGTAGTGAATAATATTAATGATCCGGTATTGGTCTATGAAAACAAAACAAATAACGATACCACTGCTAAGAATTATGTAAAGCTAGAATTGGAAGGTGATGAGTTGAATCGAAATGCAATCGGAGCAAAATTGTTGATCTATACCCAAGAACAAACACAAAGTTTTGAGCAATATCCGGTGAGAGGTTTTCTATCTAGCATGCAGTTACCGTTGTTGGCCGGGTTAAATAATATACAGCCCGATTCTGCTTTATTGATATGGCCGGATAGAACATTTCAGTCAGTAAAAATCACCAAGGGCAATACCATAAAACTAAAGTATGTCAAAGGTTTGCCTCTGTTTGATTTTTATCAGCGATTACATCAAGATAATGGGGTTCCTTCGTTACAGGATATTACTTCTAGTACAGGATTACAGTTTTTGCATGAAGAAAACATATTTAATGAATTCGATAGAGAGCCTTTGATTCCGCATATGCTTTCAACAGAGGGTCCGGCATTGGCAGTAGCTGATATCAACAAAGATGGATTGGATGACGTATTTATAGGCGCTTCAAAAGGAGGTAAGAATGCATTGTTTACTCAAACTCAACAAGGAACATTTGTACGTTCTGTACAGCCTGCATTGGAAAAAGATACCATGTGGGAAAATGTAGATGCTATTTGGGTGGATGTAAATAATGATCAAGCGATTGATCTAGTGATTGCAACAGGCGGTAATGAGTATTATGAAGATGACGAACACTTGCAACCATTATTGTACCTCAATGATGGAAGAGGAAATCTACGCAAAAAGGAATCTGCGTTTCCTAGAGGAATGAATACACAGAGTAAAGTGATAGCGAATGATATCAATGGCGATGGTTTTATTGATCTCTTTTTTGCAGGACGTTCTATTACTTGGGCTTATGGGATGCCACCAAGATCTTATCTTTTATTAAACGATGGATATGGTAACTTTAAAGATGTAACAGCAACGTTTAGTAATGAGTTGATGAATCCCGGAATGGTTACATCTGCTCAGTGGATTGATATGAATAATGACCAACAGAAAGATTTGCTACTCGCTTATAACTGGGGTGGTATTGACGCCTTTATCAGAAGTGGACAACAATATGTAAAGCAGAACATCACGCAACTCAAAGGTTGGTGGCAATCCATTTACGCAGATGATATGGATGGAGATGGAGATATCGATATCATCGCAGGTAATTTTGGTCGTAACAGTCGTGTGAAAGCTTCATCGGATGCCCCTGTTCGTATGTATATGAATGATTTTGATGACAATGGTAGAGTAGAGCAGATCATGACCTATTATGTTAATGGGAAAGAGATACCCTTTGTTAGTAAGATGATTTTGGAAAAATCGATACCAGCTATCAGAAAAAAATACCTTTATGCTGCCGATTTTGCTAAAGCTGACCTAAAAGAATTGTTTGCGCCACAAAAGTTTGAAAAAGCTTACCAATTGGAGGCGAACTGTTTTGATCATATGTTATTGATCAATGAAGGTAATGGCTCATTTAGTGCTAGTCCTTTACCTAATGAGACTCAATTCAGTCAGATAAGGGCGATCCAAAAAATAGCATCGACAAGTGGAAGTCAATGGATGACTTTTGGAAATTTTTATGCCAATAATGTGGAGATAGGTAGACAGGATGCTGATTTTGGAAACATACTGCAATACCAAAAAGGAAAAGGTATGGTAATGTCGCGAAAACAGTCAGCACCGGTAAAAGGACAAGTACGGAATATCCGATCCATTACAATTGCGGGCAAGCAAGCATATATACTTGCTCGCAATAATGATACAATGGTTGTACTAGGAGAAAATTAATTGTTTATTGAAAAACAGGATAATTAATGGTAGTAATCCACTTGCTACTGTCTTTTTCCTGTAATCTATTCGTGACCAGTCTCTCAAAAGCAATAGCTGGAGATACTTTTCTGAAGTCGCTTACATAAAACTGAACGGCTTCTTTACATTTATTAATTGCATAGTAACCTCCTTGCACTCCAGCAACTACGATATTTCCCAGCATCATATTTTTCTGTAGAAACTTTCCTTCAGAAGGTATTTCTCGATCGGATGCTACTGCAACCATCAAGAGGTATTGCTTTTCCCCTTCTTTAAAAACATTAAAGATGGGTTCATTCATCACCTTACTATTTTTTGATCGAATAAAATTTTTAACCTCATCTATGCTTGCATATACCTCCTCTGTTGTTGGATAATGATCTAAATAAGTTTTCACAGATACATAATAAGCATTTGGGACTTTTCCCATTTGAATATCAAATCCATAAACTCTTTTCACATTCGAAAATGAAAGTGTGAGGTTCTTGAATAGTTGCTCATATTTTTTCTGTTCAGTGCGATATAAAACGTACTGATAGAGTTTGATAAATGGATTGTTGGACAACTTGAATTCTATATTCAATGTCAAAGCAGTTTCAGCATTGTAGGTAGCAATAGCCTGCAGATCTAAGGATGTTGGGATATTGGTATTCAATGCCTTTGCTTTAAAGCCATTGAGCAATAACATATCTATATGTAGTTCAGTATTCTCAAATACTAATGTACTATCATTCTGTACAGTTCCTGGCCACCAGTTTTCCCAATATTTCTTATTCACAATAATCCTTGAAATGCCATCAAAGGGAATTGTGGCATTTGAGGTAAAACTTTTCATCTGATTCGATGGAAGAAAAAAGCCAACACCTATTACTATAACTGCTATTACAATGATTGCATAAAAAAAACGCTTCATAAAATCTTTCCATTTTTTGCAACACAAAAATACTGGTTAGGTTGAAACAAAATCAATAGAGTCTTGCCTCTTCTTGGTATCATCTCAATCATTACTGTAAGAAAGTGCGGATAAAATAATCGCCAATTTGCTGACCTTGTTTTTGTCCGTTCATTACTGCGGAACGATAATGAATACCACCGTACACTCTGCTCATGCTTACTTCATCAGAAGCAGCCTGTAGTGAACTGAAACTTCTTTCCAATCCAAGATAGGGTAATTCAGTGGTATCACGGAAGGCTGTGTTCTTACCAAAGACTGCAGAAAGAACTGATGCAGCAGCTGCTGAAATAACACTATGTCCGCTGGTATATTCCGGGAATGGTGGTGTTTGTAAAAGTGGATTCCATTCAGAAGCAAAGTGTTCACGGATGACGGTTACCGGACGAACAGTTTTGCTGGTATATTTTTCTTCCCATGTTGAAATAAATCCGTCAAAAACAGCAGCAGCAGTTAATGCGTATACCCGCGCAATATCTAATGGAGACTTCTTTGATTCACTACTCAATATTCCTGTAATACCCATCCAGTGACCTACCGGCGTCATTTTTTTATTAGCATATGTTAAATGGCCCTTATGTTCTGAAACAAATGGATTGTCATCCCAAAAACGAGCAATTAGTTTTTGCTCATCAGTAAGATGTTGACTCAATTCATATACTTCCATAACCTCTTTATAATACTGACTGGAGGTACTCATGTTATAAGCCGGTGGTCTAACAGGTTTAAACTGTGAAGCTGAGTCTAATAAAAGAGGTTGTACCAATCTCCAGTTAGGTTCAACGGCTTCTTCATAATCGGGAGGAGTTTGTTGCCATATCCCTGTTTCTTTCAGTACACTAAATTTTGGCATACCTCGTGTTAGTTTATATCCATCTTTTGAAGCCCTGTTTAAAATAGCATTCGCAACCGTTTCCCCCCAATTAACAGAGTTGGTATATACTTCTTGATCTAGATCACTGAAATAATCTACTAATTCTTCTCGCGCTGCTCTGATACTGTCTTTTGAAAAGACTAAAGCTTCTGCCACTTTCATAAATGCAGTAACAGCTGACAATCTGAAATCATGACGTTGGTTGGTATCGGGAAGCGCCAGTTCTGTAAAACCATGAAGCTTAGGTAATAAACTTGAATAGGATGGGTCTGTAGGTTGCAGTGCTTCATAATAAGCGATGGTACTATAAGCGTACATTCTACTGGCTACAGGTGGATTTACAATATCATAAACAATTACATCCGTGAGATGCTGCACACACTGATACTGCAGTTCACGAAGCTTTGCTGGATCTTTTTCCTTTAAGGATTGACAACTCATCACAACAGCAGTTGCTGCAAGAAAAAGAAAAGACCAAAGCTGATAACGAAATTTCATAAGTATCAGGGTTTTAGTGTTCTGCTTTTTTTAGTACCTATAAAAATATCCACTGATGCTATGCTTGGATTCAAATGTATATAGTTTGTGGATTGAGAAAGAAATCCCTGGCCTAAACTAAATTCTTCTTTTCTTTTCTTTCCATCTTTTAAATACACGATTGCATGTGTTTCAAGTGGATTCACTTTTACAAAAGAGCTATTATCATTTTGTAAACTAAAAATCTTGAGCATATCTCTGTTTTGTCCTGCAACAACGCTTAAGCGATTTTGTATCACTAATTCTACCAAAGCTCTGCCATTAGCGGGGGTATAAAATCCAGATGATGCAATTGATAAAGACTCAAATACATTATTCTTCTTATTCAATAGTACCAATCCATTCAATGCATCTTGTCTGCCAAGGTAAGGAGCCATTGAATATTCATTACCGGTAAGTATCAAATCTTTTCTGCCATCCATATCAAGATCTCGCGCGATGATGCCATATACAGGTCCTATCTGTGCTGCAGCAGGTAAAGCATGTACTTCAAAGTTTAAGGACCCTTTATTTTCAATCCAGCAATTTTGTAAATAGTTCGCACTTAGCTGATAAGCATCTTTTAATACTTCCGGTGAAAATAATTGCGTCATCTCTGTTTTAGCATATGGCGCATAATTTGGGAAGCGTTCTTTGAGGACACTCATTTCTCTCAATATCAGATCTCTTCCCGCGATAGGGTACTCTTTTTTCTCCCCATAAATTGAACTAGGTATCCAATGACTGAATACGGCGTCAAAGCTGGAGTTGTTATCAAAATCTTTAGCATACACTTTTAGCGGATATTGTTCAGACGCTTGTAGAAATCCATTACGTCCATAATTGCCAGCTATATAATCTATGTCACCGTCATTATCCATATCAGCTGCAACAAGACTGTTCCACCAACCGGTAAAAGCAGTAAGTGATGTATTGGTTTTTTGAAAAGCAGTACCATTATTTTTAAATAACTGTATGCTGCCCCAATCTGTGGCTAATAAAAGATCTGTTTTACCATCTGCATCTGCATCAGTCCACACAGCAGCAGTAATCATACCTATATTCAAAAGATCAGGAGCTACTTTGGATGTGACATCTGTGAACACTACTTTGCCTTTCTCAGAATCATTTCTATAGATAAAGCTATTGGTAGGCATCGGGTATCTTCCCGGTATCACTCTTCCGCCAATGAAAAGATCCAGATCTCCATCCTGATCATAATCAAAAGCACTGATACAACTTTTGGTAGTGCGATTATTAGTAAAGTCAGCAGTGAGTTCAATGAAATTTCCTTTGCCATCATTCAGGTAGAAATGATCAGTATAAGCTTTTGTCTGTGGCTGATTCTCTGCGCCGCCTGATACAATAAAAATATCCAGATCACCATCATTATCTGCATCTAATAAACTGATGCCCGCATCATCTTGGTATTGCGGGCTTTTATAGCCGGGTAAATAGTTTCTTGTAAAACGTCCATTTGAACCCTGAATAAAAGTAGATGCATGAAAAGGAGAGCCACCTCCTACTACTAAATCATCTTTTCCATCACCATTCAAATCTCCTGCGGCAAGTGAGGGACCATATTGCGTGAGTTTGTGTAATAACAAACGTTGAATATCAAAATCAATAAAGTCAACTTCAGAAAATCCATAGTTCACGCCACTCGCAGCTGTAATATCTTCCAATAAAGCAGTCGTTGTGATAAGTGAAGGTTGATCATAAAGACTTGCATTGCTCACTGAGAAATGAACGGTCTGATTGGGGGGTATATTTTTTCTTATTTCTGATTTCCCATCAGGCCATATCACACGAATAGAATCAATACTGGTATTGTTACCGATACCAAAATGAAGCGTATTTTCTATCGTTGATAAATAACCACGATAGGGTGAATGCTCAATTACCTGATGCATACCTTTTACGTAAACATGTACCCATGCACCCAAGCCGGTGATATTCTGCTTGGTGCCTGTTAATCCAATACGAATAAAGTTTGCAGACTTTTTTTGCTGACGTTCTTTATTTTCCAATAATGTAGCAGGCATATTGGTATTATTAATGACAACATCCAAATCACCATCCTTATCCAAATCTGCATATGCCATACCTGCTGAAAAAGTAGGGAAGTCAATGCCCCATTCTTTGGTTCGATCTGTAAAACTCAGGTCGCCATTATTTTGAAATACATAGTTGCTAATTTTTACAACGGGTAATTGCTTTAATACTTCTTCAAGTGGTGCATTGGCTACAGCATTGGTTCTGTACGACATAAAGTCTTTGTCTGACATGTCTTTTGGAAGTCCATTCGTAACAAACAAATCTCTCCATCCATCATTATTGATATCAAAAAGAAGTGGTGCCCAACTCCAGTCGGTATGTGCTACACCACTGAAATAAGCGATCTCACTAAATGCGGGTCTACGCAATGAATCATTCTTATGTGAGATCAATCCCTGATTCAGTTGTAAAGTGTTTCTAGGGTATTGATACATGTATCCGTAACGATCACTATTTTGAAAAGTCTGATAACTGATATCAGAATGCATCATTTTCTGACGATAGTTATCTGCGGGCATCATATCTGTTTCAATGATATCTGCCAAACCATCATTATTGATATCTGCAATATCATTGCCCATTGCATTTTTACTGGTATGCTTTAAATAAGTAGCGCATTGATCAGTAAAAGTTCCGTTTCTGTTATTGATGTAGAGAATGTTATTAGATAAATAATCATTGCTGATATAAATATCTTTCCATCCATCTTGATTGATGTCAGCAATGCTTATACCTAAGCCATGGCCTTCAATCAGAATACCCGCTTTTGCAGAAACATCTGTGTATACAGCATGTTGTAGTGTTGAGTCGAATTTATTCTCCAGTAACTTATCTGTATTAGGCCAACTGCCATCTTTACGTATTGGACGAAATTCATTGGGATATGTACCATCCAGATCATTCACCAATAAATACACATCCAGATCGCCATCATTATCATAGTCGAAGAAAGCGGCCATATGGGTATTCGACATATCATCAAGTCCATATTCTTTAGCCATTTCTTTAAAGGTGGGGATACCTGTTGTAGCATTCACTCCCTGATTTACATACAAGAGATTCTTTCTGGCATTGCTATCTGATAAAACGGCTGCGCAAACATAGATATCCGATAGTCCATCATTATTAATGTCAATGATACTGGCTCCTTTACTCCATTTGCCATTCCCACTAACACCTGCTTGTTCGGTAATGTCTTCAAATCGTAAATTTCCTTTGTTCAGAAAAAGTTTATTCGGGGTTCTATTGCCTGTAAAATAAATATCCGGTAAGCTGTCATTATTGAAGTCGCCAATACCAACGCCACCCCCGTTATAGATGTATTCATAATTCAAAACATTCAACTCCTGATTTTCAACGATGGTATTGGAAAATTGTAATCCTGATTTTTCAGGATCTACCTCTTGCAATAAGCTGGATGATCGAGAACATGCCAGACCAAAGACGCAAACGATTGCGATAATAAAAATATGTTTCATACAGGGTTTTAGAATAA
>VFQN01006726.1_pt1 | contig 12889 bp, 7 predicted proteins | sample 3512371 | NCBI WGS metagenome assembly VFQN01 (sample SAMN10412370, study PRJNA504923) | tailings metagenome | isolation source: Replicate 2 from Balatoc abandoned mine | place: Philippines: Itogon, Benguet | collected 2017-08-28
CAATCTCGAACCAAGCGGTAACATACCCAAAATAACAACCACCTGCTGCACGAGCAAATCCGAAGATTCCTCCTGAAAAAGGAAGTGCTGAAACCATTTCTGATATACATAAGCAAAGGCAGATATAGGCAGAACCAACGAAAAGCAAGTTAAAGAGGTAGGAGTCAAATCCATCGACTAAAGACTTGTTCCAAGTGATGTTACGATTTCCAAGAACAAGAGCAAATCCTGGTAAGAAAAGAGAATGGTCAACGTCTTAAATAACGAGACTATTATTGAATATCTTACCAAATAGTACAACCTCAACATCGGATAAATATTTATGTTTTAACTTCGAGAGAAAATTTCCAAATCGAGAAAGTTTTTGCTCCACAATATCTCCTTTCCGAAGTTCTTCATTCATTTGAGCTCAATTAATAATTCTGAGTATTTTAACCTAAGAAGTCATGGTAACCATCGTCTCTACTCGAGTAACGGAAGAAGTAACATAACAACAACTTTGTGGGTTCTCGGAGGGGCACGAATTGCACGGTTGAGAATCCGGTAAGTTATCTTACCGGGAGACCCAAACCTCTCTCTCCTAGTTTTCTCATCCTTCTATCTTAAGCATTTTCACAAAGCTGATAAGCATTTTCATAAGGTTTAATTGCGCATCGAGAGCTACATTTTCATCTATTGAAGTCCCGAGAAGTGAAAAGGATGAGAAGATGAGGGTCAAGTCAATGTCTTTGCAATGGCATGTATTCTTCACAATACTAGAAACGCAAAGGTGCCAATTAAAAAAATTGAACCCTTCGAATGAATACTCACTCTTTTGAGGATTTTTGTCTCGACCTGAGTGAAGCTTTGTATGAGCACGCTTGTAGAACTATCAATCAACTCAATTATGTTCTAACAAATTAAAACATTTTTTATTTATTTTATTTTTTTCGACGATTCATCATCACAAAAATTTGTACGCGTAAGTTGTACCGGTGTACCCTGAGCACACATATTGTTGATATGTAATTAATTAAGGTAGATTACCATCATCAAGAATTTTATCAACGCAAAGATCAGATCTTATTTTTTCAGTTTTCAACTTAAAGATCATTGTTGAATTGAGTACTCCTTCTTCTACTAACTAACACTATGGATCAATGAATTCGAAAGGAAAGGAATGACACCTAATCTCAATTCAGTGTGCGAATGCAGTATTATTGTAGTTATCAAAACAAGGAAAATGTCCTATCGATGGATGATCAAAGACTTATTACAGAAAGAGAACAAAGAAAAAAAAGATAGATGCACTTTTAAAAAGAATCTTTGACGACAACGTCATATACTCAGAAGGAACAAGTAAGAGGATCCGGAGAAGGGAATTCCATTCTACTCGCTTCATCAGCATCTTGTTTGCCATAACAAATATAATAAGGTACCTGCTCTGTAAGAGTTGGAAGTTTCTCAATAGTCACTTTCTCATAAATCTTTAGTAATGTTAATAAACCATGATATAATCCTATAGTCCAGGCATCTTTATCAAATAAATACTCTAAAACTTGTTCTGTTGAAATCTGTTCAAGATTCTTCGCTGCACTCATTGTGTTCGATATAATTGCAGGAGCATAATAGATATAAATTGATGTATTTCCATCAAATCCAGTCACTGTCATATAGCGAATCAGTTCCTCTTTGACTTTTTTTGGTAGTTTCTTCCAAACAAACCAAATTTTTTCCCAATGTATTGGGAAACGAGAACGAGATAAAGCAACAATACGATGTAATGTTAAAACCTCTTCTTCTGTTGTTCCTGGGATCTCAACTGGAACACCAACCATCTGAGCATTTAATTTCAGATATTTGTAATACGCTTCAATGCTAGCTTTCCCAATATCCTCACCATTACGTGTCACATCTGTAATTACGGTTAGAGCAGTGATAAATTGATCATACAGAGCATTTGTAAATCCTTCTGCTTCAAATTCTGCATTGTATTGTATTGGTAAGAAGGAGATTAACAACACAAGTAATCTAATTTGACAATCTTCACCACCTTTCAGGAGTTCATAAAGGCAGTAAGGAACAGACTCTCCTTGAACAAAAGCACCAAGATTAAATGTATTTGTTACAACATTACTATAATAAAGTTTTTCATACTTTTTTGAATCTTGAAAATAACTAAAACTTTTATTAAAATCATTAAAATCAAACTTCTTTATATACGATCTTAAATATTCTTCATGACCATATTCATATTTATGTCCAGGTTCAGCAGGAATATCTTTAATTTTATTTTGTATTGTTGTCGTTCTACCTAATGCATCTAATATAGTTGATAATACTAAGAATGTTAAACTTTCTTCATCTTGACAACATGGTAAAACTAAATTCTTACATAAATAATTAAATCGTTCTGGTGTAATTAAAGGGAAATATGTACGATCATTTCTCATAAGACTTCTTAGATAAACTAATCGTAATAAAAGTCTATTCGTAGCAGCAATCACTGCTGATGTTTTAGTCTTCACCCATTCTGATCCAAAGACATCAAGAACTAAAGTTTCATTGCGATGTTCAAGTTGTGCGACGAGATCAGGTGTTGTATCTAGTAATGTTTTATATAATTTTAGTTCAGGGAAACGTTCAGCTATTTGAGCTAAAAATGTTGTATTGTCAGAGAGAGACGAATCCAAAAACAATTTTAATAAAGATGAGTTTGATTCTTCTTTTGACTCTTTCTGAGTTTCTGGTAATGGTGAAGTTAATTGCCAAGCGAAATCATTATTGTGATTTTTAATACCTTGAGAAGCTTCGGCGATTCTGTCTTTATTCAGTCTTAAGTATGCTTTCCTTGCTATATTCATAATAAGAAAGGAGTTTCCTCTCTCAATCGGAATCAATTGCCATTGATAACGGTCTTTATTCGTTTCATCGTATTTGTCTCCGATAACACTACGATCACACTCGTTTTGCTTCTTAAAGTGTAGTTTTAAATAAGTTAATTCATCATGATCTACAAAGATTTGAAAAGTTTCATCATTATTCTCCATTATTTGAAAAGTCCAAAACATGTCACTTTCTTCACTTCCAACGACAGCACAGGAAATATCATCGGGTTGCAAGGTTAAAGAAGTATTCGAAAGAGCGTTAGTCACTTTAAATGTTGTTAGCTCACGAGTAACCAAGATTCTAATTGTGTCAGGTATCCAAACAGAAACAAAAGAAGCGAATCCTGTAGAATCCGGTAAAGTTAATAATCTTTTAGCCAATGGGAAAATCCGAACGGAAAGTAAAGCTTTATCAATAATCTTTTGAATATCATCCTGATATTGTCTTGTTTTCATATTCATTAAAGATTCCATTAATTTATCATATTTCTTTGCTTCTAATCTTATTAACGCTTCAGCAAGAAGTTGTGCTCTTCCTTCTTCTGATACTTCGTTAATAGCATTACTGTCTTTACCACGAATCTTATCGATCATTTCTGCACCTGGTACCTTTCTTTCCTTTAAAGGCGTCGGCTCTATGAGCTTCTGTGTTGGATAGTTCCCACATAACTTTGGAAAAAGTTCGCGGAAGGATTCTTTTGCACGAAGTTTATTCTTAGTCGATTGATTGCGAACAACCATACTCTCTGATAACTCCATGTCGAGCAATTCAACTTGTTTTCCTGGTATTTCAATGAGTAATCCATTACAATAATGAGGATAAGCAAAGTAAAGAAGTAATTCTTCAAGGTTTGAAGCCTCACATTGACATTTTTCTAATTCTTCTAGGAATCTTTCACACCAACCGTCATGACAGGTTAGTCCAGTAGAAGGATCAATCTTTGCGTAAAGAATTCCTTCGTTGAAAAAGTTTAATGTCACACCTTCATCAACATATTTCATTAACTCTTTATAAATCGCCCTCCCATCAAATTCATTCAAATAGACTTGGTCCTTATGAGTCGCATATTCATTGATCAAAGCTTTGCGGATAAATTTTAAAAACAGGGAAAGATGGTATATCTTGAGCTCTTTACGCTTTGTCTCAAGCTGGGCAATGCGAATTGGCTCTCCGGGTTTACTCGTATCAAACAAGTCCAAACTGATTCGATACTGTTTGATTACCGTTGGTAAGATCAAACTTTCCTTCTTATGACCTAATAAGATCTCTTTTGTCGGAACAAAACGACCAGAATCCTCTAAATTGTTTGAAGTAGCGGCGCGCTTATACGCTCGAACTATTGCGTCTTCTGCTTCACAAGTTGCGATAATCAGACATAATATCGCTCCTCCCTCCGCAAGAATACTCATCTTATCGTCTGAAGACTTTACTACATCCAGTAAGACATCCGGACGCTTCGGCATCGTTTTCAAAGCTTTCATAATCTGATCGGCAATGAAACTGCTCTCCTCATGCACCAAAGAGGCGTTTTGGGGACCGTCATCATAGAGCAACCGTTTGTAGTCATCAGGATTGATCTCACAAACAGGTGATTCAATCTTCAAATCACGTTTCAATGTCGACTTCCCTGCAGCTGGTCCTCCAACAACGATCCACGCGACTCGTTCGAAGTCATTTTCCCGGAACTCAAGGCGAGATAACGGTGTTAACAATCGGGCAACAGCTAATTCATCTTTGGAAGAAGGATGAAATTGAATCCGTTCAAAACAATCTTCAACCACATCTTCCGCTTTTTTATCAAAATATTCTCTAAGTAATTCATCCACCACCAACATTCTCATAATCTTCCGTGACTGTGAAGGAGAAATTTGGCATTTACCAGTCGCAATTCGACCGCGAATAGTAGCACGAGTCTTTTCAATAAAAGCATTTAATATTGGGTCTCGATTTAGTTCTAAAGGATCATCAAAGTAACATTGATCTAAGTAAACCTCATACTCTTTCCTAACATTGTCGAATAAAGATTCTGATTTCTTGATAAAATCTTGAATAGAGCTCAACTTGAGGAATAAAGGTTTCAGTTTCAGAAGAACTTCACTCGGGATCTGATAATGAGTAATGAGATAGACAATAAACTTATGAAACACCATTCTCTCTGGCTTAAATACTACAAGCTGTTTCATATCATAACCAGTCGCTGTCTTTAAAAGTGTCATTTCATAGGTTAATCGCATTCCATGCTTGTAAATCGTTGCATCTTTCTCAATAACATCTTCCCATAGTACACTCCAACCATCCTTGAAGAATGCCTTCTTCTCATCTAGCTTTATAACACCTTTTTCTATCGCTGAGTCGATCCAAAGTTTCACATAGAATCTTGGAATCTGAGTAAAATCATCCAATTTTTCAGTAAGATTACTCACATGATCAACAAATAATCGCTTATAATCAGGCTCTAACGGAAAGTGTTTCCAATAATGGTTATCAACGGTGAATTGAATGTCGCTTAGATATCGCCGCAACGTGACACCTTTATATGTAACCGTGTCTCTATGAGCTTGATAAACTTCATCTGCCTTTTTGTCATTATTATCAGGGAGTTCGAACAATGTCGTGTAATACTTATACCAAAACTGAGGTACTTCATCATCATCTAAATCGATGGAAACGACAGACCAACGACTTAAGAAACGTTGCTTGGGATCTCCTTCAACGATTTCAGGTGCAGCCATATTAAAGTAAGCACAGAGAAGTAAAATAATCGCTTGAGCCGTTCTTGCATTACCATCTGGAAAGAAATGATGACGAACACTCACATCATAATCGATTCGAGCTAAGGTATCAATAATATCATACTGCTCATATTTGGTAACTCTCTCAGCTATAAATTCATGTAACTTATTATAACGATCTAAAAGGAGATGAGGAGGAGTACTTGGAAATTTAGTATTTGTTTGTCTCAGACTTTTTTCAATTCCTTGATCGCCGTGGATTGGGGCAATAATCTTCTCAATATTCTTTTTCAAAGATTTTGTAAATGATTTTGGTGTATTCTTTCCAAGGATATCTAATTCTTGAACACGTTGTATTGCATCTAACATTGATTTATAATGAGCAGCATTCTTTCGAATACCATGAACCAAAGTATTTCCATTCGATGCTGATGGGAAGAGTTCTAAGTTCGAATAGGAAGAATTATCGAGTAAAATAAGCATATTATCAAGAATAACACTTCGATAATATGATAATAATTCTTCTGGGGTATCACTTCGCAGCTTTCGAGGAAAGTCAATTGGTTGAAACTTTTGATCTCGCTTGAAATGTTTCAAATAGGAAGTCGCAAATTGTTCATTAATGTCAGAGATGTTTATATCTTCTGAATCCTTGAAAGGGAATTTGGGCAAATAATCACTCTGATTAAGAAAGATTGGTAAATCGCAGCCAAACCGTAACAAAACGAATGATGACAACAATAACGATGCTGCGTTACAGTTAATTAAAGATTCTGATAAGAATTTATTAGCAAACATCATTCTATATTCAATCCATGCAGCACATTTTCTAGCTTTTGAATGCTTTTCCTGCATTTCTCTCTCATCTTTAATTTCTTGAATCTTGGATGATAAAAGGTTTAGAAATTCAATAAACTTGTCTTGAGCATTAGATGTGTGAATCTTTCCCGGATGAATAATATCAGAAGGTACAGAGGTAATAATTGGAACTATCTCATCTTGAAGAAAACTTGATGAAGACAAGTTGACAGTTTCTACCTTTGCTAATATTTTCTTAAATGCCTCTTGAAACTTATCTTGAATTTTATCACGAATGTCTTGCTTTTTCAATTTCTTCAGCTCGCTCAAATTGAGAAAACAAGCTTTAGGGTTGATCTTCTCAATGAAGGAACAGTCTTCATAATCATGAAGAGTCTCTTCGGAGAGTTCTTGCAATAATTCAAACTCAAATTGATCGTGAGAAACGTTAATAATCCCATCAGAGGCAATTGGGCAAGTTGCAATAAAGTTTAACAGGGCTGCTTGCAAATTTTTCTTTTGATTTGAACTTAAACTCAAGCTCTGAATCTCTGTCAATGGTAATGAAGGCAGAGATTGTCGTCTATCTTGACTCGAAGATTTCTCCGAAGAATCTGAACTTTCTTGAGTAATTATTGGGCTTTTCAGAGCGAATGTTATTTTATCCGAATCCTCGTGATCCGTTTGGTCAAATGATCCATTGTCCGCCTTCTTCGGAAGCATGATGCAATTGAATTGTGTGTTCTCGTCTGAGATGTCATATCTTTATGATTTTCTCTCTCTGCTGCAACCCGACCCACCTGCCCATGCCCGAACCACTTATGATTTGATAACCTTCTCTTTTTACGTGTGTATCTTCCACTTATTCTCCATCGCGAAGTTATTACATTATATCTACATTAGTTCAACTTAAAGCAACCACAAATATATCCTTTGCCACACCACTCACAGAAAGCTCACAGAAAGAAGGTATTGTATCCTAGTGCAGTGCCTTATTTAGAAAAGGAAAGAAAATTTTTTCGATCGTCGATGCTGTTCGTCGTGAAGTCCATTGTGGAATGTAAGAGTGATTGAAAAAGGATACTGACAGCACAAGCTTATGCCTTTGGCGATGCTCTCGACTTTGACATTTCTTATTTGCCTCTTAGAAAGCCAAACCTCCGAGTTTGTGGAAATGATGGTTGTGTACGAGACTGAAAACGTGCCTTTTGATGAAGATGAAGAACACAAAAAGATTGTAATAGCTGAGGGCATAGAGCGCGACACTGATGAGTGGGAGGATGCTTGGGAGAGTTACTGGAGTAACCTGTGGGGTGATAAGTATCAATTGCTATCGTTTCTCTCTGATGGCGATCACGATGTTAAAGTCAGCGAGATAATAGTGACTGCCGAATGACATTGAAGATATACGGTGCTTAGATTAGAAACAACGAACAAGGAGAAGAAAAGCATTGTTAAAGAGCGGACGATCTGAGTGCTGTACATACAATAGAAGTAGACAAACAAATAGCAGTAGCAATAACAACAAAAATAGGAATAAGTAATTAAGTTGAAGGGATAATCGCGAACGATTATAACATTGCCGCTCATCTCTGTTTTCATTCATTCTTCCTCGAAGAGATAAGTTAGAATTTGTTGTTGCAATTCATATAGATCAATCATACAAGATTGATTCTCAGAAATTATAACATTTGGGGGCAATTGTTGCCCTAGGTTGTCAGTGCAGAGAAGGAGGTGACTCGGGAGATGGATGATATATAAGGGATGATTTGGTTGATCACAATCTTCTTGTCCAAAGCCCACTCCTTTAAACTCTAACTCTGAAAGGCCTGGAATGGCATTTAAAGCTTGATTCTGGTGATTCTCCGCCAAGCCGATGTTCCCAAATGATATAAAGGAGGGGGAATGCAAAATAGGCCGACTTGTACCCAACTGGCGCAAGTACATGATGAAAAGCAGCTCAGCGCCACCAAATTCAATATTTCTCCATATCTTCACTCCAATAGCAAGAAGAATGTCATCTGTGAAAGTTATGTAGTCACGTAGTGACTGCGCTAATGAGGCAAGACCTTCAGAGTTCGCAATTTCAACTACACAATTATTCGATCTTCTCGGAGGGAATTCACTCCGAAACGAACAATTTGGTGAACAAATCGTGCCATTTCTCAAAGAGAAATGCGTTGTTCCATGCATGCCGATGGGAGAAAGGGGATTGCCAGATAGTTGCAGATTGTACAACATCATTTTGGAACTAAAATAAAAGCTTACCTTTTCATGGACTACATGTGGATATTTAATCAATAATAAGGATTGATCCGGATAATATCTGAAGATTAGATGGTAATTTTGACTGTATTCGGAGAAGGATGCGAAGGATTCCGCCGAAACTTCATGAACGAGAAAACAATCTCCCTTTTCCCTTCTGAGAGAGGAGGGGATGATGGCCCTCCAATCAACTTCAGAGGAGCGGAAGTTACTCATGAATCTTCGTGAAGCTGGGACAGACATATTCGCAATCCTTAATCAAAAAAAACAATATTGAATGATTTGGTAGTTGACGATTGGTGAATGTCTGGCTATATGGACTTAACAGTGAATAAAGGAATTGTTTAAACATTGAAGGGAATTGCCTTATTATTTAGTCTTTTGCTTATTTTGTTGATCCCCCAATCACATAAGATATAGACCGACTGACAGGCAGGGATGGGACCATTGTGGAATGTTCGAGTGATTCAAAAAGGATACCGATGGATTGATCTTGAAGTTTGGATGTGTCATCCACATGCAGGTGACTTTGCAGAAGATCCTGTCTTTGCACTTTTACTGCTGACAGCACAAGCTTATGTCTATGATAAAAATTACAACAGAATCCCAGCATCACCATTTGGCAAGGCTATCGACTTCGACGATTCTTATTCGCCTGATAAAGTCAAAGTGAGAGTTTCCGAATTTGTGGAAAAGGTGGTTGTCTACGAGACTCAAAACGTGCCTTTTGATGAAGATGAAGAACATGAGAAGATAGACCGACAAGTCCTCGCAGACGGCATAGAACGCGACACTGATGAGTGGGAAGATGCTTGGCAGAATTACTGGAGTAATCTGTGGGCTGATAAGTATCAATTGCCGAATGCGAAGTATCGTATCTATGTGACGGACGATAAATGGATCTCACATATGGAAGAGGACGATGCTTATGATACACCTGCCTATAGCGAGGATGGACCGTGGATCACAGAGGAGAGATATATTCCTCTATAGCTATCGGTGTTATTGGAAGATATAGTATCATCTAGTTAAGAAGACTAGTTGAGCTTCTTTGTTGAACTGTTTCATTAATTTCTTTATTATGTTTCTTCGCCTTTTAGCATCGTAGAAATTATTTTATAGTAATGACTTTAATACAACTTATCAATCTGAAAAAAAAGAGAAGCGAGTGAGTCTATCGTATGTTGTGATTGTCCTTGTAATAGTTTCATCAGGAAATGAGGAAATGTGTTTTGAGAAATGAGGGGCTCCATCACATGAGAGAGCATTACAAGAAGAAATCTAAAGGTCTCGTATTAGCTTGTCTTCGGAGAGAGGTTGTTACAATATACTAGTAGTTTATATTTACTTCAAAATTATATTTATCATGAAACCTATTCTAATGCGAAAGATAATTAATTGTTATTAGTGGTCAAAGGGACACTTTGCAACTCTTTAAAAATAACTACTATCTATTAATCTATGAACTATTTATTGAAGGAAGATTAGAGGTAGAATAACAACAAAAAACATACTTAACCAGTCAAAAAATAGATGATAACTGTAGTTTGAAAGATGCATGGAAGCAAATAGACTAGATCCTTACACATCCAATTTAGTGCGTAAGACAGATAATTCGATGGAATGGTTTGATTGGTTTGACGGAGTTTGAAGATTCCCCTGCGCCTCATCACCTGAATCAGCTACCTCGACCTTTGTTAATGGATTCCCTACAACTGATGATAAATCAGAACTGAATGGATTATTATTATTATTATTATTGTTAATATTTGTAAAATTGATTGGATTTTTAACATTGGTGTTATTTCTCTCAATTTCTGTTGCTTCTTCCTCTTTCTTAAGTAACATGGAGAATAATGAACTATATTTTGATTCATTAGCAACAGTCTCTGGATTTAAATACATATCTTGACAAAATGTTAAAAAGAACTTTTCTGATCTTGTCATTTTTAATTGTTTAATAAATGTTTCTCCAAAGACTCCATCACCTTTTAACTTCAGCTTTCCTTCCTCTTGTCGTTTGACATATTCTGCTTTCTTTCGAAGATTACGGATGGAGTATTCAAAGGACTCTACAACTTTCTCAGCATTAAAGAAAGCATAACCTGCAAAGATTGCTGATACTAATGAAACGATTGAATACATTGAATCTGAGTGAATCTGAAAGAATTCCATATAAATCATGATAGCAATAGGAATCCAAATGACTCTTAAGACTGTTGTTAGTAACGTACGATGGAATAAATTCATTGGTCGAACATCTTCTTTCATTTGTAATATAGCTGTATAAAAATTAATTCCTATCGTACCAGCGAGACATAAGAAGACAGTCGTCACAAAGAGATCCATTCTTGTCAAATACCCAACAAATGGTATGATTTGACCTATTACAAGGTATAATGCAGCTGAAACTAACAACATTTGCAAAGTTACTTCGATTCGCTTCTCTACTGTTGACCAGAACGCGAATCCTACTACAATCAAACAGATTGTAACCGGTAAACCTAAACGATAAATTACTCCATCGCTTGCTCTACTGAACTCTAAGTTTACATATCCTACCCAGAAGTATCTGGTGGGATTATAATTAATGGGCTGATAACTATTCTGAGAATAAGCCGTCCAAGTATCATAATTCCATAACACATTCATTGCAATGTTTTCTTCATTATTATTTTGTGGATCAGTTAAAAGAACAACACCTGGATCCTCAAATTGAATACTTAATATCTTACTATCATATGAAAAACTTTGAAAACGAATAGAAAAGTTTTGACTATCTAATGGGAACTGTTGAAAGTTCATCGTCTGTTGAGCAAGAGTGATTACTAAGTGCTGCGACCAATAGATTGTTCCATTAGGGTGAAGTTTGATGGTTTGCACGATAAGATCTTGGTTGGATGCATCCAGAAAGTAGAAGTCAGGGAGCCAGAGGTTTAAAGCATCATTCATATTCTCAATGAAGGGAGTGATCACCAACCCATCAATCGATGCTTCAGGATTGATGTAACCCCACATTTCAGGAATATAAATTCGTGGGTCATTCCAAGTACAACGGAAATAGAAATCAATGGTAATGGATGATTCTAGATCGTTAACTGAAATTAAGTTATTAATAGCGAACTGCACTGATACATTCACTGGCTTGTATCCTGAACCATCAATATCATAGTAGCTTGGTGGGATCTGTGAAGAGGAAATGTTATTAATGCAGTTGTAGATCATGGCTCGAGCATCTAACACTCCAGCGGAGGTAAAAGTGGGATAAGCACATGGAGGCCATCCTTGATTGGTTGGAGGATAAGCATGAATACAACCAGCAAGAGCAAAGATGAAAAAGATCTGAAAGAGCATTGTTGAATGGTTGTATATCTTTACAATGTCTTTGTTGTTGTTGTTGCAGCATTTACTGGTCGCTCAATGAGTAAGCCAAGCTAAGCTAACCGTTGATATTTCGAGTTTAGGAGTGTGATTTAAGCATTTGTCTAATTCTTGGGGTTTACGTGCACTTTGTGTGTTTATTTCCTGCTTATCTGTGATCTCACTTAAGGGTAAATTTCTAGGAGATTTTTTAATTTCATTCTCTTTTAAATCAGCTTTAAATCTCAACTCTCTTTTAAATAAGTTGGACCTCGGAAGTAAAATCGCTGGATCGCTATGGGAATACGCTTCAACAAAGATAGATGATGAAGAAGTGATGTATTGAAGTCGATTGACGAGTTGAAAGACTTTATCATTGATTTCTAAGAATGATAACTTTGTTGAAACGCTATTTCATTTAATTTTTCAATTGGAGTGATAATAACAGTTACTGTAATTGCTCTGAATGTGGAGATTATGGAACCATACCTACATTTTTTCTTCTCGATCCTGATTCAATTGATTGGAAGAACACTTGTGAAGAGACACGGAGTTAAAGTTACTGATTTAGCTTATTTTCACCATCAGAATCATCGAGAGATCGAGAGTGGTGATTGACGAGCTATAATTAACATGAACTGTTAGACTTGAAATTATTTCATTCTTGGACAAAATCTGGCAGGAATAAGTTGAGCTTGCACATTTACTCATACTACCCCTTCATAATCATTTTTTGTTATTGTATTGTTTTGTGATGAAGTGGGCTGTTGGTGGACACCAAGAGTTCGTAATTGTTTCACGTCAATCGGTTCTTTTTCAGTTCCAAATTCGGACTTCATTGGTTGTTGGACTGTCTCCTTTTCTCT
>VFQN01006727.1_pt1 | contig 12882 bp, 15 predicted proteins | sample 3512371 | NCBI WGS metagenome assembly VFQN01 (sample SAMN10412370, study PRJNA504923) | tailings metagenome | isolation source: Replicate 2 from Balatoc abandoned mine | place: Philippines: Itogon, Benguet | collected 2017-08-28
GGGGCTTCCGAAGGGGAGGTACCGCATCGAGATCGGCGGCCAGTTCGAGAACTACGAGCGGGCCAGGCGGCGGCTGTCGATCGTCGTGCCGGTGGCGGTCGCGCTCATCTTCGTCCTCCTCTACTTCACCTACCACAACGTGGTCGACGCCCTCCGCGTGTTCACCGGGGTGCCCTTCGGCTGGGTCGGGGGGATCATCGCCCTCTGGCTCCGGGACATGCCCCTTTCGATTTCGGCCATCATCGGGTTCATCGCACTCTCGGGCGTTGCCGTGCTCGACGACATGATTCTCGTCTCCTACGTCCGGCAACTCCGGCAGCGCGGCGTTCCGGTCCGGGACGCCATCCGCGAGGCCTCACTCACCCGCCTCCGGCCGGTGCTAATGACGACCCTCGTCGCGAGCCTCGGGTTCCTGCCGATGGCGTTCTCGAACGGACAAGGAGCAGAGGTCCAGCGGCCGCTCGCCACGGTCGTCATCGGCGGGGTAGTCGGCGCGATGGTGATGTCGCTCCTTGTTCTTCGGGTGCTCTACGTCTTCTTCGACGCGCTCGCGCGAGCCACCCACTGGATCCTCACCCGGGTGCTCCGGGTGGGGGACGAGACGGCCCGGGCACTCCTCGGGCTCGACGCGGAAGTCCTCGGCGACGAGGCAGACGGAGACGACGCGCGGAACGGGTCCGCGCGCGAACCAGCCCCCCTTTCCACGGTGTGACGCATGACGACGCAGAGGAACTGTCTTACACGATCCGGCCCGCTCTTCTCCTTCCTCGCCGGGCTCGTGGTGCTCGCCGGCTGCGGGAAGGCGCCCGAGGTCGTGAAGGACACGAGCAAGGGGGCGACGGAAGTCGCCCAGGGGAACGGGAAGACCGAGCCCGCCGACGACCACAGCGGGTGGTGGTGCAACGAGCACGGCCTTCCGGAGGAGGTGTGCGACCTGTGCAGCAAGAAGTACCGCACCGCCGAGAAGGCCAAGGGGAACTGGTGCGAGCACAACCGGGTGAAGTCGAGCTGCTTCAAGTGCAACCCCGGAGTGCAGGAGAAGTACGCCGCGGAGTACCGGACGAAGTTCGGCAAGAACCCGCCGCCGATCGAGGGCGGGAAGTGACCGCGCCGCCCCGCGTCGGGGCGGACGAACCCAGGATCCACGTACCAGGAGTGTGAGCGATGCGGATGGCAATGATGCGGCCGGCGGCCGCGGCACTCGTGACGGCCCTGCTGGTGCTCGCGGCCCAGGCCCAGCCGGCCCTCGTCCCGTCCCCGGTGACGACGATCTCGGTGCCGGACATGGACTGCCCGAACTGTGCGAAGGGTATTGCGACCAAGGTGTCGGCCGCGCCCGGGGTCGCGAAGGTGGAGACGAACGTGAAGGAGCGCCTGGTGCGGGTGACGCCGAAGGACCGAGTGGTGTTGTCGCCCAAGGCCCTGTGGGTGGCCGTTGAGGCGGGGGGCCAGGACCCGGCGAAGCTCGTGGGTCCGAGCGGCACCTTCACCAAGATGCCGGCGAACTGAGACGGGGACCGCGCGGCGGGCGCCCATCTGCACCCGCCGCGCGCAACTGGTGAGCCAAGTTGAGAAGACGGGCAAGCCAGGAGAAGTGCAAACACAGCCGAGCTCGAAGTAGTTCCAGCAATACCCCGGAGAATGGCAAGTCTACCCACACTCTCAAAATGCGTCGTGACTAAGTAAAATTCTTAGTCTCGACTAACCACCTGGCAGCTTTCTCCCCGATGAGTGGTGTGAGGGCATCGCGTGAGCGACCCCTTCTCAAATCGCGCACCGGGGGGGGGAACGAGAATGGGGCGATTGGGTAGTTGCGCGATCCTGCTAGTCCTCGGCTTGTCTGCGGGCTGCACGAACTCCCGTGAGAATTTAGCCGAGGCGCCGAAGACGCTGCTCACGTGGTCACAAGCAGAACACCGCGCACCGGAAGGGCCAGACCAATCCGAGGGAGATGCTCATCCTCGTGAAGAGGAGCCGCTCGCGAGCGACCGCCCGGACTTCACCGAGGCGAGTTCCACCGTCGGGCGAGGGCGTGTCCAGCTGGAAGCCGGCTACACCATCGTCAGCGACCGTGCCGGGGGGGTGTCCACAACCTCCCATTCCTACCCGGAGGCACTCCTCCGCGTGGGAGCACTGGCGAACTGGTTGGAGTTTCGAGTCGGACAGAACCTGGGGAACGTCCGCTCGGGCTCCGCCGACGGAGTGTTCAGCTCGGCGGGCGCGGAAGACCTCTACCTCGGGATCAAGTTCGGACTTGCGGAACAGATGGGAGTACTTCCCGAGACAGCACTCGTGGTCCAGGCCCAGGTTCCCACCGGGCACCACGACTTCTCTGCGGGCCGCGTGCTTCCCGGCTTGAACCTGCTCTACGGCTGGGGCGTGATTGAAGACCGGTTGAGTTTCGCCGGAAGCTCGCAGGCAAACCGGGCGATCGACGATGCCGCGCACGGCTACGTCGAACTCGCCCAGTCGCTGACCGTCGGTTACACGCTCACGAAGCAGCTCGGCGCATACACCGAGTGGTTCGCGTTCTTCCCCGCCGGGGCGGCGTCCCCGGGCGTCGTCGCTCAGCACTACGTAAACGCCGGGTTCACCTACCGGCTCACCCCGAACGTCCAGTTCGACATCCGGAGCGGGCTTGGGCTGAGCCGCGCGGCGGATGACTTCTTTGCAGGCTCGGGCTTTGCGGTTCGGTTCTGACCTATCCCGGCTTAGCGGTGGCCGTGGCTGTGGCCGTGACCGTGGTGGTGATGCGGGCTGTAACCGCCCCAGCCGTAGCCGGAGTAGACGGGCGCGGGCCGCCCGTAGTAGCCGCCCAGGCCGTAGCCGGGGGTCGTGTAGGACCCGCCCACGCCGAAGCCGGGCGAGACGTAGCCGCCGACGACGGGCGGGGAGTAGGCGGGGGCCACGTGGTAGTGACCCCGGTGCGGGACGAGGGCCGGGTATTGAGCGGACGCGGTGCCTGTGGTGAGAGCGAGGGTGGCCACGGCAGCCGCAGCGGTGACTGCGAGCTTCATGACGGAACTCCAGGTGAGTGCGAGACCGACTTGGCGACTGCCAGAGCAGCCCCGCGATGGACGAACGCCCTGCCCGCGCCAACTTGCGCGACCGGTGGGCGGATTCGCCGCCACACCCGTCTCCGGGCGACACATCGACGTCATGGCGTGACCGGTGGAACCGCCGACAGCTTCTCCACAAACCGGTCTCGGGTGGCGTCGGACTCGAAGTAGAGGACTCGGCCGTTTACGCTGAGGAGTGCCGCGGTCGCCTTGTCCACGGCCGCGCCCGTGAGCGGGTCGCGGGCGCGGGTGTACCGCTCCGGCTCGGCGGCGATCTTCGCCTTGCACATCTCGCAGCACCCGTAATACGTCTTCCCGCCGCTCGCGAGCGGGATCGCCGGCACCGCCATGACCGTGTCCTGCATCATGCACACCTTCGACCTCTCCGGGACGGAGACGGCCGGAGCCGCACCCGCGGGGCCGACAAGCAGGGTCGTCCACACCGCCAATGAAAGCAGTGCCACTCTAAGATTCATTCTGATCAATTCACTTCTCATTCGGTCATTCTCCCTTCTGACTTGTTCAATTCTTCTTTACCCGGATGCCGTTCTGCGCGAGTTCAGCCGCGCTCGCCGGGAGAGCCAGTGTCCCAGGCGGGTTCTCGTACCAGCCCGGGTCCGCATACGAGGTGATCCCGTCCCGGACTTTGAGGACGGTGAACATGCCGCCCATCGTGATGTAGTCGTGCTTCCCCCGTGCGCCGACCATCGGGATACTGTTTTCCGGAACGCGCATCCCCATCTCGGCCATGTCCCCCATGCCGTGCTGGCCCATCGTCATGTACTCGGGGAGCACTGGCTGCACGGTGCGGTCGATGGCGCCGGGTTTCACCCCGATCATGTTCGGGAACTCGTGCCCCATCTGGTTCATGACGTGGTGCGTCATGTGGCAGTGCATCGCCCAGTCGCCCGGCTCGTCCGCCACGAACTCCACCGTCCGCGTGCTCCCGACCGGGACGAGCACCGTGGTCTCCGGCCACTGGGCCGACTCGGGGATGCGGCCGCCGTCGGTCTCGGTGATGAGGAACTGGTAGCCGTGGAGGTGAATGGGGTGGTGGTCCATCGGCGAGAGGTTGCCGATGCGGATGCGGACGCGCTCGCCGGTTTTCGCCACGAGCGGGGCCGTCCCCGGGAACGCCTTCCCGTTTAGCGTGAGTACGTTGAACTCGGTCATCTCGTTCGGGTTCGGCCGGGAGGTGCCGGGGTCGATGCGCCACTCGTGGAGCATGAGCGCGAAGTCGCGGTCGATGCGCGGGCCGACGGGCTGCCGCGGGTGGATGATGAAGAGGCCGGTCATGCCGAGGCCGATTTGCGTCATCTCGTCGTGGTGCGAGTGGTACATGCACGTCCCCGCCTGGCGGAGCGTGAACTCGTACTTGAACGTCTCGCCGGGCTTTATCGCCCGCTGGTTGAGCCCGCCGACGCCGTCCATCCCGTTCGGGAGGAGGATGCCGTGCCAGTGAACCGAGGTCGGCGCGGTAAGGCGGTTCGTGACGAAGATCCGCACGCGGTCCCCTTCCACCGCTTCGATGAGCGGCCCGTGGACCGAACCGTTGTACCCCCAGCACGTCGCCCGGAGGCCCGGAGCGAACTCGTGCTCCACCTCCTCCGCGACGAGGTGGTACACCTTCGCCCCGTCCACCACCTTCCACGGGATCTTCTTTCCGTTCGGCACCTCGACGGGAAGGTAGTCCCGCCCTTCGACCGCCGGCGGGAGTGGGGCTTGATTAACGTGGCTCTGGCCCGTGTCGGCGGCGCTCCCCTCCCGCGGGCGCGTCGCCCCCGGAACGTCCGCGGCGAGCGCGGCCCGCCGGTCCGCGAGGAGAAGCGCCCCGCCGGCAATCGCCGCACCGCCGCTTATCAGCACGTCTCGTCTCGATACCCCCTTCGTCCTGTCCATCTCTCTTCGCCTCCCTGCTGTTACTTGTGGTGGTGCATCGCCGGTGCTTGCCCCGGCTCGCCGAGTGAACTCGGGCGGAGTTCCCCGGTTGGGAGCCGCCGCGCGAGCACCCGCTCAAGCTCCGTGCGCGCCCCCCAGTACTCGGCGAGCGACTCGATGTAGTCGCGGGCCGAGTCGATCTGCTCCTGTCTCGCTTCGAGGAGCTGGAACACCCCGACGAACATCCCGTTGTAGCGGAGCTGCGTCTGGTCGGTGACGACCTGCTGGGTCGGGAGCACCGCAGTCCGGTAGAACGCGGCCTTCTTCTTCGCCGTGTCCATCCGAGCGTACGCGGCACGGACATCGGACCGCACCTCGATTGCGAGCGCCGCGTAACGCTCCTCCGCCTGGAGAAGCATGTACTTCGCGCGGGCGCGGGCCGCCTCGCCGCGGTTGAAAATGGCGAGCGGAAAGGCCACGGCCGGTCCGCGGGTCGTGTCTCCTTCGGGCTCGCGCTCCGAGTGCGCGTCGACCGACAACTCGGGGAGCACGCTCGTGATGCGGGTGAGACCCTGCGCCTGAGCCAGCGCTTCGATCTCCGCGCGGAGCGAGGCAACGTCGAGCCGGTCGCGGAGCGCGCGGGCCTCAAGTTCGCCCAACTCGATCTCACTCTCGGGGAGTTCCGGGAGTCGGTGCGGCATTCGCCACAGTGTCTCCTCGCCCCAGAGACCGAGGAGCACGTTCATCCGCTCCCGCGTGGTCGCCACCTCCAGTTCGGCGTCGGCGAGATCGAGCCGCGCCTGGTTCGAGCCGCGCTCGGCGATGGCGACATCGAGCGCGGCGTTGTTCCCGGCCACGCGGAGGGCTTTTGCCGCTTCGACCGCGCCGGCCATCGCCTGCACCACCGTCCGCCGCAGTTCGGCCACCTGCTCGGCCGCCTGGGCGTGAAAGTAGGCGGCCCGCACCTCGGCCGCGTGGTTGACGATTTCGTGCGTGAGGGTCAGCCGCTCTTGCTCGAACCGGCTCTCGCCGAGCCGTCGCCTGAGCGGAATCAGGAAGATGCTGAGGAAGTCCTGGGTGGCGTCGAACTCGGCTGCCTTCCCACTGAACCTCCGCTCCGCCGAGACCGTCGGGTTCTCCGGCAGCCCCGCCGCGACCACGTCACTCTGTGCGATCCCGAGCTCGCGGTAGAACGCGCGGAGGCGCGGGCTTTTGAGAAGCGATACGACGACCGCGTCGTCCGGCGTCAATTCCCCGCCGAGCTTTCCGGCGACGTACTTGCTCACAGCCTCGTTTCCGTCCGCTTCCGCCCCCCACTCGACCTCCACCGCCGCCCGCTCCGCGATGTCGGCGCGCATCCGGTCGAGTGCCGGTTGTGGGTCAACGGCGGAGCAACCCGCGGCGAGAAGAATTGAAACTGTCGCGAGCCACCTACCGTTCATGTTCCCCTTCGTGTCCGCCGCTTCCGTTACTCTTACTCTCGACGAGCTTCATGCCGCACTTCGGGCACCGGCCCGGCTTTGCGGAGCGAACCTCGGGGTGCATCGGGCACTGGAACTTGCCCTCGCCGACCGACTCGCCGGCGGTCCCCGCCTCGCTCCCTTCGTGCGTCATCGTCCCGTGTTTTCCTCCCCCGCCCGCCGCACCGGACGCAGGTTGGAGGCCAGTCCCGAGCGGGGGCAGGGTTCCGGGCGGGGCCGCGGGGTTTGCCGGGTGCGCATACGGGAGCGGGGCGATTTCGACCGGCCCGACGCAGCCGCCGAGTGCCAGCGCGAGGCCGCTTGCGGCCGCGAACTTAGTGAGTCTTTTCATGTGGTGTCCCTTCGAGGTTGTTGATTTCGTTCATCAGTGCTCGCTCCGTGTCGCTGAGCTTCGGGAGGTGACGGATGAAGTGCGTGAGTTTCCAGTTCGTCTCGTCGGTTCCGCCGAACCCCGGCATCCCGGTGAACCGAACGCCCTCCCGGATGACGTTCATGATCTCGCCGTCGGTGAGACTCTGAGTCGCCGCCCCGCGCAGGTCCGGTGGCGGCGGGAACATGCCCTCGCCGATCATCGTCTTCCCGTCCCCGCCGTTTCCGTGACAGGTCGCGCAGTGGTCGGCGAAGTGGTCCCGCGCCTCCGCGAGGACGATTTCTGTGACAAGGACCGGATTCACCGCATCTCTGACCGAGGACGGAGTCGCCAGTCCGCGGACCCGCCGCGCCGCCCAGACTTCGACCGCGCTCGGCTTCGCGCGGGCGGAGAGGCCGTGAACCCGGAGATACACCACCCCGCCGCCAGCCACGAGCAAGATCCCGACGAGCGCCCAAAGAATAAGCTTTCTTCCCATACGCTTCCTTGCTCCCGCCCGAGGCTATTCGTCGTCGTGCGCGTGTGGCTTCTCGCCGTCTCCGTGCCCCGCGTGAACCGTCACGGAGGTCGCCGCGAAGCCGCCGCTCGCGAGCTTGTGGCCGGAAGCCGTCACGTGCTGGCCTTTCTTGAGCGCGCTCCGGTCCGCCTTCTCCCCGGCCTCCCCTTGTTCGACTGTCGTTTCGGGGGTGAGCGTCACCGGCACGTCCCCGCTTGGCGTCCGGACTTCGAGCCGGTCACCTTGGAGCGACACGACTTCCCCCTCGACCTTCGGCCCCTTGTGGAGCTTCGGGTCGTGGGCGAGCGCCGGGGATGCGAGCAGTGTGGATGCGAGCAGGATGTGAATAATTCGTTTCATAGTGGTGTCTCGTTCTTGAGTTGCTGTTGCCAAGCCGGCCCGGGCGGGGGTCCGCACGGGCCGTGGGGTTGCCAATCCGTGCTTCTTCAGTGCGCGTGCGTGGCCGCCCCGCCGTCTGCCGGCTTCGGCAAGGAGCACGCGCCGCCGGCCTTGTCGCAACAGCCCGTTCCCGAGCAGCAGCCCTTTTTGCACCCGGCCCCGCAGCACGAGCACCCGTCGCAACAGGAGCCCGCTTTCGAGCCGGCGAATCCGTGGGCCGAGGCCGTGCATCCGGTCAACGCGGAGAGAAGAAGTGTCGAAATCAAAATGTGTTTCATACGGTCATTCCAAATGTCTGGTTCAGTCACGCCCCGTCGGACAACGGACGGTCGCGAGCAACACGGCCCGGTGCCGACGGGAGATAATGGGGGTCAGGAGGAACGCCGCGGGGTCAGACGAGGAGGATGACCGTTCGGAGGAACGCGATGGTCTGCGGCGGGTGCGCCGCGGGCTTGGTCAGAGACTTGTAAGAGGCGAGCGTGGCGACTGAGGGCCGATTCAGTTCGGGAGTGATCGCCGGCAGGCTCGCCCACGCCACCAACTCGCCCCCGCTCTCGACCGTCGCCGACTTGAGCTGGGGCGTGTCGGGGCAGTGCTCGCAGCGGTTCCCGTGCGCGTGGTCGGCAGACTTATCCTTCGAGGTTGATTCGTCGCAACACGAGTGCTCACTTCGATGCTGCGGCTGGGCCGCCTGCGCGGCCTCTACAGCCACGCACGGGCAGAGCAGGCGGGCCGCGGCCAGAAGACCCACGAGGCAGAAGCGGAAGAGTGATGTCGCAAGGTGCGTGCTCACCCGACGAGGGTATCACGGCACGATTCACGCCCGCAAGGCGGGCCTTCCGGCCGAGCTACCGCGGCGCGCCTTTGGGGAGGACGCCTTGCGGCTGAGGTGCCGCGGGCCAAGCCTCTTCCAGAAGGAGGCCGGAGAGCACGCTCGCCGCCCGCCACGCCTCGCCGAGCGTTCGCACGTACTCGACGGTGGCCTCCGCGAGAGCGCGCTGGGCCTGGAGCACTTGCAGGTATTCGAACTGGCCGCCCTTGTAGGCCGCGAACGAAATGTCGAAAGCCTCCTTCGCCAGGGGAAGAACCTTCGTACGGTATTGCTCACTCCGCTCCCGGGCGGCCGAGTAATCCCGGAGCGCCACCGCGAGCCGGTCGGCGAGGGCGGCCTGCACCCGGCCCACCTCTTGGACCGCCTCCCCGAGTTGAGCCTTTGCCGCGTGGATGTTCCCCTGGTTCCGGTTCCAGAGCGGCACCGGGAGGCTCATTGCGAGCGTCCAATCGTCTGACTTGTTCTGGTTCTGCCTGACGTAGCCCGCGCCGACTGTCACGTTCGGGATGGGCTCCACCTCGGCCCGGCGGAGCAGGAGGCGTGCGCGTTCCACGCCCGCCTCCGCGACCCGCACGTCCGGGTGGTGTTCGAGGAGAAACCGCCGCGCCGAATCCCCCTCGTACTCGGGAAGCGCCGCCTCAAGCCGCCCCTCGACGCGCGTCACGACAAGGGACGGGCTACCAACTACGGCTGAGAGCCGGCTGTAGGCAGCCGGTAGCTCGCGCGCCGTGGCGTCCCGCTCCGCACGAACTCGTGCGGCTTCGGCCTGGAGCTGCACGAGGTTGAGCCGCGCGGCCTGCTTCGCCTCGACGAGCGCTTTCGTCTGCTCGACAGACTTCTCGACGAGGTCGAGCACCGCGCCGAGCATCTCCACCCGGCGTTGGAGCGCGAGGGCGTCGAAGTAGGCTTGTCGCACGGCGGCAAGAAGTGCGTAGCGCTGTCCGGCAAGGCCGAGCGCCGCTTGGTCCGTCTCTCGGTCTGCCGCGCCCCGACTCAGCGAGAGCTTTCCCCCGGTGACGATCTCCTGGCTCGCGTAGGGCGCCGTCCAGATGCCTCCCGGTCCTTGCACGTCCGAGAGCTCGTCCCCGGTCACAGAGAGCGTCGGGTTCGGGTAGAGACCCGCCTGTATGGCCCGGCCGCGCGCCGCCTCGACGGTGAAGCCCGCCTGGGCGAGTCGCGGATGGGTTGAGAGTGCGAGCCGCGAGAGATCTTCCAGCGTCTGCGGCCGAGGGTCGGCTTCCTTCGTGGCAGGCTGCGAAGCACTCGCAGGAACCACGCGCCCCGCTTGGGTCTCGCTCGGAAGAGGCGCGCGGTTCTGTTGCGGAGGCGAGTGCTGGTAGGACGGAACAGACGGCGTGACGCAGCCCGAAACAACCGCGAGAGCGCATGCAATGAGCGGAGGGAGGAGTCGAGTTCGCGTCATGGGGAGTCCCGAGGCAACGCCTGACGCGGAGTGAGTCCGCGCGGCACTCGCCGGACGTCGCCGCCACGACTTCCCGGAGGGTGATCAGGGGTTCGAGTTCGCGCTCTTGTAGTCGGCAGAATCGGGCGCGTCGAATGAGCCGAAGCGCCCCTTCCCTCCGCTCACCGAAGAATGTCTTCTCCGCCCCGGGAGTTAAAACCGAAACGGCGTGCAGCTTCCCCGCGAACCAGCTTGATTCACGTCTGGTGCGCCGTTAGGGTGAAGTCACCGAATCGCTTGTCCTTGGGAACTGAATTGATCTTCCTCCGCGACTTCCTGGCACTCGCCTGCGGCGTCCTGCTCGCACTCCCTCCCGGGTGGTGCTGCGGGCTGACCGGCGGGAAGTGTTGCGGCGGAGATGCTCGAACCACCCCTTGCAGCCTGACCACCGCTCCCCTCGGCACAAAGCCTGAGTGTGCGAGTAATTGTTGCTGCGCGAAGGACCAGAGCGCGGGAAAGAGCGACCCGGCCTCGCCAGCTCCAAAGAAACAACTCCCGGCAAAGAAAGCCGAGTGTTGTAAGCGCGCCCCGTCTTCCGCTCCCGAGGTGAGTCACCTCAGCGTGGACGTGAGCGCGACCGACCTTGTCGCGGCCTTCGCCTTGAACGCGGAGCAACTCTTCACGCGCGTTCGGGCTGACACGCCGCCTCGGTCGGCACACCCACCTCTTCACCTCCGCCACTGCGTCTTTCTCTGTTAACGGAGCGCCCCGGGCACGGCACGCGCCATCTGCCCGAAGCCCAGCGCTGTTAACCCAATCCATCCCATACGCTGACGCGGAGTTTCGACCTATGCGCACGAAGATGTTTTCGGCCCTGGCCGTTCTGACCGTGAGCGCCGCCTGCGGCGCGGCCTGGGCCTTCGCCGGCCCGACGTTCAACGCCCCGACGCCCGTGACCACCGAGAGCCAGCCGCAGGTCGCCGAGACGGCCTACGGCTGCTGCGTCACCGGGGACTGCTGCTGCCCGGGCGCCGGCTCCTGCTGCGACCCCGCGCTCCGGGTGACCGGTGAGGCGGCCAAGTCGCTGAAGCGCGCGGCGGGCTGCTGCTCGACGGGGAACTGCTGCTGTCCCGGAGCGGGCTCGTGCTGTGCGCCCGAGGCGGCCTCGACCGCCCCGAGCACCGGCGAGCGGAAGCCCGCCTGCTGCACCAAGAGCGAGTGACCGACTGACGTGATGGTGCGGGCGGCGCCCGGGCAGTGTTCCCGGGCGCCGCCCCGTTCCTAGTAAGACGAGCCCGCGTTCAGTGAGCGTGACGGCTCACTCCCGAAGGCGGGACCGGTTGGGAGGCTGATGTGTCCGCGCCCGTTCCGACCGGCACCACGATGAGCTTCCCGCGGACCATGTTCATCGCGCAGTGGAAGGTGAACTCGCCCGGCCGATCGGGCGTGAACTCGACCGCGACGCGCTCGCCTTCGGGAAGCCGCTTCGAGATCCCGAAGTCACCGATGACGACCTGCTCAGTGCAAGCGGTCGACTCCTCTCGCAGGAAGGTAAGCCGCACCGGCTGACCTTGTCGCACCTCGATGCGGTCCGGTGTGTAGCCGCCGCGCACCACGACCTCGATCTCTTGCACCCCGGCCGTACTTGCACGCGCCGCGGTTGCTTCCCGCGGGCCGAAGAAGAACCAGAGGATAAACCCGATCAGGCCCGCGCCTGCGGCGGTGACTGCGATTTGTGCCGTGTCCATGTTCATCCTCCTCGCTTCAGGTCGAGCCGGCCGAGGCGGAGCGCGTTTGCGACCACGCTCACCGACGAAAGCGCCATCGCTGCCGACGCGAGGATGGGGCTGAGCAGCCACCCCGTGAGCGGATAGAGCACGCCGGCCGCGACCGGAATGCCGAGCACGTTGTAGGCGAACGCGAAGAAGAGGTTCTGCCGGATGGTCCGCATCGTCGCCCGAGAGAGGGCGATGGAGGCAGCCACCCCCGAGAGGTCACCCTTTACGAGCGTGATGTCGGCCGCTTCGATGGCAACGTCCGTTCCCGTCCCCATCGCAATCCCGACATCGGCCGCGGCCAGCGCCGGGGCGTCGTTGATGCCGTCGCCGACCATCGCGACCACCTTCCCGGCGTCGCGGAGCTTCCGCACCTCGGCCGCCTTTCCCTCCGGGAGCACGTCGGCGACCACTCGGTCGATACCGACCTCGCGGGCGACGGCGTCTGCCGTGCCGCGGTTGTCACCGGTGAGAAGGACGACCTCAAGCCCCATCGCGTGGAGCCGGCCGACTGCTGCCTTCGACGTCGGCTTCACCGGGTCGGAGACGGCGATGAGGCCGGCATACTTCCCACCCACCGCAACAAGGAGCGTGGTCCGGCCCGCCCGCGCGGTGCGCTCGACCGCTGCCGCATCAAACGGTACACTCCTCGTCGCGAGTAGCCGCGCGTTTCCGACCAACACCTCTCGCCCCTCGACCCGGGCGAGGAGCCCGTGGCCGGGGACCGACTCGAACGACTCGACCTCGGGGAGGGCAAGTTCGCGGGATTTCGCCTCATCGATCACGGCGCGAGCAAGCGGGTGCTCAGACTGCCGCTCGGCCGCCGCCGCGAGCCGGAGCAACTCGTCGCCGGAGAAGTCCGCCGGCGAGATGTCAGTCACCGCCGGCTTTCCCTCGGTCACCGTGCCCGTCTTGTCGAGGATGACCGTGGTGAGCCGCCCGGCCGCTTCGAGCGGCTCGCCGCCTTTAATCAAGATTCCCGCCTGAGCACCTCGTCCGGTCCCGACCATGACCGCGGTCGGCGTCGCGAGCCCGAGCGCACACGGGCAGGCGATGATGAGCACCGAGACGAAGGTTAGGAGCGCGAAGGTGAGCCGCGTGTCGGGCGGGGCCAGGTCGAACCAGACCACGAACGTCACGACCGCGAGACAGAGCACCGCCGGGACGAAGTAGCCGGAGACGGTGTCTGC
>VFQN01006728.1_pt1 | contig 12881 bp, 8 predicted proteins | sample 3512371 | NCBI WGS metagenome assembly VFQN01 (sample SAMN10412370, study PRJNA504923) | tailings metagenome | isolation source: Replicate 2 from Balatoc abandoned mine | place: Philippines: Itogon, Benguet | collected 2017-08-28
GATAACTTAAAAAGACTTTTATGAAATTCTTTATTGATACCGCAAATCTGAGTGAAATCCGGGAAGCCTATGAACTGGGCGTGTTGGATGGCGTTACTACCAACCCATCTTTGATGGCAAAAGAAGGAATCACTGGCAAAGCCAACATCATGGCTCACTACAAAGCAATTTGTGACATTGTAGATGGAGACGTAAGTGCCGAAGTAATTGCTACTGATTTTCAGGGTATGATCAAAGAGGCGGATGAGTTGATTGAAATTGACGAGAAAATTGTCGTAAAAGTACCCATGATTAAAGATGGAGTAAAAGCCATCAAACATCTCTCAGATCGTGGTATTAAGACCAACTGTACCCTTGTGTTTTCGGCGGGGCAGGCGTTGTTGGCGGCCAAAGCGGGCGCTACCTACGTGTCTCCTTTCATTGGCCGTTTGGACGATGTCTCAATGGACGGGATGGATTTGATTGTGCAGATTGTGACCATTTATCAAAACTACGGTTATACGACCGAAGTCTTGGCGGCATCGGTTCGTCATTCTATCCACCTTTTGAAATGTGCTGAATTGGGCGCCGATGTGGTTACTTGCCCGTTAAGCGTTATTACCTCCTTGCTTAAACACCCTCTGACCGACATCGGCTTGGAGAAATTCCTGTCTGACTACAAAAAAGGAAACCAATAAAAATAGGAGTGAGTAGTCAGGAGTCAGTAGAAAAACCACAACGTTTACTACTAAGTACTCACTACTGACTACTCACTACTCACTACTGAACTATGACTGCTTTTTCATCTGAACCGATTATTCAACTCGAAAATACCGACATTTATCAAAACGGCAACAAGCTGGTATTGGCAGATGTAAATTTCGTAATAAATAAAGGCGATTTTGTTTTTTTGATTGGACGAACGGGAAGTGGAAAAAGCTCTCTGCTCAAAACACTTTACGCCGACCTGTGGTTGGAATCGGGTACTGGAACGGTGGTTGGCTATCAGTTGCAAAAGCTCAAACAAGCCGATGTACCTTTTCTACGGCGTAAAATCGGCATTGTCTTCCAAGATTTTCAACTGTTTTTTGACCGCACCGTGGAAGAAAATCTTGAGTTTGTACTGCGAGCCACTGGGTGGACCGACAAAGCCACCATCAAGAACAGAATTTCGGAAGTGCTGATGCAAGTAGGGTTGGGTACTTTACAAAAGAAAATGCCCCATCAACTTTCGGGCGGCGAGCAGCAGCGGGTCGTGATTGCGCGGGCCATGCTAAACGAGCCCCAGATTTTGTTGGCGGATGAGCCGACGGGAAACCTCGACCCTGAAGTAGGCGAACAAATCATGCAGGTGTTTCAGAGTATTAATACCGCAGGAACCGCCATTTTGATGGCTACCCACAATTATGATTTTCTAAAAAAGTACCCCGCACGCGTCTTGAAGTGTGAGGCAGGAAGTGTAAGCGAGGTATAATATTAAAAAAATACAAAATTTATTGCGCTGATTGGGGAAAATCCAATATTCTTCTTACTTTTGCATAAAATAACTGCACCGAGCGCTTCTTAACGTCTCTGCGTCTTTTTCTCCCATGGGGTATTGGAGTCCCCATTTTTGTCTGTTAGAAAATCACGCTTCGAATTATTTGGCACCGGCTCATTGAGATTTCATGAGTGTTCAGTGCATGGGCAATTTTTAAAAATCCTGTTATTGATCGTATCCGCCGATAGGTTGAGTTAAAAACTCGTCGAGGGAAGGTAATTGTTGAAAGGTTTTCGCCGGCTAGAAACCCTTCTATGCCATGTTGTGCTTACCGCTCGAACAATTAACGGGAATACTATTAACCGTTTAACTTGTGCGTAAGCACGCAAAAACAATCAATGGAAGTACTTTTTGATTCATTAGGCCTCTCAGAAGAAATTCTGAAAGCAGTAACAGAAATGGGTTTTACCAAACCCTCACCCATTCAGGCAGAAGCCATCCCGTCCCTTTTGGAAGGCCGTGATGTGTTGGGGCAAGCCCAGACAGGAACAGGCAAAACCGCCGCTTTTGGTATTCCTGCTCTCGAAAAAGTGGATATCTCCGATAAGCGTACCCAAGTATTAATGTTGTGTCCTACCCGTGAGTTGGCAGTACAGGTAACCGAAGAGTTACGTCGTTTGGCCAAATACAAAAAAGGGTTGAAACTCGAAACCGTTTACGGTGGCGATTCGATTGAACGTCAGATTCGTTCGTTGAAAATAGGTGCCCAGATTGTGGTCGGAACGCCCGGTCGTGTCATGGACCTTATTGAGCGTAAGGCGCTTAAGCTAGATTTCGTAAATTATGTAGTATTAGACGAAGCCGACGAAATGCTCGATATGGGCTTTCGTGAAGATATTGATACCATTCTGGAAAGTGTACCCGATGAGCGCCAAACGGTGTTGTTTTCGGCTACCATGTCGAAACCCATCATGGGCATCGCTCAAAAATTCCAAGAAGATCCCGTCCAGATTAAAATTACGCGGAAGGAAGTTACCAACGAAAACATTGAGCAAACGTATTTTGAAGTAAAACAACGGGGCAAAATTGAAGTGACTTGCCGGGTATTGGATGCCTACGATTTAAAGCAGGTTATCATTTTCTGTAACACCAAGCGGAAAGTAGACGAAGTAACCGAAGAACTTTCTTCCAAAGGCTATTCGGTTGAAAGTTTGCACGGCGATTTGCGCCAAACACAACGGAATCAAGTAATGGCGAAGTTTCGTTCGGGAGCCGCCAATATCTTGGTAGCCACCGACGTAGCCGCTCGCGGTATCGATGTGTCGGGTATCGACGCCGTTATCAACTTTGACTTACCGCTCGACGAAGAATACTACGTGCACCGTATCGGTCGTACTGGCCGTGCTGGCTTAACGGGTAAAGCGCTGACGTTGGTAGCCAAAGATGAAAAATACCGTTTGCGCCAAATTGAGACCTACACTAAAGTAAAAATCGACAAAGGAGTTATTCCAACTTTTGAAGACATCGTAGGTGTACGCAAAGCCCGTTTTATCTCGCAAGTAGAAGAGGCGGTTTCGACTGGCGATTTGGACTTGTACGAAGATATGTTGGGTATGTTGCACCATACCACTGGCTTCACTACGGAGCAGATTGTGGCCGCATTGGTCAAAATCAATATGGGTGTTCAGAAAAGCGAATTTGCCGACAATGATTTGGCATGGGATGCTGATCGTGACCGTCGCCCATCAGAAAGAGGATTTGAGAAACGTGGCCGTTTTGAAGACCGTGGCGGAAGAGGCGAAGAGCGTGGCTCAGGCCGTTTCGGCGACCGTGGCGGCGACAGAGGTCCCCGCGAAGGCGGTGGTCCAAAACGCAACGAACCGGGTATGGTTCGCCTGTTTGTGAGCGTGGGCCGTAAAGACCGCGTTCAACCACGCGACATCGTTGGCGCTATCGCTGGCGAGGCGGGTATTCCTGGCCGCGTGATTGGCTCAATTGATATTTTTGATGCGTACTCGTTTGTGGATGTTCCCGAGCGCGACGCCCGCAAAGTGGTGGAAGCCATGAGCGGCAATACCATCAAAGGTAAAATGGTCAATATCGAAGTAGCACGATAACCGCAGGGGTGGTGTTTAACGCTGCCTTTCAATCATTTGCAGTTCACAATTTACAGTATAAGTACCTTATCTGTTGATTGTGAACTGTTTTTGTATTTAATGAAGACCAAAACTATTTCACCCTAAATTTGGTTGAATGTAAGCGTGAAATGAAAACACGCCAATTTACATTCCGCAAGAAAAAGAAATGTTTTTATGATAGAAAGACCCATCACTGACTGGTTGCCCCTGACGAAAAAAGAGGTTGAAAAAAGAGGCTGGGACGAAGTGGATGTTGTGTTGGTTTCGGGGGATGCCTACGTAGACCATCCTGCCTTTGGTACAGCCGTTATCGGCCGTATCATGGAAAGCGAAGGCTTCAAGGTGGCGGTGGTAGCCCAACCCAACTGGAAAGACGATTTACGGGATTTTAAAAAATTCGGTCGACCTAAATACTTTTTTGGCGTTACGGCGGGTTGCATGGATTCGATGGTGAATCACTACACGGCCAACAAACGCCTGCGCTCCAATGACTCGTACACGCCAGGCGGCGAGGCGGGTTTTCGCCCAGACTATGCCACCACGGTCTACTCCAATATATTAAAAGAACTCTACCCCGATGTGCCAGTACTGATTGGCGGAATTGAGGCGTCATTGCGGCGCGTGACGCACTACGACTACTGGAAAGACCAGTTGATGCCCACCATCTTGGCCGATTCTAAAGCCGATTTGCTGGTGTATGGAATGGGCGAGCAACCCCTGCGTGAGCTGTTGAAGTTGGTGCGCGAAGGAGTTCCGTTGAATACCATTCGCAACGTGAACCAAATCGCCTACTTGCAGGACTCAGAAGCAGAGTTGCCGAGCGATAAAGGCTGGGAAACAGTAGAGCTGGCGAGCCATGAAGTATGCTTACAGGATAAAATCAAGTACGCCGCCAACTTCAAGATTGTAGAGGTAGAATCTAATAAATGGCAGGCCAACCGAATCATCCAGAAAGTAGGCAACCAAACATTGGTCATCAATCCGCCGTTCAAAATCATGGACGAAAAAGAGATTGATGCATCGTTTGACTTGCCTTATACACGTTTGCCGCACCCCAAGTACAAAACGCGCGGCACGATTCCTGCCTACGAAATGATTAAGTTTTCCATCAACATGCACCGGGGATGTTTTGGTGGGTGTAGTTTCTGCACCATCTCGGCGCATCAGGGAAAATTCATTGCATCGCGGAGCGAGAAGTCAATCATGAAAGAAGTGGAGGAGGTAACAAAACACCCTGAATTTAAGGGTTATATCTCCGATTTGGGTGGGCCGTCGGCCAATATGTACCGCATGAAAGGCAAAGATGAATCCATTTGTGCGCGTTGCACGAGTCCGAGCTGTATTCACCCTGTGATTTGTTCAAATTTGGATACCTCCCACAAGCCCATTACGGAGTTATATAAAAAAGTAGATGCGCATCCGAAAGTGAAAAAGGCCTTTGTAGGGTCGGGAATTCGTTACGATTTGTTGGTGGATGATTTCAACAAAAACAACAAAGACAACAACCACGACGAATACATGGAGCAACTCATTACGCGCCACGTATCGGGCCGGTTGAAAGTAGCGCCCGAACACACCTCTGACGACACGCTGCGCGTAATGCGTAAGCCGTCGTTTAAGTATTTTAAATTGTTTAAACAGAAATACGATAAGATTTCCGACAAACATAATCTGAATCAACCGCTGATTCCGTATTTCATTTCTTCCCACCCCGGCTGCGAAGAAGCAGATATGGCCAATTTGGCGGCCGAAACCAAGGACCTTGGCTTCCGGCTGGAGCAGGTGCAGGATTTTACACCCACGCCCATGACCGTGGCGGAGGTGATTTACTATTCGGGCGTTCATCCCTATACGTTGAAGCCCGTTTTTACGGCCAAAACAAAAGAAGAAAAATTGGATCAAAATCGGTATTTCTTCTGGTACAAGCCCGAATTTAGAAGCCTGATTAGAAGCCGATTAAACAAGCTTAAACGCCCCGATTTGGCCGACCGACTTTTGAGCAATCCCAAAAAGCAGGAAACGCGAGTAGAGAAAAAAATAGGTAAAAAGCGATAAGTCATTTGTAGGCTTGGCAAGTTTTAAAAACGGGGACGCCCAGTCGGGGACGCCCAGTCTTGCCAAGCCTTTTTTTATTTTTTCTTCAACGAAATCACTTCACTATACGCTTCATTCAGCGCTTCTACCATTTTATTCCATTCAGAAAAACTCGTTTTCTTGACAAGTAATGTGTTGAGTGTTAGTTTACTACGAACAATGATTTGCGTATTTTTTTGCTCGTAACTAAGTGCAAACCCAAAATCAGGATTGGCAAACGACCTGTTTTCGGGCAAGTAAGAAACCTCATATCCTGCGGGAATCGGTAAGATTTCAACGGTTTCTTGCGTATGCGCAAATTCGTGTTTCCAGTCATTTTTACGTGTCTCTTCCATGCGTTTATCCGCCCAGGTACGTATCAAGTGGGGGTTGATAAACAACTCGCCCGCCGCTTCCTGCACGTAGTCGGGCACCCGAAATGTGTAATCAAATTGCACAGGAACATCCCGCTGATTGATGCCCGAAACCGTCCGTTGTTCCAGCGTGGACTTGTTGGAGCCGCGACTGAGAATGTTTTTGTAATACTCATCTCGTTGCGGTTCCGAACGGTATTGAATCGCCGATTTTACGGATGTTTTCCACAAACCTTCAAACATCAACGTGCCTTTGCCTTTCAGCGTCTTGCCGTCGAGCGAAAGAATCATGGAATCCCTTCGGAAATTTTGTGCAGCTGGAACAATAGGCACCGTTACGATTTCATATTTGTCTTCAGAGGTCATAATCATTGCTTCTTTTCCCTGAATGTGAGATGTAGGTAGGCCAAAATCAATACGGTCGTCGGTGGCATCCAAAAACTGCCATTTACCATTGCGCTTAACGGCCGCAATCATGTGGTTATCAACACTCATCGAGGGGTTTTCCACATAACGATACGGAATATCACGCGTACCAATCCAGACCAAATGTGCTGGAACGCCCGCCAAATTGAGCATTGTAGAGGTCAAACTAGCCATGTCTTTACAATCTCCGTAGCGTTTTTGACAAACGTCGGCCGCTTGACGGGGAATAAAACCGCCCAAGCCTTCTTCAAAGGCAATGTATTTAATGTGGTCTTGCACCCAATAATAAACCGACTTTATTTTTTCTTCGTCAGTTTTGCCCCTCGTCAGGGAGTCGGTGAGGGCTTGCAAAGGAGCATTAGGTTGTTTGTTGAGGTCTTTGACCAGACTTTTATAGTAATTAAACAGCTTTTGTACATTTCCCAATACCTCCGTGGTTTTGCCGTCGACGGTATAACTTTCGATGAATAAAAGCACTTGCGGTACATAATAACGCAGGGAGAGGGATTCGGTTTCGAGCGGAGAAGCTTTCAGGTTTTGGGCTTTCCAAGCGTAGGTTGTTTTGCCGTTTAGGGTGGTTTGTTTAAACGTAATCCCCTTCATATCGCCGTAGGTTTTATAGGATATTTTAACCGAGGCAGGAAACGTAACTGAAAAATCGCTGTTGATTACGGGCACGTAGTTGCCAAATACAAACCCCGAAAGCATATACGGGTTTTTGATGCGTTCACGGTAAGATACGGTGCCGATGCCTCCTTGTTTTGCCCCTGGAAACGTAAATTTTTTAACCTGCATATCATCAAAAAATATCCCTCCTCCTGGGCTGGGGCGCTCGGTTTTGAAGTCGGTGACGGGCGTACGTTTAAATCCTGCTTTTTCGGGAACGTACGAAATGGCCTCCAAATCCTTGATTTCTTGAAATGCGTCCGAAAAATAAATGCGCTCGTCGGCCCAAACGCTGGCGCGTTCATCCAAAAATACGCGGTCTTCCTGGTGCAAAACGTCGATTTGCAAGGCCCCATTAACCAAATCTACCGTTACCTGTTCGGAGCGGTTGAGATACGCCATTTCTTCATTCGGAAACTTAGCCTTCAGTTGGGCGACGTTTACTTTGGGTTGTGCCCAACTAAGGGTAAACGAGATGAGTATAAAGGTTAGCGTTGCGAGGGTGAAGCGGGTGAGTACAACGGTTTTATGGGGAAAAAACGGGTAAGGCATAACTTAAAAAATGATTTATGTGGCGTATAAATAACGGAAGGTTGCAGGGAAAAGTTTTATTTTGTGAAACGTTGCGGACCAAATGACTTTTTTCTTCTTTTGGAGCATAACACTTAATTACATTTTATGGAACAACCATCGGATGATTTGATTGTCAATACAAATGAAGCCATTCAAGCGTATCTAAATATGCCTGATCTGCTGAGGGATTTGCTTCTTCAAATAACAAAAGATTTTCAGACGGCACAAATACCCTTATCGCCCGAGTCATTGGTGAATTGTTCTTTTGAAGAATTGTGTGAAAAACTCGTAAAGGCCTTGGATGCGCATTTGGCCAAGGGGGGAACACTCAAAAATGTCTTAAATCGGGTTGATTTAACCGAAAAACAACTAAAAAAGCACATACCGGAGCGCCTGACGTCCAAGCTGCGCCCTTTGGCGGAGTTGATCATAAAGAGAGAATTACAAAAAGTAGTTATCCGTTATTGGTATCGGCAATCTTCAGAAAAATAAAAAACCGCAGAATCAATCGTCAGTTTTTAAAGATTTGGTTGAACCTTAGTACCTTTGTAAGTGTTAATGTGACACTAACTTATGATGGAATAGTGATGAGTAACAGTTATGCGTCTTTGGCGCTGGAGTTGACGACTGCCGTTGACGACGAGCGGCCTGTATATATTGCTGGAAATTTTTGTGAATGGTTTCCCGACATTGAGCGATTCAGAATGCAGAAGGTAGAGCCGGGTAAATATAGATTTCAATTTCCGTCTGATTTTTTGTTTGACAAACCGCTCGAATATAAATACACTCGTGGAGGATGGGATCAAGTAGAGCTTGATTCTTTTGGAGAAGCGCCTCAAAATCGCAGAGTTCGCGCAAAAACAAAGTCCCAAAAAGATTTTGTACCTCACTGGCGTAAAGATGGGCGCTCTTTTGACCCACTCCTTATTCCAACCGTAGAAACGGTTGCGGAACAATTTGAAATGCCACAGCTAGGGCGCACGCGCCGCATTCGCATTTTACTTCCTCACGATTATTATACTTCTGAAAAACGTTACCCAGTGGTTTACCTTCAAGACGGTCAAAACCTGTTTGAAGATGGCTCGGTGTATGGAAATTGGGAAATCGATAAAAGGATGGCTATTCTGGCTGCTCAGGGAAAAGAAAGTGTGATTATTGTGGCCATAGACCATGCCGACGAAGACCGTTTGCACGAATTTGCCCCCTATGCCAATCCTAAATTTGGGAAAGGCTCTGGAAAAAAATATGCCAATTTTATCGTACGTACGTTAAAACCGTACATTGACAAACACTACCGGACCCGTCCTGAGCGCCAGCATACGGGCGTGGGAGGAAGCTCCATGGGTGGACTGATAAGTATCTATGCGGGTTTGATGTACCCCGAAGTACTTGGTCGTTTAATGATATTTTCGCCGTCTTTATGGGTTTCTGAAAAAATATACTTCGACGCCATTGAGTTTTTCAATCCGATGGAAACGAAGATTTATGTATACGCAGGAGGTAAAGAAGGGCGGTACATGATTCAAAGCACAGAACGCCTCAAAGAGGCCGTAGAGCGACAAGGATGGTCGCCAGAGCGCCTGCAATTAAAGCTCTCCATTGACCCCAAAGGAGAGCATAACGAAACCCGATGGGGGAAAGAATTCCCCAAGGCCATTGAGTGGCTCTTTTTTGAGACCCGTTGATACAACGCATTTTGGCATTTTTCTTGCTCTAACGCTTGAGGCTTTATTCAAGTGTTAGAGCAAGAAACTCGATGCCAATCAAAATGCGTATCTACAAAATCGCCCATCTGTGGGCATTCGCGGTCAATCACCTGCTGTCAAAGCGGCGTTTTTTCGGCGGCGGGTTGTTGTTCCTTACGGGTGTGATGTATGCACAGACTCCCGTTCTTCTCAAAGATGTTAATTCACTTACTGATCCCATTCGCCCAGGGACAACCTTGAGCAGTGATCCACGTTTTTTGGTGAATCACAAAGGCACGCTGTTTTTTACGGCCAAAGAAAACAGCACTACCGTTGGACTTTGGAAGTCGAATGGTACAGCTAAAGAAACGATAAAAGTAACCGATTTGCCTTATTCTGCTTATGGATTGACCAGCGCAGGGAATCTTCTCTATTTTGCCGCCGACCAGTCAGATTTTGGGTATGAGCTTTGGAAATCAGATGGCTCTGCAAGTGGAACCGTGCGAGTAAAAGATATATATCCGGGCAGTATGGGTAGTATGCCAGAAAGTTTTACGAACGTCAACGGCGTCCTGTATTTTGTGGCTACTGACCTTGTTCACGGAAGCGAACTTTGGAAATCTGACGGTACCGAAGCGGGAACTGTATTGGTAAAAGATATTCTGCTGGGCAATGGAGGGAGTAATCCCCAAGGGTTAACCAACGTAAATGGCGTTTTATATTTTGTCGCGGATGACGGTTCAAATGGCTACGAACTTTGGAAAACTGACGGTACCGAAGCAGGGACAACGTTGATTAAGGATATTTATGTTGGGTCATCTAGTAGCGCAGAGCAGAATCTAACCAACGTAAATGGCACGTTGTATTTTGTGGCCGACAACGGGACCCATGGCTATGAACTTTGGAGGTCGAACGGCACCGCTGCGGGAACGACACTGGTCAAAGATATTTGGAGTGGTAACCAAAGCTCGATGCCCCAATTTTTGACTGAGCTAAACGGCTTTGTGTATTTTTCGGCTAATAATGGAACCAACGGCTATGAGCTTTGGAAATCAGACGGTACCGCTGCGGGGACTGTATTGGTGGCAGATATGCAAGCAGGTAACTTAGGTTCTAACCCATATTATCTGAGTAATATACGCGGCACGTTGTACTTCTCGGCAGTAAATGGGGTAACGGGGCGTGAGTTTTGGAAGTCGGATGGAACAGGAGCTGGTACGTTGATGGTGAAAAAAATTGCCCTTGGTGGCGGAGCCTCCGCGAGTAATCCCTTGTTTTTTACCGATGGAAAAGGAGTCGTGTATTTTTCCGCAAACGACGGAGAGAAAGGCCAAGAGCTTTGGAAATCAGACGGAAAAGAGGCGGGGACTGCCGCCTTGAAAGAACTACGGGTGGGGAGTACAAGCAGTGGAATTAGTAATATGATGTCGGTGGCCGATACCGTATACTTTACCGCTGATGATGGGAAGATTGGCGGGGAGATATGGAAATTAGTGCCCTGTGCAGTGGTCAAATTAGTGACGGTCTATACTACCATTTGTCATAAAGGCCCTTTTTCTCTGCCTAAAATGGTTACCAACTCCGCTGACTTTGTCTCGATGGTATGGCGGCAGGGGAGTGTAACAGGTACCATTGTGGATAACCCTGAAAATGCACTGCTTACTAGCGCCGTTACCGATTTTTATGTTACGGCACAGATGACATCAGGCTGTACCAGTACCGCCAAAGTAACCGTCAGAACTATTCCGTTTCCTGAAAGTGTTGGCAGCTTATACCTTTTATTGGAAGGACCCTATCAAAAAGGAATAGGACAGATGACAACCTCCTTAAACCAGAAAGGCCTTTTGCCGGGTCAAACGCCCATTAATGCTTTAGGGGTGGCAACTCCTGCGAGACAGCCCTATTATGGCGCACCTTGGAATTATTCGGGCACCGAAACGATGTCTCCCTACGCTGCCAACGCTACGGATTGGATTTTGGTATCGCTGCGTACCAGTCCCAATGACCCCGCCACAACGGTTTTTAAGGCAGCGGCCGTATTACAAAAAAATGGGTTGAGTGTGGTGACTGGGTGCCCTGATAAGTTAAAAAACTACACCAATTACTACGTTGCGGTTGAGCACCGCAACCACGTCGGCATTGTTTCGGGTACGCCAGCGCTGTTTATTTATGATCACTTTTTTTATGATTTCACCATTCATCAATCGTACATCCCGCCTGGAATATCATCCATTGGGCAAAAACGTTTTGATAATCGCTATATGATGTATGCGGGAGATTTACAAAAAACAAAGCTTGGGGAGGTGAATGCCAATGACGTGATTATTTGGCAGCAACAAAACGGACAGTTTGCCCGCTATTTGCCCAGCGACGCTAATTTGGATGGCGAAGTGAATGCCCTTGATCAAATGCTTTGGATGGTAAACAATGGTCTTTTTACGGGAATTCGATTTTAATTATCATGAAAAAAAAGATTTGCGTTTTGTTGTTGGTTCATTTAATGGCGGGAGTCGCTCACAGTCAGGGAATTCCGAAAGAGGTAATTTATGAGCCAGATGAAGGTGGGTACCCATCTGGTTACACACCCACGCAAAAGCTTGGTAAATTTGATTTGTCTAGTAGCGCGTCCAACGAGCCTTTTCGGCATTTATTCAAACTTTTTGAGGCCCAAAAAGTCGTTTGGGATGATGTCACCGATTTTCGAGATTATGGATTTAAAGCTTTTTTTGGTAGTGCTGTTGAAGGTAAACCGAAAGAAAATCGCTACACCGACATAAATGAAGGGGCTTTCAGGGATGCGTTTACGGTTGATGGAGAGTCGTTTACCAAAAATCCTATTTACAACCCTGACCCTAATCGGCTGCTTTCGGCACAAGGGCAGCGCTTTAAGTGCTTTGATGCACCTTTTCTCTTTGTGACCATTGATGACGTCAATGAAGCCAGTAAATGGAACCCTTTTTTACTGACCGAGCATGAACTGGATCGTCGAGGAAAATACGCGGGAGATGGCAGAATCGGCTTTTTGCGGTGGGACATTGAAACGTTCTCCAATGCAGAATGGATAAGTATTCTCAGAGGCCGGCAGGTATGGGACAATGGAAAATACCGCCATGCCTTCAACGGAGGCACTGATCCTGCCTTTAAAGACTTAACCGATTCACAATTTTTTGACTATGTACAGCACCGGTGGAGTTATGTGTTTACCGAATTGTTTTACAAAACACGGTATTATAGCAACAACTCAAAGATTTGGCAATATGGCGCGGGCCCCGTCAATCAGGCAGATCCTTTTATTTTTAGACAATTCGATGATAATGGAAATGTTACGTACAATACTGCCAACAACCCTATCTGGAATTTGCGAAATAAATTCAACAATCGGGCCGTAAATGAGGAGTTGAATTACATGGAAGGCTGGGATTTTGTGCAGCAGTTTGCGATGTGGGCTATCTTGCAATACGACTCTCAGTACAACCAATGGGTGAAT
>VFQN01006729.1_pt1 | contig 12880 bp, 24 predicted proteins | sample 3512371 | NCBI WGS metagenome assembly VFQN01 (sample SAMN10412370, study PRJNA504923) | tailings metagenome | isolation source: Replicate 2 from Balatoc abandoned mine | place: Philippines: Itogon, Benguet | collected 2017-08-28
GGTGTATTGCCGTGTGGCCCTTCCGGTGATCTAGTTCGGTGCGTCGGGGTGTCCTTGCATGGTTTGAGGCTCCCCCAAGGGAGGGGATGTTTCTGCCCCTCAGGTCTTAGGTACCCGCATGCAGCGGGTACCCTGGCCCCCTTGTAACTATTGCCACTTAACAACAAAAAAATCCGCGTACGGTGCGACTGACAAAGATGCGCGCTCTGTGCTGGGCAGTCTCGTGCTTTTGCGTGTCAACTTGCCTTTCGGTACCGCTGCGCAGCATGTCTCCCTCGCGGCTTCTTGGGGAACGCCCCGCCTCCAAACTACACGCAACATTGCGATCATGTCATTGCCATAATGGCGCTCTCCATCTAGGGCACGCTGTGGCAGTCTTCGCGCAGTCTTCGCGCTTGTCCTCTTGTCCTTTCGGTACCAGCAGCACTGTCTCGCTTGCTTTGTAACGAAACGCCCCGCCTACTAACTACGCGCAGCACTGCATCCCTATGCTTATCATCATGCCGCTTTTATCTGGGCCACTCCCTTGACACCTGGGTTCGCAGCCGCAGCCGCATGCGCTGCGTTTATGCCGGCGTCCCGGCCGTCCCGGGCGCGCGGCATCGCATGACACTAAGTCATGTATGGCATTATATGATTGCATGCTGTCGCATAATATCCTCTTGCGATGATGCGTGACCTGGGTGGCTTTCCGCCAGCACCTACTTCGGCGTTCCGGAAGTCCCGCCCCCACCCCTTCACCTTTTGTTTCCAGCTGCATACGCAGCCATCCTGAAGCAACAAACTCAGGGGCTACTGAGCTTTTGGGAGGTACTGTGCAGGTCTTTTCAACCCATTCGTTGAGGTCACTGTCGTCACGCACGGTGTCAACCTGCCGGCATTGGCTGCCGTGACACGTGCCGCTACTGGCAATGTCCAGCACCCAAAGCCGCCCTCACTCATGCCCACCGTCGCTCACCCATGCTGTCGGAGAGGTATCATAGTCAGGCTGGTCGTTCGGCACGCTGCTTGGGCGTGTCGGAAAGCAAACCGGCACTGGCAACGTGCTGTGAACATACAGACTGTGCAGCGAGACGCTTTGCCTCCTTCTGCGAAACAGTGATCTGGCTCGCTAACGTCCAGGTGAGCCAGGTTGTAAGTCGTTGAGTGCATTGCCTGTTTGGCTCTTTCCTTTCCTTTCCTTGGCATGGGCAACGCAGTGAGCCAGGATGTGAGTCGTTAGTGGGACCCTTTGGGTCCCGCCAGGGCCCTGGGCGCCAAGGCCAGCGCCCGAAGTACAGCTGAGGTAGGACAGTCAGTGATGAAACAGCAATGGAACAGTACTTGTGGTAGCTTACAGCGCAATTCAGGAGTCAGCTTCATGCTTGCCGAAGGCTAGCTTCGTTCGTGCCTCCCACCAAGTCGCACGCCAACGCTTACTGCCTTTGGCGTGCACTCATGGTCCGCATATTCAGGCATACGGGGACAGCTGTGACAGTGACAGCGGCGCTGCTTGCTTGCAGGAGTCGCAATAGCTGGGGCAGGCAACCGGGTCTCACCCGGCACGTGCCTCACTGGGAAAGTGGTCCAACGTCCAAACGTCCTCGACCGCTTTCAAAGGTGGCCTGAACCATATACAGGTATAATTCAATGGATATGAGCCTTACAGGCGCCGGCGGGCCGGCAATGAGGGTATCCAGGGCCTTCATGTGTGCTGATACCCCCCGTACGGCACACGCTGTACGGCAGGGGTCGGACAAGCAGATAAGACTCCCGACCCCTAAAATGGCAAGAAGACGTTGAGAGCAATCCGTGGTATGCTGGAAATCCTTATCTAAGTGTCCGACAGCTTGTTAGGCCGGTTTGAAGTTGCCCCATTTTTGGACCACTAGCCTGTCACGGGTGAGACCCGGTTGGGGGCAGGGACCTATTGGGAACGGCGGGGTCTTGCTTGCATCCCCGAGTCCACTGGTCGCAGGAACGATCCGGCAACGAGGGAGGCGCCGTGTGTCGTCATTACCCGTGGCGCAAGCAGGACTGCCGCCTTTGAATTGCCTGCTTGCGGCCGGCTTCCGAGGTGCCGTGCCTGCTCGACCTCCTGGCCACAATGCACGCGGTGGCACGAGCTGGCTCACAGACACACGGTGGATTGTGACAAGGCGACGTGATAGAGGCGTAGTGATAGTGCTCAAAGCGGCACTGCGGCAGTAAGTGCTGGTCCATGGCGAACGGCCAACCTGGACCAACGACCTGCACGTGTAGTGCATGTCAAACGCTTCTGCTGGCCTTGTCATTCCAGGTCAACACATGCCAACAGGTCTCCCAGGTCAACCCCAGGTCAACCCAGGTCAACCCATCCCAAAATGCCAAGCCTAGCCAAGCTCCGAGACCACCTTGCCAAGCCGGTGCAAGACCGCTGGGCGGTAGTTCCCACTTAGTACGACGCGACATTGCGCAAGCCTGGCACCAGCACGAGACCCCTACACAGCCGCACATAATTTTAGCTAACTGCATGCTTTAACTGCTTTGCATTGCATTTGTACCCAGTTGCATAGCCCCGATTCTCACGATTGCAGTCACGAAAGTCCGGGCTATGCAAGCGCACAAGCCTGCAACTGAAAGCGGTAGATGCATACAAGTAGTAGGAGTCTGTGCAGACGTTTACAGGCCTTGGGTGCCGCAATGTCGCGTCGTACAAAGTAGGCGGTCTCTCCCGCCCGGCATTGGGGGCATAGACCCCGTTGGGCATGGAATGTTGTGACTAACCTGTACCGGCAAAGAGGAAGCATACAGTTTCTTTGTTGTTTGTATAGCTCTAGCGGTATAATTTTGTTCCATGCTGCGCGCATCGCTTGCCGCTCGCGATATGCGGACCTGACTCACATCCACCACGCGAGCGCAGGCCAGAGGCAGAAATGGCTGATGAACATCACATATATTGCAAGTATACATAATAGGAATACGTGGATTTAGCAGGCACGTTTGTGTTCACCAAGAACCCATCTCCCCGTGGGCCACCCACCCCTCACCCACCCCCCGACCCAAGCGGTGCCCCGATGACGCAGCTCCGCATCGACACACCGCTTCATCCAGTGCTTCTCCAAACAGCATGCCATCACGCTATGCGCCGAGCTCTCTCTACTCACACCCACACAAAGCGACACTACAGCACGAAGCCGTCACGCCACGGCGGTGCTCAGCTCATCAACCGCGCCCAGCTCCGGCAGGACTCCCCAAATCCAACCTGATCGTCAGCGTTTGTAGACCTCTACAGACCGCCAAGACGCACCATGGACTATGAGAGTGAGTAGCGCAGTCGGGCTGTGGCGGGCAGCAGCCAAAGGCGCTTGCGCCAGAGCGGTCCCATGGGTCCGTGCTGTGTCCTGACCAGCACCTCCCGTTTGCCACACGGTTGCCGCAGCGGCACGTTTGTGCAGGGAGTTGAAGAGCCGTGTACTTCGTTACAAGGGACCGCCACTTACCAAGATGGAGCTACTACTCCTTGGCTACAAGCCGCATGCCAAGCTCGGCGAGTGAGTTTGCGGTCTGCAATGCTGCAGTACTCCTGTAGACCGAGTCGACCTGCGCCACTTGGCAGGCCCAGTTGACCCTGTGTATCTCGCCCCATCTGCCGTGCGACGCCATGACATCAGCTCACCCTATACCCTTCGGGCCTCCGACCCCTCCCTCTCCTGCCCGCCCCTTTGTGCCGTCCACGTCCTGCAGCGCCAGCCTGGCAGGAGGTCGGGCCAGCCATTTCTGCCCGGCGTACCCGGACAACGAGGCGGTCGCGACGGCCAGGGAGCTGTGGAGGATGGCGCCCAGCGGCTACGCGCTGAACGACTCTGCGGCGTGGGACCTGTACGCGAAGGGCCAGCTGCCCAACCCCCCCATGGAGGCCCTTGTATATGCCCTGGGGGTAAGCTTCGTTAGAAGTCACCCCAACGCAACGGATCACATGCACATGTCCCATGCGGCCTGCGGTGCGACCTGTGCCCTGTGTCCAGTGCCCCACGGCTATTAGTGCAGCAGTGCTCACCCTGCCCTGGGCCCTCCATCTGCATGTCTCAGGACCTCCTGTCCTGTAAAACCCTTTCGCGTCTCAGTCTCAAGTTGAATTGATGACTCGTGCACCTCCCAATCGCAGTGCCCCGCGTGCCTCTACGTCAACATGGAGACCAGGGAGGGCCCGGTCACCAAGTGGGGCCAGGGCCTGTGGGTCGCGTGCAGGTACTGCACCTACAACTTCTGCATCAAGAACATGCCAAGGGTGCTGGAGGCGCTCAGCGGTGGCCTGCCTCCCAGGTTAGTCGCCTCCCTTGCAGCCATCGGCGCCATGCAGGCGGATTGAGCTACTGCTCGTGTCAGTGTCAACGTCCGCGCGGACCACCGTACTGCTAGCTGTTCCCGTGGCGTACTGTACTGCAGTTCCCTTCGCCTACTGCCTGCGTGCAGCGGAGGTCCTTGCGCTAGCGTAAATGCACGAGTGCTGCGAAAGCCATGCACTGAAAAGGGCCGGCAGCGGCTGCTTCTGCGTTGAATAACTGCCCAATGCTCATGCCAGCCGTCTTCTGGATGTCGACGACGAGGGCTTTCGTGGGGCACGGCAGGACCTGGCACTCGACGCCGTTGATGCTCACAACCTGGCTGCCCTCTGGGCGCTGGAACCCAAGCGCCGCCTCGATGTCATCAAGCCATTCCGCCCTGGCCTCCGCGCACATGCCTGCAGCCGCCCGGTCCTGCGCCAGAGGGTCCGGCGCATCGCCATCCGCGGGCTCTGCTGCGGCTGGGCTGGGCTGCTGGTCGGCCATTTTGCGACAAGAGCTTGCACCTGAATCTGTCGGTACTAGGCAGCGCCGGCCGGCGGTAGCTCTTGCTGCCTGGCTGCAAAGGAGCCGCACCGGGACCGTCCCGTGGGCGCAATCGACATAAGTTGCATCACCCGCGAGCACGCTGGCAAGTCTGACCTCTAGCCCCACAAAGTATTATGCTTATTGAATAGCCATTTCTGCCTCTGGCCTGCGCTCGCGTGGTGGATGTGAGTCAGGTCCGCATATCGCGAGCGGCAAGCGATGCGCGCAGCATGGAACAAAATTATACCGCTAGAGCTATACAAACAACAAAGAAACTGTATGCTTCCTCTTTGCCGGTACAGGTTAGTCACAACATTCCATGCCCAACGGGGTCTATGCCCCCAATGCCGGGCGGGCGGTCTTGCGAAGAAGTCGGTCCCAGATCATCGCGAAATGCGGCTCTAAGCTAATAATTGAATTGGATGTTAACTAGTAGGGTACTTGCTGAGGGTTGTTTCGAGGAGCGTCGCCTGGCCGACTGAACCTGGTCTCCAGTAAGGATAAGGGCCGCAATGGATCAGGGCCGCAAACGCTCCTCTACAGGTGTAGCGTCGACACAACCCTCAAAGAAGGGGGGCTATTCGTCCATGACAGAGGACCTGTTTCTGCGGAAATACGAGAAGAAGCTTGTCGACTGTTCACTCCAGAACATAAACACTACCCATGTATGGTTTCCTGCGGAAAGCATCAACCTTCCCGAGGCGCTGCTGCTCTCGACGGTTCAGGACCAACTCCTGGCCTTCCACTACGTGATGCAGCCAACCGGCGTGGAGGCCCCACGCTACATTCAGGTAGGTGTGCAATTATCGCTGTTGCACTCTAGGATCGCTCGGGACGGACCGTGTATTTCCGAGACTCCTGCATCCGCAGATTTGGGAAATCTTCAAGAACCTTCTGGCCGTGCAAGCTGGAGGCAATGACGACGGAAAGGTGTGCATTGCTGCCCTTATGGGTGAGCAGGAGGGCAAGCCCGACGGAGAGAAGCCCAACGACGCAACAGAGTGGAACGAGGTTGGCGAGCCCGCTTTGCTGGGCTACGAGGCGGCCCTGACAGGCGACCAGGCCAACGGTGAGCATCAGAGACAGGCGCTGGGGGTGGGCGTAACTTCAGGGCGCGCTGTTGCGTGCCGCGGATGTGTCCCACAGCGCTGGGTTGCACTGGGTGCGGAGCTGCCGTTGTGCCCTGTGGCATTTGTGGGTGGGTTCTGCCCCAGTGCGTGGCAGGATGCGAAGATTTCGAAAACCCTGCTTCCTTGACTCTATGACTACAGGCAAGTCCGAGTTCGTGCTGGTGAGGGCTCCCACCAACAGCCGGCTCCCCGTCAGGCATGGCCTCGACTTCGTCAAGCACGGGGCGACTCCATTGCTCGTTGGCGAAGTGAAGCCGGCCGAGAACTATGAGGAGCATATCTGGCAGCCGCTGTCTTTTGCTCTGGAGCTGATGGAGGCCAGCTCAGCTCCGCCGGCGTCGGTGTGGTAGGTCCTGTGCCTGTCTGCTTGTTTTCCCCCGTTGTTGTGGACACACGGCAATCCAGCCCGGGCTACCACACAGCGTGTTGGAAGTTCCAGCGGTCCTCGCCGCGCCTGCATTTTTTGCTGCCGGCGTACATGGATGTGGGGATGACGGCACCCATGTCGCTTGCCCTCACGCCAACGTTTCCGCGATTCCCTGACGCCTTAAACGGTTTCTCGCGTTTTACCCGTACCCTCACGCCTCATCACGCTGTCCAGGGTGTTCCTCACGGACGCGCTGAAGTGGGAGTTCGTCCGTGTGGACAGGGTGCCGTGCGGCGGCATGGGGGGAGGCGCCGCAGCTGCTGACGCCGCAGCCGCGGGCGGTTCGGATGCTGGTGCGGCATCGGCTGGGTCACTCTACAGCTTCACGCGGGTACGTGTCATAGCGCACGCTAGCTTAAGTGTCATCCCCACCCAGCTGGTGCGTCCGGCTAGCTGGTGCGTCCGGCGAGGGCTAAGCAATTGGGAAGGAAAGCAGCTGCTTTGCAACTGTGTTGCAACTGTTTTGGGGCTGTTCAACGCGTCCCTATTTCTCAACGTGCCTTTCCAGAGCACTGTGTGATGCTGGCCTCCTTCCTGTCCTATAGTTTTGCCTTCTGGCCCCTATTGACACTGCAGTTCAAGACGGTGCATACGTCCATGAAAGATCCAACTACCGACTACCTGAAGGTGCGTTACACCGCCTCCTGACCTATAGGACGCAGAGAGGCTTTGGAAGCGAGTTGCAGGATTCGTTGCTATGACTGTTCCCCCTCGACAACGGATACTGTCACTGCACATGCAGCTGCTGGCCATCCTGCACGACATCGTCTTCCCGGGGCAGCGGCTTGCGGACTTGCCGGACCGCATCGAGCGCAGCAGGCAGACGCTGGCGGCCCGGGCCAAGACCTGGGTGGACCTTGCGCGGAAGAACACCCAGGTGAGGCGTTTGACCAGGACGCCGCGTTAAGTAGTTGGCTGGTAGGGCATTGCCCGCTTCAGGTGCGAGCAGCCATTGTGCTTGCATCCTTGCGGTGGTGGACGGGAAGGGAACGGAGGAGGAAATGATAGGGGATTGGTTTGGTTTGGTTTCGTACAGGGGATCCCTTCCGGTCGGGGTGTTGTACCACATTCACCACCCCGCGAGGGCAACGAGACAGCCCTTCCAAAGCAAAACGGGCCTGCTATTGCCAAGGCCTAGTCACGGCCGTGGCACCGCACCAAGTAGCCCTAAGCACCAGCAGTTAAGTATGGCAGGATACAGGGCAGCAGCAGGCACCAACAAGGGCATTGAAGCATTAAACTGCGGCCCTAGTACATGGGGTGGGAAGACGATGGGTGTGAAGGTCCTAGCTCTTTACGGGACCTTTGTGTGGGGTGACGACAATTGGTGGTTTGGTCTGGTTCGGTGTGTTCCAGGGGACCCCTTCCAGTCGAGGTGTCGTACCACACCCACCACCCCGAGAGGGCAACGAGACAGCCCTCCCAAAGCAAAAAAGCCCGCTACTGCCAAGGCCTAGTCGCGGGCAGGGCATCACACCAAGAAGCCCTGCGCACCAGTAGTCAAGTTGCACACCAGGGTAACGGGCGGAGCAAATCGGTCATGGCATCCGGATAGCAGTACGCACCACCAAGGGCATTGAAGCATAGACTGCGGCCCAAGTACACGTGGCACCCGCTAACAACCCCGGGCGTCACCACTCTGCCACACGCTTGGACGAGTCAGTCAGTCACCATACATGCACAGGGCAGGCGTGGTATGTACGTAGCATCATGGTGCGTTAGTATGGTTCGCGTTTGTGCAATGCTTAAGCATGCTGCTCAAGCAAAGGGCCGTTGTACCGGACTCCATCGTGCTGTATGCCAAGGAACGGGTGGTCAGCAGGAAAGCTCTTCCACCCCTTGGGCATGCCCAAAGCTGCGAAGTCTTGCAGGCGCGACCAAAATCCACCACCGCCGGAGTACGTGCCGCAGCCACATGCCTCCCGTCTGGATGCATTTGAGCATGCAAATGCCGCCGTCCGTGCTCCATGGCCGATAGCGCACTGAGGCACACAACCTCCCACACCTTCCAGTGGATGCCTCGGGGACCAGCCACAGGTGTTGGGGTGTAAGGCGTATGTCCTGTGCGCAGTGCTCTATGTGCTCACGGATAGCTACCAGTCCGAACACAGGAAACCTAGGCTGCCGCTATTCTGCTATGCTACATGCAGCACAAGAGAGTCCTAGGCGCCGCAGGCTGGGTCCCGCACATACGTGCCACGACGCCCCGTGGACGACGAGGCAACATTGCTGTGTTGCACTTGCGCACTCAAGCGGCGCGCCTCTGCGATTCACCTAGCACTTGCCATGGTACTATATGCCCTGACCGACATGTAGGTGGATGTGGACGAGCTGGCGGCGAGGACGATCAGGGCGGAGGCGAGGGCGGCCAAAGCGGCGGCGAGGGCGGCCGAAGCGGCGGCCAAGGCGCAGGCTGAGCAAGAGGCGAGGACAAGGGCGGAGGAGGAGGCGAAGGCGGCCAAGGCGCAAGCCCAGGCGGAGGTAGAGGCGAGGCAAAGGTTGGAGACGGAGCTGGAGGCGGCCAAGGCGGAGTTTGCGAGGAGGACGGCTGCGTTTGAGGCGGCCATGGCAGGAAAGGGCGGCGGCCAGGAGCAGGTGCCGCACGTAGGCGGGGGCTAAGGCGGCAGAGGCTGAGGATGGCGGTGGGCGGCGGAGCGGGCTGTCACGGGGACGGGGCCCAAGGCAGTGTTGGAGGTGGGTGTCTGGGTATGTGCTAGTCTTGCACCTCACTCCACCCATGTGTTTAGTGCCACTCGCTAGCTACATTCCTGGTGGACTCACCGCTGGCCTACTTTGACACCAACCGCTCTGCCTGCTCCTGCCTCGCCATGCAAGGCGTTGGGCCTGACCCTCTCGCCCCTCAACCCTGCGCTTCCCTGACGCCTTGTCGTTTTCGATACATTTTCATTTTCCGCGTACCCCTCCCTCCTGCAGTCCAGTGGGGCGTGAACCCGCCCAGCAGCCCCTTCGCGCCCCTGGCCGTCAGCGCCCTGCGCCTGGCCATCACCTGGGCAGGTGGGTCTCCTGCCCTTGCCACGCCTAGCCAGCTGCACGGCCCGGGCCCAACGCTTGTTCCCTGCACACTCCACTCCTGTGTAGCTTCATCGCCACATCCCTTCCAGCTGCACTCCTTGCCTTGCTGTTGCCGTGGCCCTCTCCCTTTCCCCCTAACACCTTGTCACCCTGACAGCCCTCCCACACCTCCCTTTCGTTTTCCTAGGATTGAACCCCAGCCTACACGGCGTCCCTGTCGGCGCTGGCCCGCGCCCCCCGTCCACCCTAAAGACCGGTACCTTTGTTTCACTTCATTTTTGATGTCCTTCCTCCCCCTCCCTGCTGCCCCCGCCCCAGCCTACGCCGTGCCCCTGCCTGCGCTGGTCCGCTGTCGGCTGCTGGTGGCGCTGGGCGCACTGCTGTCCCGTGGGTCGGCCCTGGCCCAACCGCCGCAACCGCTGCTGCGCTCCGCCGCCGCCTTCCTGCTCAGCCTGTCGGAGCACGGCCCGCTAGTACGGCACATGCTGGCGGCGGGTGGGTACGGGGGATGAGGGGGCCGGAGCAGGGGAGACCTCCCCTGTGCTGTGCCTAAGTAAGATTTACTGGGGAGCGGCCCGCTAGTACGGCACCAGCTGGCGGGCGGATGGGTTACGGGATGGGTTATGGGATGGAGTTAACCGCACAGCGGCCTGGGAGTGTGAGATATTGGGGCTGGTGCGGACGCAGAGAGACCTCCCCTGTGTCGGCGTATGGTATAGGTACTGGGGCCGGTGCAGAGCAGCTGGCAGTACACATTCTGGCTGCAGGTGGCTGCCATTGTTGAGGAAGGGGTGTGGGCTCGTGTGCTGGGTGGAGTCTGACTGCACGGGACGGGATGGTACGCGTAGCACGTAACCTGCCGTGTGTTTCAGGCGTCGGCTAGGGAGCTCCTAATGGGGCCTTGTCCATACGCCATACCGTAACCTGCGTAACCCATAGCCCCGAACCCTCCTGAACCCACACACCTCCGCGACCCCTCCCCCTGCAGGCATCCCCACGTTGGTGTGCAGGCTGGCTGGTGGCGCGAGCCGCTCCCTTGGCGTGGTGGCCAACCTGGCGCTGGAGGGGGGCAGGGAGGCGCAGAGGGCGCTTGTGCGGGCGGGGGCAGGTGCGGGGGTGGGGGCAGGACGGGGGCGGGGATAGGGGTGCAGCCGGGGAAAGTGGCGTGGGAGCGGGTTGGGTGAAGCAGGATGGACTGCCCGCAGGAGGGAAGAGGGTCTGGGGTGCAGCAGTTGCTTGGTTGTGCCCACCCAGCGGGGCCGGCCCTGTGGGTTATCAACTACCCAGCCTACAGCCGTGCCTTCGTCCTGGCTCTCAAACTTGCCACCTTACCCGCACCAGCATTGGAGGTCCGGGTCCCTACCTCCGTCCATCTACCCCGTACTTGTTGGCGCCCCCAATAATCGTTCCCCACCCTTAACCACTCCCCCACCCCCCAAGGCCCCGCGCTGGTCAAGATGATGCCCCTGCGCAACACCCTGTCTAGCACAGGATGCGTACCCCCAATCATCTTTCAATCATCACTCCCCACCTTTACCATTCTCCCCTTACCCCCAGGCCCCGCGCTGATCAAGATGATGGCCCTGCGCAACGTGTCAGCGCTGTGCCGCGCCTGCGACGCCATCGCCAACCTGGCCCTGGGGCCGCACGTGGCCGCGCAGCAGGCGCTGGGTGCGGTCACGGGGGCGGCCAGCGCGGCGGGCAACGGCGGCGTGGTGCCGTGCCTGGTGGGGCTGCTGGGCTGCAACAGCCCGCTGCTGATGATCAAGGCGGCGCGGGCGCTGGGCAACGTGTGCCAGGGGCACGAGGCCAACCAGATAGCGGCCGTGCAGGTGGGAAGGGGAGTGTTGGGCGGACGGTGTGCGTGTGCGGTTGTGCGGATCGTGTGAGGTTGTGATGGTGGTGGGGAGAGTGTGGAGCGTGAGGGTCGTTGGGAGGGGTACAAGGTGGAACGGGGGCCAACGCACAGGGTTAGAGAAGTGGAAGGTTGCTTAACTGCACGTCGTCGCCGTCCCGTGGGTCAGTTGGTCGCAACGAGGTGCATGCCTGCATGAGCCGACGATAAAGGGAAATAGGCCGGCCGGATGGCAATCGCAGCCCCACTGCTCACACGCCAGCCCACACGCTATTCCTCCTCGCCATCGCTGCCCCTCTCCCCGCAGACCGGCGCCCTGCCTGTGCTGAGCCGCTGGCTGGCCTCCCGCTCGCCGCAGCTGGTCCGCTCCGCCGCCTCCGCCGCCGCCAGCGTGGTGCTGGGCAACGAGCGGGCGGTGGCGGCGGCCGTGCAGGGCGGACTGCTGCAGCCGCTGCTCACTCTGGTAATGACGCCCCTGGCGCCAACCGCGGCGCAACAACAACAGCAGCAACAGCAACAACAGCAGCAGCAGGATGGTCAAGGGAAGGAGGCGGGTGCTGAAGCAGCGGCGTCCACAGATGCCGCCGCGTCGTCCTCACAAGGCGCCACAGCTGCCGCCTCCCCTTCTGTGTCCGAGACGCCACCCCCAACAGCATCCTCCTCCTCACAAGACGAAGAACCAGGGGCCGGCCGGTCCACCGCCACCTCCACCTCCACCTCCCCGGAACCCGAGTCCCCCGCAGCCTCCTCTTTGCCCTCGTCCTCCCCCTCCACCCCCTCCGCCTCCCCCACGCTGCTGCCCCCCGACGTGTACGAGCGCGTTGCCGCCCTGCTGGCAAACGTGACGGCCGCATCCCCTGCGCTACGCACGCAGCTGCTGCGGCAGTCGGACATCGCCCGCCTGCTGGTGGCGCGACTGGCGGGGTCACCTACACCAGGTGGGGTTATGGTGTGTTAGTGGAAACGTGTGCCATCGTTTGGTGCTGCGGCAGTCGGACATTGCCCGCCTGCTGGTGGCGCGACTGGCCGGCTCCCCCACACCAGGTGGGTAACATGATCGTGGGGAAATTGTGTTGATGAGCGCTTTGTTGCTCCGGGGTGTGCGCTGCGGCAGTCGGACTATGTTCGCCTGCTGGTGGCGCGACTGGCGGGGTCACCCACGCCAGGTGGGCTGAAGTGTTTGGATGGAAGTGCGTGTCTTAGGGGCCAGGGTGGTGACGCTGCGGCAGAGGGGCATCACACTACTGGCGGGCTTGAGTCGGTGGGTCATTAGTATGGCTGCTGTGGGGCCACAGTGTTGCGCTGCTAGGTCATGTGGGATGCACCTGGTGGCCCAACTTGGCGGGCTTGCCCACGCCAGGTGTATTAGGGGTTAGGGGTGATGCAACCCCTGGTCTGATGGGAAAACAGAGGACGCGACATCAGGTGCAATAGGTTGGCCCAACACAGTCGGGCCTTGCAACTTGACGAGATGTGCAGCCCGTATGAATGCAGAGTGCGTACTTGCCGTCTCCATAAAAACCCGCCCGCCCCTGACACACACACGCTCCCTTAACCCACAGGCGTGGCCATGGCCACCTGCACCGCGCTCAACAACCTGGTG
>VFQN01006730.1_pt1 | contig 12880 bp, 10 predicted proteins | sample 3512371 | NCBI WGS metagenome assembly VFQN01 (sample SAMN10412370, study PRJNA504923) | tailings metagenome | isolation source: Replicate 2 from Balatoc abandoned mine | place: Philippines: Itogon, Benguet | collected 2017-08-28
ATATTAGCTCATCGTGATCAAGTGATAATAAATTCTTCTTCAGCTCAGGGAGGGCATCTAATAGAAACTTTATTAGCGAATAAACTTGATAATACACAAGATATCGCAAAATCTACTGAGATATTACCTGATACCAAACAACATGATATTCAAATAGTTTCCTTATCCAAGGCAGAATTATCGTTACTCAAGAAAGATCACAGTGCAATAACTACTAGTACTGATGCATCCATGAGTAAAACGACATCAACATCATCAAAAAAGAAATCTATTCCTACTGAAGATGAAAGAGAAGATGAAAGAAAAAATGAATTATTAAAAAAAATGAAAAAAGAAAAAATATCTAAATTTAATGAATTATCACCAGAGATTGCTTGTATGCGTATGAAAAAGAAATTTCATGTTGTTCCAAATATTTCTTGGGGTACTTTACCCACTGAATTACAACAGTAAGATACCTTCCTTTCTCCTTTCATTTCTATAACATTGACATACTTTTATAGGAAATGGTCAGAATTGAATTGTGATCATCATCTTCCTAGCGATCATTCAGGTACTCATTCTCATGAAGAAGAAAATCAACCTGAGGAAAACCAACGAACCAATGAATCAGAACAAAAGAAGCAAGAACAACAACCTTCAACCGAAAAAGACAGCGATGAAGGTAAGTAGAATGTATTTCTACATTCTATATAATAATTATTGTTTTCTTTATTTTCCCAGAATTTTGTTGGGCAAATCGCAAAAAATATCAAGTACAACCAATGAAAAGTTGGGGTAATTTACCATTACCATTAATAGAACAATGGAAACAAAGAAATTGTGATGCTGTCTTTACACGACAAAGATTAAATTCTATGCCACTAACGAACTGTCGTCATATACCTAATCATTATTCAAATAAAGATTTACCATTAATTGCATTAATGGCAGCAACAACCACAAGAAAAGTGATGCAACCATCAACCAAGAAATTAGCATTATTTTTATATCTATTACCATCCTTTGCTCGTACAGTTGATTGTGGATTTCGTTATGAATATATCTTAGGATATGATGTAGGTGATCCATATTATGATAATGATGCAGGTATCAAAGAAGTCAAAGAATGGTTTTATAAGAACATAGAAAAACCATTAAAAGAGAATGCTATATCATTAACATTACGATTAGTGAAAGTGAAAAATACATTAAAGAAACCTGGCCCAGTCTTTAATGAAATGGCACGTGTAGCCTATAGTCAATCGAATGCAACTTATTTTTATCGTGTCAATGATGATACCGAATTATTAACACATTGGCCAACAACATTTGTAAAAGGCATACATTCCTTATCCATACCATATGGTGTCATAGGACCATGGTGTAATCAAGGGAATGAAAAGATTCTTACACATGATTTTGTTCATCGTATTCATATGGAAATTTTTGAAATGAATTATTATCCACCACAATTAACCGATTGGTGGATGGATGATTGGATATCCTTTGTATATGGTCAAACACGAACATTTAAAGCAAGTGTTGTGAAAGTAATACATCATACTGGTGCACATGGACAAAGATATACAGTAGATGAAACACATTTTCATTTATTAGGTGATTTAATTAAAGAAGGACGACAAAAGATAAGAAAATATATGTTAAAGAATAATATTCATGAATCTATATTAAAAGTATTTGATAAAGATGTATTTCAAGCTGGATTCTTACATAGAGATTTACCAAAACTATAATGATGAAAATAACAAAATAAAGACTGTTTGAATATGTTTTTGTTAGAAGATATGGAAAGATATCTGTGGGTATGTTTGTTTTTGGTTTAATACCTTTATTACGTCAAAGTTAATTAAATATCCTACCCTTTTTTTCCCCGATTTGTTCAATCGAATGTACTGTGATTTTGCATTTTATATAGTGTTATGAATAAAATTTCATTGAATATTTCCAAGTAAAACAATGCGCATTCGAGAAAAATTGGAGCAAAGATCAGAAGGAGGAGGAATAAGATGTATGATTCACTTCCTGCCTCTTTTATTATTTGGCGGTTTTTAGGTGAAGGAGACATCAATTATGGTAGCGTGATTTTGGTGATACGGGTACAGTGTATTTGAAGTGAAAAACTCGTTGGAGTTTTTAGCCGACCTGTAAATATACATTACTCATTAATCAAATAAAATAAACTCGATCAATTCGATCACAGTTGAACTGCTGTCTGCAGACTTTGTGGATAAAAGGGAAGCCCGATATTCACTACCTTCCCTCTTCCAATTCAAATAACTCCTTCACTTCAACGAATAAAAAATGTGAAAAATCCTCTCGTCCGTCTTTTTCGGAGCGGCATCCGATCCAACTCCAATTACCAACATTAAAGTGGGCTCGATTCGAATTTTTCGCCCAAATCTTTGCCCCGCTTATTCGAGGAGATCAATAATGATTATAATTGCTTTGTGATGTTGTTTCTTGTGAATCTTCCTGATGTTATTATCAAATATCTCCTCTCCTTCCTCTCAAATGATGATATTCGTTACTTCCTGAGCTCCAAAAAACTTCATTTTAGCTCCTTGAAACAAGAAACGATCTACTTATCCTTAAATAAAGAGAAAACTCGGGAATATGTGGAAAATGAAAGATTTCGAGAGACGATATTGAGTAAGGTGAAGGATGGGAGGAAGCAGATAGGACTAACATTTAATGAAACCTTGATAGTTCATGATATAAGTGATATTGTAGCTCATAGGATTGTTGGTATGTATTTCACCACCTTCCCTGTTCAAGTATCATCCCTTGTTTGTTGCTTGTCGAGCGGCATTGAGAAGATCCCTTTCCTTCCAGCGTTGCAAGATCTGAAGTTAAATCTCATTAATTGTTTGAATATTCGAGATGTTTGTAGTTTATCTCATTTGAGGAGACTTAAGTTATCTCATGCATATCAGGTCACTGATATCACACCTTTAGAAAACATCCCTCATTTATCATTGATCAATTGTCCTAGTATCCGAGATTTCTCTGTGCTTAGTAGTGAAAGACAAAGGTTTCTGTCATTAGAACGATCTTCAATCACTGATGTCTCGTCTCTTCGAAACATACTGACAGTAGAAATTATTCATTCCATTAAACTCATTGATGTGTCACCTTTACATGGAATTAAAAATCTATTGCTTCATAATTGTTCGAGTATTCAAGATATTTCTTGCTTGGGAAATCATCATCGATTAACTATTTCTAATTGTAATTCAATCTCACGAGGATATGAATGTTTTAGAACTGTTCGTCACGCGGAAGTAGCCAGAAACGAAGTACCTGATCTAACAGTCTTTCGAGACGCGAAAAGTCTCAGAATTACGTTCTTTAAGTCAATGGAAAGTCAATTATTCTTATTGAGAGATATTCCTGATCTGTCGTTAATTTCATCTTTCTCTCATGACAAAGAGGTTTACGATGTATCCCAGGTTAGAAATATGAGATTATCATTCCAGCGGGACATTATAAAAATTGGTGATAGTAATCTTCCTTCTCAGTTACTTCATCTTGAGTTGGTGGGCTGTGATGATCAGATTGTGAAGATTCTTAATGAGGGCAAAACATCAATCTTTCATCAATTACAATCTCTTCATATTAAAAGTTGCTCGATTGAGCATGTGAATGGATTAGGAGAGGTTCCGACTCTTATTTTAGAGAACTGTTTAGAGCTGCATGATATTAGTGGTCTTGGAAGAAATAGATGTGTGGAGTTAAGGTCTTGCCCAAAGATCAGTGATGTAAGCAGTTTGGCGACTGTTCCAATTGTAACGCTAAAGAATTGTGCAAGACTCGTCGATTATAGTTGCCTAATATCATCAGTTTCACGATTGAAAGTCGTGCGATCAAATTAAAGAAGAGGGGAAAAGCTTTGTGAATTTCTGTATCAATTGGAGCGACATTCTATGTTATCTCCTGATATCAAACTTAAGATATTAATAGTTCGAATATAGAGCCATATGAAATGAGTAAGAATGATTTAAGAATACTTTTTAAATTGTAGAAATAAATGACGATCAATGTTTTCCCCAAAGTTCTATCGTAACTGACCTTGATATCACATCATCCGTCAATATCAAAGTACGAGAGCAAATCTGAAATGGATTCTCAAAAAAGTCTCGAGAAATCCAAGGTAACGTTTTAGACATAATCGAGAAACCGACTCAAAATCTTATTATATCAAAATTTCAAAGTTTGATTCATCAAGATGGAGATATATTCTTTACCATTTTCGTTAGAATTTGGTGGGTGCTATTCATTTTTATTCAAGTAAATAAGTCAAACTCGGGAACAAAGCGTCGACGTTTGCAATGACCTGAAATCCTTTGGTGTCGCCCTCAGTATCCTCAAATTAATGTACCTCTTAAACAATAATTTAGTTATTATGAAGTCATTTGATTGTTTAATTTTACTTGGTGCAAGAGTTCAATTATATTCATTTGGAAGAAATTCCTCTTTGCAGGGATAAAAACAAATATGGGATAGTCATAAGAAATAACACATCCATTAACTAACCACTATTGAGAACTGTCGACAGGTTACATCATCCTCCTCCTCCTCCGACCACTTATGGCAATTGATAATCAAAAGAAGAAGTAGAATCGATGGAGAGAAACAAACAAAAAGAAAAGAAGAAAGGCACTAAAACTACCATAATCAAAGATAAAATAACAATGAAACGACTAAATATCAGGCAGAAAATGTATACTTACTGTGTTGAGAGGGGATTGAGCTCGATTGAGAGTTCTTATGCTTGAACATCCTTTTTGATAACAACACGTTGATTTCCGAAGAACTTAATTTCAATATTTGATTCATTGTTAACTGATTTACGACGATCATTTAAATTCTTTGACGCTGAAGAATTCACTGCTGCAAGATATTCGCTCATCTTACCGCTTAATTGACGATTCGTAGGAGTTGGGCTTGCAATCATCTCCTTACGATCTTCAATGAGGTTCGCATCATAAGGAGCTTGTTTGATCTCAAGCTGACTCGGAGAGACGCGATGCTCAACACGAAGAACGTCATCATCGTCATCATGTTCATTAGCATCACGACTAGTCAAAGCTTCTGAATCTGCGTGTAATTCAAGATTGCTAGAGTCAGAACCACGTGGAGTGGATTGAATAAAAATTGGTTTACGCTCTGGAAGAAGTTGCTCAGGACTTGGTTCAGGACTCGGTGCAATTTCAGAATTAATTGCATCAAATTCAGCATGTAATCCAAGACTACTGGAATGAGAATGACGCGGTGTTGATTTCACTGATCCTTCCCTTTGATAAGCTAAAATTTGTTCAGGACGTATAGCAGGATGTGATTGAACAACTGAAACAACCACACTTTCAGAATCACATTTAATTTCATGAGGGTTATTATCACTTTTCATATCAGGACTACTGCGAGGTGTAGGTGTAATAAGATTTGATTCTAAACGATATGCAGGATCAATCTCAATACGATTTAACTGTAATGGTGTTACAGTAAAAGTTGATGAAGATTGATTAAATTGAAATGATATTGGTCTCATTTTCTCAAAGAATATCGCATAATATGGAAATATATCACGTCTTTCATCAAGGGATGTTGTCCAATCTTCCATACATTTATAAGAGAAATCAGCTGCTTCATGACTAACTTTATCTTTTTTCTTTTTATAACTTAATGATAGATAACAAATTGTCTTTAAAAATTTATATCGACCAATTAATACATGAGCACGGATACCACAATTCCTCATCATCGCATCAAGAAGACTAATGAGTCTTAAGTACACAGCAGCTGTGCTATCAAGGAGTTTATGTCTTAAATATTTAATAACAGGTTTGACAAGATTAATGGATTCATCCATCCCAGCAGCAGATGTTTCGTTAAAAAGATCGATAATATCTTTCATCTTAGTCAAACTGAGAGCTGGAGATGTACAATACTCTTCGATCCGTTTCTTCATCCGATTAAACATCTTTTGATCAAGTCCTTTCAGACCTGTCCCAACAAAAGCATTGGGAGTGTGTAAAAACACAGGCCATTTCATTCTCTCTGAAATATCTTCTTTCTAACCCTTCGATCTTCTGACCAAATCTGATTCTTGATCTCAGAATAAAGGAATACTTTTAGTTCTACTTGTACTAACAGAAAAGTTGTCCAACCACTATAAAAACAGTAGTAATCCGAGGCAGGTTCTAACTGTTTTGGTATTTGTTAACTGTTGCGGAACGCAACGCAACGTTCCGTACTGAGAGATTTCGGGTTTTCGAGTTTTCGTGAGGACGGGAAAAAATAACGGTCGTGCCAAAAAAAGAGATCGATCGCACTGACTGACTTCCGAAAATTCGAATCCCCTGAATTTCTAAAATCTTTCAAAAAGAAAACTGAAAACTTTTTTCAAATCAAAAAAATTTTCAAAAATAACAACAATTCAAATCATATAACAACAGATTTCAAATAATCAATTGATTGATTGCATTGATATTAATACTTTCTTGCAGAACTGTTTTCATTGCATTTTCATTGAAAGTATTAGAATCTTTATTTGTTGAAAATTTTGTTGATTCGATCATTTGATAGATTATATTTTAATTGTTTTGAAATTTCAAATTAATAATTGATTGATTTGAAAGTTTTATTTGATTCTTTGATTTGGTGTTTTGTTAATTAGATTTATTATTATTGTTTTTTATAAATATGTCATCTCAATTACCGAAACCTTTTGCTGAGGCTACTCCGAACAGTTCTCAGTTAGCTGAAATACTGCTGCAACTGAAAGAGGATGATGGAATCACTCGTTTAGTTCAAAATCATAGCAATGGATTTACTCTCAGTCAACAAACGGTAAGTTAACCCATCATTTGAGAAGATTGGACGTCTTATTAACTTATTTTTCATGCTCAGGTGCGCGATGATTATGAGGATGATGAGGTCAGTAACAACGGGGCGACTGAAGTCCCTACGCTATCGGCTAGTGAAGCATGCAACTGCAGGAAATCTAAATGTCTTAAATTGTTAGTTTTATTTTTGACTTTTTGCCTTCTCAATGACTCACTCGTTCTCTAAAGGTACTGTCAATGCTTTGCTGGTCAAGCTGTCTGTGGTCAATTTTGCCGATGTGTTGACTGTGAAAACCGCTCACCTTCGAGCTTAACTCGTATGGTTGCTATTAAAAATGTCCTTGAACGAAATCCAAATGCCTTTGAGTCGAAGTATAAAGCTACTACAGTAGTTAATGAAGATGATGAATTAGCCGCTGCTGTTGCTCATAAGAACGGTTGCCGTTGTAGAAAATCACATTGCTTAAAGAAATACTGTGAATGTTTTCAAGGAAGTGTTCACTGCAGTATTATCTGTACATGTGTTGATTGTCATAATCGTGAAGGAGTTCCTCCTCCTCTTGCGTCTACACGATCACTCCCTCAAACGGCCACCGAGAAGCATAAGTAAGTCTCTTTATTCTAGCTCTCATGAATTGTATTTGACAATTTATTGATAGGGTTTTCAGTTTTGCTCTAGATTCAAGCTTAACTGCTAATTTTCCTGATACTCAAGTTACTGCAAGAGCATTACAAGGGCTAAAACGAAACTATTCTGAGAGTGATACTGCTCAGGTATGTTGAAACAATACTCTTTCTCCTGTTTTCATCTCATGATATTTCAATAGACTGATTCTCCTCCAACTAAAACAAGTCCAACAAACGTTGCAGCTAAGAGGGAAGAATTTACAAGACAATTCAGTTTAAATTCCGATCCTGGAGTAGGAAGTGCATCGAAACCACCATTAGTTCCTTTAATTAAAAGAAGAAAGATGGAGCACAATGGCACAGGAATGGCCACTGGAGGAGTTGCTGCACCAGCAGCTTCTTCCTCTGGAAGTGGTATTGTACCGCCATCTACACCAGCGACTGGTACTGGAGTCACTCTAAGTAGTGTATTACAAGGAACAAATACCCCAATTACTATCCGTGCAACTTCTCCAAATACATTAAGTATCGCAAAGATTTTAGGTTCATTATTAGGAAATTCAAAACTTTCTATTACTGTACAAAATGGTGTAGGTACCCCAATTGCTGAAATTACTGGTGATACTATTGAAGAATTAACTGCATATGCTAATAATCCTGAACAATATATTGCTTCTTCACAAAGAAGTGAAAGTATTAGTGGTCCAGAAAGTGGTGAAAATTCTGCTGATACATCAATGGAATTTACTGATGGTGATGTAACAAATTCTGAGAATGAATGTAATAATAGTAAATTAGATAAATTAGAAGATGATGATATGGATCATGATCATCATCCTCGTCGTAATTCATCACCATCATCTTCTTTACCATCAAATATTTTATTATCTCCTAATAGTTCCATTGTTATACATGTGGAATAAACTATTCTCTGGGGTTAAAGACTATCATCAATGGGAAGTGATTAAGAAGGCGGCATTTAGAATTGGATTAAATCTCTTTCTCTCTGTCACATTTTCTTCTTCCTCTGTGTTCAAACAAAACCTTTCTTCCTTCTATCTTCTATTCTATCTTTGTTTTTTTTTGTTTCCTTTCCCTCTGTTTCTTTCTTTGTTTTGGTTTGCTTATGATTAGAATATTCGATCTACTACTGATGTTGTAGATTGTTGTCTATCAATCAAGTTACATCAGTGTATGGAAGGCATACGTATTGGATTGGAATCCTATGTATAACCTTCCTAAGCTTGATCAGCTCTTCCTCTACTTTCTTTCTACGACACAGCAATTTTCTTAGTCTATTAATTCCTTTTCATTGTTTTATCCTCCCTATCCTCCTCTCCCAGCTTCTGGACGTTCCTCCTCTTGCATTGATTCACCTCCTTGTAGTTCTTCATATTAGCTTCATAGTTTGCATGTGATACGAAATATCGCTCATTCTCTCTCTAGTTTTTCCTTCTCAATCTTCTCTCCTTTTCCATGTCTCTCTCTAGTCCACCTCGAGTCCAGAATTACATTGATTGTTCAACTACCACACTCCTTTTAGTTTGATACCAATGAAAATAAATGTAAACAAAGTAGAAAATCTTTTGAAATATTAGGCGTTCAATCGTTGTCATGACATTAGAACTGACTATTCATAAACTGTCGCTTGACATTTCTCTCAATCTCTCTCAATCTATCTTCCGCTGTTTGATTGATTGAAAGTTTGAGTTTCTTTCCTGTTATGATGCTTCTTGGTGCGTCTTCATCGCCATCATCATCGCTATCTTCCTCGGAAGAAGAGGAGGAGGATGAATCATCAGAGTCATGACTGCGCTTTCGTTTCTTGTGCTTGTGTTTTTCCTTCTTTTCTTTCTTTGACTTCTTACTTGATGACTTTTTCTCCTTCTTATGTTTCTTTTTCTATCATCAATTCAAAATCAGGGTTGATAGTACGATCACAACACCACACTAACCTTTTCTTTACTATCCTTCTTCTTTTTCACTTTCTTCTCGCTTTTATTTCGCTCTTCCTGTTCATCGGAAGAGTAATTCTCTGATTTTTTCTCTTCTTGGTCATCATCTTCTTCCTTCTTCCTCTCTTTTAAATTGAAGATGATATTTGATTAGAGTATAGCAACCCCATTTATCAAAACCCTACAGAGATGAGAACACATTTTCTTAAGAATTGAAAGGACGCACTTACTTTTCAAAGTGGAGCTCGTCACATCCTCTCTTTCCCTCCGATCACTTGAAGGTCTTGCTTGGTCTTCGCTCATTTCGTTTGATGAGTCGATAAAGAGTCGATAAAGAGTCGTCTTTTTGCTAAACAGGTGAACTTCGGTTAACACAGGTCTTTCAACAGGTGTTCAATCTGAACAGGCAGGTTTTTCGGAATGTTATTCAGAAAGAAGAAGGAAGAGAAATAATTACTAAAAAAAAACAATTAATAATTATTATCAATAAATCAAATCCAATACAATGAACAATTCGAGTTCGAATACAACTTCTTCATCGAATACTGGACGAAGTATTCAAAATTTTCTTTCTCAAACACCTATTTTTGTTGCAATATTATTAGTTGTCAATATAGCAATACATATTATTGTTTTTATTACTTCATTAGACATTTCACCTTATGTCTTTCAACCATATCGAGTATGGTATTATAATCAATACTATCGAATGATTACATCAGCTTTTTTACATGGAGGTATCATGCATATAGGTATGAATATGATGTCCCTAGTCGCTATAGGCGGGATGCTTGAACCCGTTTACGGAAGTTTTCGTTTCATCTATTTAACATGGATTACAATTCTTCTAGGAGGTATTTGCTATTTAATCCTAGCATTTAGTGCAGCTTGGATCACATCAGATTGGTCTTATATTGGTGTTAGTTCTATTGGTTATTCTGGTGTATTATTTAGTTATGCTGTGATGGAATCCTTTCATTCAACAGTACAATCAAGATCATTATTTGGATTAATTAATGTACCAACGAAATTATATCCTTTTATCTTATTAATTGTATTACAGTTCCTATTACCTAATATCTCATTATTTGGTCATTTAGGTGGTTTATTAGCAGGTATTATTATGATGACAAGTATTGGCAATCAACTTCTTGTTCCTTCTCAAGGTAAGACAGTCTGTCTTTCTGTCTCTCTTCTTTCTCTTAATATTCTTATTCCTCACTCTCTTTTAGCTTGTATGGAGTGGTTAGAGAGTATTCTTATCCCTTCCTTTGTTAAACGACAATCGTCATATCGTCCAATGACGGACAAGGAGTTCATTCATCCATCTTTACAAGGAGGTGATGTGAGAAGTGCAATCCTTGGAATTTGGGCATTTATTGTGATGGCTATAACCTGTGTATTGAATATCTTCGTCACGATAGCTCATATATGTGGTAAGATGCTCTAACATCTGACATTAACTCCCTTCATACCATCTCACTTACTCTCTTTCATTTAACAGGCATCCCATTAGATCGATATCTCCAATCGTGCTATGATGGTGTTGCGAATGTGTTTAGTGGTGTATATAATTCCTTCTGTTCATGTTGTGGAGCGATTAGTGAAGGAGCGACGTCAGTGGCGTCCACTGCTTCTTCAGTGGCAGCGAATCCGATGGCTCACAGTCAAGGGTATGAGCAAGTTACCAATGATAGCAGTCATGATAGAGACATTGAATTGAATAGTGTCACTGCACCACCATCTAATATCACTCCAACAGCGATCATGACGAACAATAAGAACACAACTCCCTCACAACCACAACAAGTTCCACAGTTTGCGAAGCCTGGGAATAAGCTAGGAGGAGGTACTTCTAACCCTAAAGAAAGTAGAATTGTGAATCCTCGCAATAATATACAATCATAATAGAGCATTATCATTGTTAATGAATGAATTATATCCTGTAAATATAGAAAGAATCTGTAAATATAAATAATTTCTCATGTCTTTGTCTTCCTCCATTGTCGTACAAATCAGAGGAAACAATCAAGGATAATGACTTCATCGCGAATTGAGGAAAAAAAGATCAGATGATAAATATATATTCTCTTATATCATTCGTGCATCATCGTCATCACCAAGTGTCCAGTATTGAGTGTCGTCGGTACTTTCAGTACGAGGAAGTTTTTTCTCAGGTTCAACTTTTTCTTCTTCGATTTGTTCTTTATCCGTAGCTGTAGGAGTAGAAGTAGCATTGCCTCCTTTTCTTCTCTTTCTTAGATCAGCTTTCCTCTTTTCTAGATCCTATTACAAACACAAAAGAGTTTCTTCAATAAAGATCAAAAAGGGAGGAATTGTTGAGTCATTACCTCTCCAATCAGACGTACTGTCGTCTCACCAAAGCTAATACTCGGTCTATCTCAAACATTAAAGAAGAAAATTTCAAACAATAATAAATCTGATAACTTTAAATGAAAAATAAAACAAAACTTACTTATTCGATGCTTTGGCTGAGTTAGGATTAATCCCATGCATTGCTAAGAATTGTTGTTGTTTCTCTAATAATAATCTTTGTTTTTCTTTTTCTTCATTTGCTTTGACTAATGCTTGACAATACGTACATAAGATAGGATCACGATGAATGGATTCTTTATCCTTTGTACAATGTGGTGATATATGAGCTGGGAAATGTCGTGGTATCATTGGCATTTTCTTCTTTTCTGGTATTGTCATAGCATTGACATGTAATGAATCAGGTAAATCTTTCCAATGTAATGAGATTTCATAACAAATACATTGTAAATAATCTAATATACCTTCTAATGATATATAATTATCATATAAACGTTTCGCATTCGCTGCAATTTGTTCACATTCTTTATCATGGGTATGACACCATTGTAATATCTCTTGTAAATTAGAATAATCTTCATTAATTGGGATATGATCATAATATGGTTTTAATAATGGGAAATACCACATAGAATCAGCAACACATTTACTATTTACCTTTAAGATAACTGATCCTAATGACATCATAAAACCATAACGACATGCTGCACAATGTCCTTCTACATAGATAATATATTTATAGGCTGATTGACGATAAATTTCAACGAAGTTATCAGCACGACGACCACTAAAGGAGTAATCAGATGGATTAATACATGTCATTGCTTCAGTTGCTATTTTCTTCTCTCGTTGATTCCATCCTGTTATCTTTGCATCAAGGTATGGGAAATTTTGATTTTTCTCTTTATCGAATACGAATTTTGTTGCATCTGTTGACCATTCATGAGAGATTGATGCGATATGAATGCGTTGGTTTGTCTCTGGTCGGACTCCACCACCTGTTGCGGATCCTCGGAAGAAGGCAGTGGGCTCCTTCGATGACCAGGGTCGCTGGAATTTCTCAAGATTTGTGTGAGTGAAGAAATCACGCGGGGCGGCAATATTGATTTCATTTGT
>VFQN01006731.1_pt1 | contig 12879 bp, 10 predicted proteins | sample 3512371 | NCBI WGS metagenome assembly VFQN01 (sample SAMN10412370, study PRJNA504923) | tailings metagenome | isolation source: Replicate 2 from Balatoc abandoned mine | place: Philippines: Itogon, Benguet | collected 2017-08-28
TCGCCCGCAGCCTGCTCGACGCAGGCGCAGCCGTCACCGCCATCGACGTGAAGCCTATGCCGGAGGTCCTTGCGGGATACGGCGACAGGCTGACCTTCGCCCAGGGCGACCTCACGGATGCGGCCTTTGTCGAGCAGGTGGTCGCCCGTTCGGCACGCGAGCGCGGCGGGCTCGACTATCTGGCCAATGTCGCCGGGGTCCTGTGGTTCGGCCGCGACAAGTCGGCGCTCGACATGGATCTCGCGGTCTGGGACGAGGTCTTCGCAATCAACCTGAAGTCATTCGTCCACACCGCGCGCGCCGTGGTGCCGTTCATGAAAGCGGGCGGTCGCGGCGGCGCCATGGTGCATTTTTCCACCATCCAGTGGTATCGCGGCGATCCCAGCCCGCAGGACGCCTACCAGGCCTCCAAGGCGGGCGTCTGCGCACTGTCGAAGTCGCTGGCCATGCAGCTTGCCGGGGAGCGCATAAGGTCGAACGCGATCTGTCCGGGCATGGCGCTCACGCCGCTGCAGGCGCGGTGGGATACGGAGGAGAAACGAACGGCAGTCGCCGGCTATGCGCCGCTCGGCCGGATCGGAACGCCCCAGGACATGGCCAATGCCGCGCTGTTCCTGCTTTCCGACGCCGCGAGCTACATCACGGGCATCGAGCTCGCCGTCGACGGCGGCCTCCTCATGCGGATGTGAACCACTCCCGCGCATCCGCTCTTGCCGCGGCCGGTGTGCGTTCCCGCACCGGCCGCGGTCATTTTCGGCCAAATCAACCCTTCGACTTCAGAAGCGCTTCAAGTTCCTTGTCGTCGTCAGGAAGCATCACCCGGACATGGGCATAGAGGTCGCCATGACCGCCGGCCTTTTCGGGCAGGCCCCTGCCCTTGATCCGCAGGACCTTGTCCGAGCTGGACCATGCAGGCACATTGACCGCCAGCCGCCCGGTTGGCGTCTCGACCGGCACCTTCGCGCCGAGCACGGCGTCGCGCAACGACACCGGCAGATCGGCATGGAGGTCGCGTCCTTCGATCCGGTAGCGCGGATGCCTGCGGAAACGCACCTTCACCAGCGCGTCGCCGGGCTCGCCGAGACCCTGCTCCCCCTGCCCCTTGAGCCTGATGGTCTGGCCGTCCTCGACATAGGTCGGCAGCTTCACGGAGATCTTCCGGCCGTCCGGGAAGATCGCCGCAACCTTGGCGCCGGTTGCCGCTTCCTCGATCGTGACATCGAGCCCGACATTGATGTCGCCCCCTGACGGCGCGCGACGCCCGCCCCCCATGCCACCCGCGCCGGGGCCGCCGCGCTGCGAAAAACCCTGTCCGAACAATTCGCTGAAGATGTCGCTCGCGTCGAAGGCCTCGGCTCCCGGTCCGCTCGAGCGGAACTCGAAGCGCGTGCCGCCCGGCCCATGCTGCCCCTGCTGCGCGCGCCTGAAGGCCGCAAAGGGATCGCCATGGGCGCCGCCTTCGAAGCCATGGAACTTCTGTTTGCCCTCCGCGTCGATCTCGCCACGATCGAAGGCCGCCCGGCTCTTCTCGTCGCCGAGGATCTCATAGGCCTGGTTGGCGGCAGTGAACTGTTCCTTCGCCTTGGGGTCATCCGGGTTCTGATCCGGATGATATTTCTTGGCGAGCTTGCGGAAAGCCGCCTTTATGTCTTTTGCCGTGGCGTTCTTGGCAACGCCCAGCACGTCATAGGGATCACGCATGCTTCTGCCTGCCGGGATAAGAATGGGATGATGCTCGGCCCTTATATGCGGCCGACTAGGAACAAATTCCAGAGCAACGCGACATCCTTGTCAGGATTCGACGAATTCGAGCATCCGCCAGGACCCGTCACCGGCTCGGCAAGCGTCGCCGGCATAGAGCCTGACGCCGTCGAAGCTCTCGCGCGAGGCTTTGAACTTGCGGCAGAGCAGCCCCTTCCTGTCATATTGGGTGAGCTGCGTGATCGCACCGCGAGAGCCGGTATCGGTATTCGCCCAGGCGAGCCCCGTCGCACCCAATGCGTCGAGATCGGCCGACGAGACGGCGTTGCGAATAGTGACCTGGTCGGAGGTCTGGGACGCGTCACGCGCCTGGCTCGTTTCGCCTGCGACCGTGCTGGTCTTGAGCGTATCGTCTATCCCGGCCTTGCCCAGGTCCACGCCACCCGCACAGGCGGCAAGCGGAGCGACGGCGAGAAGAACGAGAGCGAGTCTGAAGGGTCGAATCTGGCGGTCCTCGAAGCTCAATGCTTGCGCTCCACGCGACAATCGGCCATCTCCGGTGGAAGCCATACCATTGCGAGCCGAGACTATGAGCGACCCAAAGTTAACAAGTGGTGACTTCACGACGGCGGAGGAGCCGTTCCGGCTGTTTGCCGCCTGGCTCGACGATGCGACCAAAAGCGAGATGAACGACCCGAACGGCGTCGCCCTGGCGACAGTCGACCATGAAGGCATGCCCAATGTGCGGATGGTCCTTCTCAAGGGCTTCGACGAGTCCGGCTTTGTGTTCTACACGAATTTCGAGAGCGCCAAGGGCAGAGAAATCCTCGGCAGCATGAAGGCTGCACTGTGTTTCCACTGGAAATCGCTTCGCCGTCAAGTGCGTGTTCGCGGTCCCGTCGAAATCGTGAGTGACGCAGAGGCAGATAGCTATTTCGCCAGCCGCCCGCGCGGCAGCCGCATCGGCGCCTGGGCCTCGAAACAGTCCCGGCCGCTGGAAAGCCGTTTCGCATTGGAAAAGGCGGTGGCCGAGTACACGGCACGGCACGCGATCGGCGAAATACCGCGCCCGCCCTATTGGTCAGGCTTCCGCATCGCGCCGAAAACGATCGAATTCTGGCACGATCGGCCTTTCAGGCTGCACGACAGGCTGGTGTTCAGCCGATCCGGCGCGGGAAGCTGGGAGAAGGAAAGACTTTATCCCTGACGGAGGCAGGCGGCGGCGTCAGCAACGTTGCCGCTGCCTGTTGCCACTCCCGGTACTCGGTTCGCGGCAATCGGGTTGGAACTGCTGCACCTCGGGCCTCGGCTGGGGGCGGGACAGCATGTCCCGATCCTGCTGGCGCTGCCACTGCTGCTCCAGCTGGAATTGCTGACGGTTCTGGATGCTCCTGAACGTGTCGATTTCGCTCTGCCTGAACTGATTCGTCGTGCCCTGCACAGTGATATCGATTGCAGAAGCGTCGACCCCGCTGAAGACGAGCATCGTCAAGGCGGTCAAAGCCGGAACCGCCATACGCATCGTTCGGTCAAGCATAGCCGTTATCGCTCCGTTCACATCCTCCCCGATACATATAGTGTCCGTCCGGCGTCGCGACATCCCCGACCCGGACGGCAGCGTTGCCGATCGTGTCAGTTCGACTTCTTCTTCGACATGAAAGCCATGAAGGCGGCTCGCGCCTCGTCCGACTTGAGGCGAGTTGCGAAATGCGCGCCCTCCTCCTTGATCCGCGCGACCACCTCCGAGCGGTCGCCCCGCATCAGGTCGCGAGCGATCTTCAGCGCCTCCGGCGGCTTGGCCGCGGTCTCCCGCGCCGCCGCGAGAACCGCCTCCTCGAGATGTTCTTCGTCGACCACGTCGTAGATCAGGCCCGTCGCCTTCGCCTTTTCGGCGGAGAAGCCTTCGCCGAGGCCGAGCAGTGCGAAGGCCTGCTGGCGGCCCAGGATCGCCGGCCCGAGCAGGCTGGAACCGGCCTCGGGCACGAGGCCGAGATCGACGAAAGGCGTCTTGAACACCGATCGCGGCGTGGCGAAGGTCAGGTCGCAGTGAAGCTGTATGGTCGTTCCGATACCCACGGCGATACCATCCACCCCGGCCAGGACCGGTTTCGCGGCGGTGGCGAGCGCCATCAGGAAGTCGAAAACCTCCCGCCCATGCTCGCCGCCTTGGGCAACGGCGAGAAAGTCGGCGAGGTCGTTGCCCGACGAAAAGGCTCCGGGCACCCCCAGGAAGACGCTCACGCGCAACTCCGCATCGGAATCGGCTTCCTTCAGGGCTGTTGCCATCGTCGCATACATGGCGCGGGTGATGGCGTTCTTCTTGTCCGGGCGGTTCATTCGGATGGTCTGGACGGCGCCTTGCCGGTCTATCTGGACATGGTCGTTCATGATCTGCGCTCCGGGTCTCTCTTCAGGCTGCCACCAGCGCGACGCCGGCCGCGGCGAGACTATCGGCGCCGATCATCACGCGCTCCTTCAGCGACATCGTCTCGCCGGCGAGGTTCTCGGCAAAGAAGCGGCAGAGCGCGACGCGCGATGGCGCGCGGTCGGATAGAGCGCCCTTGGCCAGATAGGCCGCGCCCGCCGCGACGGCAAAGAGCCTGAGATAAGGGGTAGCCCCGGCCAACGCCTCTTCGACCCGCCCTTCGGCAAGAGTGGCCTGCAGAAAACGCGTTGTCTCGGAAAGGTCGTCGAGCGCCCGCTCGATACGGTCGGCGGATCGGCCGAACCCTTCGATATTCGACTGCCTCAGATCCTCGACGACGGCAGCCAGTTCGGAGATGTAGCCATGCACATGCTCGCCTGCGCCCTGCGGCAGCTTGCGGGTCACGAGGTCGATGGCCTGGATGCCGTTGGTGCCCTCATAGATCGGAGCGATGCGCGCGTCGCGCAACAGGCACGCCGCCCCGGTTTCCTCGATGAAACCCATGCCGCCATGCACCTGAACGCCGAGCGAGGCCACCTCGACGCCGACGTCGGTCGAGAACGCCTTGGCGATCGGCGTCAGGAGGTTGGCGCGATCCTGCCAATGCCCGCGCGTTTCACCATCTCCAGCATGCGCCATGTCTATGGCGTGTGCGCAGGCATAGCTGATCGAACGGGCGATCCGAGTCAGCGCCTGCATGGTCAGCAGGTTCCGCTTGACGTCGGCGTGGTGAACGATCGGCGCCATGCCTTCACCCGTCCAGGTCACCGCTTTGCCCTGGCGACGCTCATTGGCAAAGGCGATCGCCTTCTGCGTGGCCGTCTCGGCCACTGCGACGCCCTGCATGCCGACGGCGAGGCGGGCATTGTTCATCATGGTGAACATGCAGGCCAGGCCCTTGTTCTCCTCGCCGACCAGCCAGCCTATAGCCCCCGGCGAGCGGTCCTTCGCGAAACCGTCGCCATAGATCATGGTGCAGGTCGGCGACGCATGGATGCCGAGCTTGTGTTCGATCGACGAACAGAAGACATCATTGCGCGCGCCGAGCGCGCCGTCCTCACCGACGAAGAACTTCGGCACCAGGAACAGCGACAGGCCGCGCGTGCCTGCCGGAGCATCGGGCAGCCGTGCCAGTACCAGATGCACGATGTTGTCGGTGAAGTCGTGTTCCCCATAGGTGATGAAGATCTTCTGACCGAAGATACGGTAGGTGCCGTCGCCGACCCGCTCGGCGCGCGCGCGCAATGCGTTGAGGTCGGAGCCGGCCTGCGGCTCCGTGAGGTTCATCGTGCCCATCCACTCGCCGGAAACGAGCTTCTCGAGATATGTCGCCTTGAGCGCAGCGGAGGCGTGTTTGTCGATCGCTTCGACGGCTCCCATGGTCAGCGTCGGGCCGATGCCGAAGGCCATGGAACCGGAGTTCCACATTTCCAGCGCCGCGACGCCGAGCATGGTCGGAAGGCCCTGCCCGCCGAACTCCGCCGGACCGGACAACGCGTTCCACCCCCCGTCGACCCAACGGCGATAGAGTTCCTTCCATCCGGGCGGCATCGTGACGGCAGCGTCTTTCAGAACGGCGCCCTTTTCGTCTCCGATGGCGTGCAGGGGCGCAACCTCCTCGGAAGCAAATCGCCCGGCCTCGCCGACGATGGCGTCCACCAGATCTTCCGTCAGTTCGGCGAAGTTGCCGGCATCCATGGCCGCCTGCAGGCCCGCGACATGTTTGAGGGTAAAGGCGATCTCGTCGACGGGCGCGCGGTACATGAATTCCTCCCTTTAGGGGCGAACGCTGCGGCGCCCGCCGGCCGGATCATCTCGCCGATCGCTAGCCCCTTATTACGTAAACGTCAAATGCTGGAATTATCATTGCGTGCGCCGGCATCGGATCCGTTCGTCCCGGGCTCGACCATTGGCTGCCGGTCAGGTTGCGGCTCGAACGCAAGAAATAATTAACCACGTTTCGCCATCATCGGCGTAGAAATGACGTATCCGGAAGCTGCAGCCGCTGTGGTTGCTCCGGTTCCGGATCGCATCGGCAGCCATCAATTCGAATGGCTCCCGATCCCGGAATGAACCATGCGCCGATATCGGCGACCATGGCACGGATTGTTCGGCGGAGTGGAGTGTCGGGCGCGTGGGTTCACTGTCGTTTGCAAGCTGGAAAATCATCGCCGTCGCAACATCGATGATGACGGCTCTGCTGCCTGCAGCCCCGCAGGCGTCGGAATTCTCTGCGCCCTGGCAGCGGAACGACCGCGCGCTGGTGATCGACGCTTATGAGTACAACACCATCGACTGGAAACAGCTGACCACGGACAAACGCATCGTCGGCTTCATCGGCAAGGCCTCGGACGGACTGCCTCCGCCTTACGCCTGTAGTGGAAACGAAACCGAAATCCGCCTGTGCAAGGCCTTGTTCAAGCGCCATGCGGTGGCGCGCGAACTCTTTCATACGCGCCGCATGATCGCGAAGTCGCTTGGCCTCAAATGGGGTGCCTACCATCTCGCGCGGCCGGGCAATCCGATCGACCAGGCGAACAATTTCATCGACTTCGCCGAGCCTGAGCCCGACGATCTGATCGCCATCGACATCGAGGACAACGACCCCGAAAAGTGGATGTCGCTGGCGGATGCCGAGGAGTTCGTGCGGCATATCCAACGTCGCCTCGGCCGCTTCCCGGTGCTCTACACCAACGGTACGACCGCCAAGTTCATCGCCGACAATCGCGACCGGTACCCGCTGCTCTCGCGCCTGCCGCTTTGGTATGCCCGCTACAAACCGGAAATCGGCGAGCACTTTCCCAAGGGCAACTGGCAGAGCTATGCGCTTTGGCAGTTCGCGTCACAGACCAACTGCAACGACCGCAACTGTCCTTATCGTGTGCCCGGCACCGGCAACGACATCGACGTCAATGTTGCTTCGATGGATGCCGACGCACTTCGCCAGGCATGGCCGTTCGGCGGGCTGCTCGACGTCTCCGCCGAACTCATGGCAAGCGTTCCCCTCCCCATCGCTCGCGAAGCAGGATTGGCAGGCAACGTCACTCTGTCCTTTGCGCCAATCGAGAAGAACAGTGCTGCGGCAGCCCTGGAAGCCGTACTGCACCCCGGTGCTCAGCCGCACCCGGCGCGTTACGGGGACATGACGACCGACGACGAGACCACCCGCTGGGGACGACTGATGACCTATGTGGCATCCGTCAGGGACGAGGTCTTCGGCTGGTTCAGCGACGAGCCGTTCGTGCCGGCGGGAATCGATCCCACCGTCACCGCGACCATTCCCACCAGGACGGAACGGAACTGACAGCATACGGGGGGGGGCTGATGCTCCCTGATCGTTGTCGTTAACCTTTCGTTGACCAAATCCGTGGTGCCGGGTAATTGTCCAAATCGGAAACATGAGGTTTTCCGCATCGGCATGCGCGGCTCGGCCCAGCGGGCTCAGCAGTTCGTCCGGGCGCCAACCAGCTGTCACTTCCTCTCCCGAACCTCGTTTGAACGATACATTCCTCCGGTCGGATCCCATCGGCCCAAGGAAGGTTCGCTTCAGCCCAGGCGAGGTCCCGACATGATCTACTCCACAACGGTCCGCACCCCTTTTGTCCAGGCGTCGAAGCCTGCCCTTCTCGGACGCGAAATCGCGGCTGGCGGTCAGCCAAAGCAGGAGACTGTCGGCCCGCTGCAGGCGTCTGTCTCGGCCTCCGAATTGGAGGCTGCGCTCCAGGCGCGCGACTACATGACCCAGACGCTCGAAGGAGATGCCGCCAACCGCAAGGCGCAGGCGCAGATGCGTCTCGAAGAGGCCAAGCAGCGGCTCGCACTCCTGAAGCGCTGGGGCTTCAATCCGCAGGTTCTGGCGCGGGCTGCCGCCCAGCTCGCCCGCGAGGTCGGGGCGGCGGCCGAAGATTTTGCGGCGGCGGTTACTGCAAGCCAGGCGGTGGACATGCCCATCGACGCGCCGGAAACGGACGACGCCTTTCTGCCCCAGGGCTATCGGGACGTGATGGAACGTGCGGTCCGGCCCGCCTCCATCTCGCAGGAGGACAAGAGCACCATCGAAGCGTTCCAGTCGCTGCTGCGCGAGATCAAGCAGGTGCTCGAACAGGCTGCTCGGGATCTGAGGCGGGAAAAATCGGCAGTGGCGGGCAACGATCCCTTGGCCGCTATTGAGGACGCGCTTTCCGTGCTGGAGAACACCAAGACCGGACGAACGCCTCGTGTCGGTCCTTTCAGCATCCTGATCTGATCAGCCCTCTTTGCCCTCGCGTTCCACGGCCCTCCAGCCGATGTCGCGCCGAAAGAAACCGCCCGGCCAGTCGATCCGGTTCACGGCCGCATAAGCCTTCGCCTGCGCTTCTGCGACGGTCCTCCCGGTCGCGGTGACATTGAGCACACGGCCGCCGTTTGCGACCAACGCGCCGTCTCGCATCGCCGTGCCTGCATGGAAGATCTCTATGCCGTCGCCGCCGGCCTCCGCGACGCCACGGATCGTCGAGCCCTTCTCGGGTGTGGCCGGATATCCCTTCGCGGCCATGACGACCGTCAATGCCGCCTCGTCCCACCAGCGTATCGACATATGGGAAAGCTGGCCGTCCGCCACGGCCTTCATCAGCACCAATATGTCATCCTTGAGCCGCATCATCAGTACCTGGCATTCCGGGTCGCCGAAGCGGACATTGTATTCGATCAGCCTGGGCCCCGTTTCGGTGATCATCAGGCCGGCGAAAAGCACACCCGAAAAGCGCGCGCCCATCTCGGCCATGCCGCGCATCGTCGGCTCGATGATTTCCTTCATCGTGCGGTCGATCATCGCCGGTGTCATGACCGGGGCCGGTGAATAGGCGCCCATGCCGCCCGTATTGGGCCCGGTGTCGCCATCCCCTACCCGTTTGTGGTCCTGTGCTGTTCCGAAGGGAAGCGCGGTCGTACCGTCGCACAGGCAGAAGAAGCTCGCCTCCTCGCCGGTCATGAATTCTTCCACCACGATTTCGGCGCCCGGTGTTCCATCCAGGCACCCGTCGACCGCGGCAATCGCCTCCTCGACCGACATGGCGACCGTCACGCCCTTGCCCGCAGCCAGGCCGTCGGCCTTCACCACGATGGGGGCGCCCTGCTCACGGATGTAGGCTTTCGCATCATCGGCATCGTGGAAGCGACGATAGGCCGCCGTCGGGATTCCGTATTTCGCGCAGAGGTCCTTGGTGAACCCCTTCGATCCCTCGAGCTGAGCCGCCGCGGCGGAACAGCCGAAGACGCGGATGCCGTCGGCGGCGAGCCGGTCGGCGAGACCGGCGACCAGCGGTGCCTCCGGCCCCACCACCACCAGGTCTATCACCGCGTCTCGACAGAAGGCGGCCAGCGCCTCGTGATCGTCCATGCCGATCGCGATGCACTCGGCTTCCCTGGCGATGCCGGGATTGCCGGGTGCGGCGTAGAGTTTCGTCAACAGAGGAGAGGCCGCGATCTTCCAGGCCAGCGCGTGCTCGCGCCCACCTGAACCGACAAGTAGAACCTTCATGGGCAGGACCTCGGTGCTGGCAGGTTCGGCAAGCGGGCCATTGCGGCCCATTCGCCCTTGAAACTCTCCGCTATTGCCAGCCGCCGGTCAGGTCAAGCCGAACCTGAGTGGTTGGAAACCTCACCGCCCGTCGACCGGAGCATTTGCGGATTGCCGGAGCGGTCGCAGCGCGCGACTGCATCTGCGCGCTCCTGATCAAATCTTACTGTCCCCCCCGCGTCCTCGATTGACGGCGGCGCCGGGATCGACCATTTTCCGACACATAGTTTCACCGTCGAGATCTTGCGGCTTGCCCATGCCGGGCAAGCTTTCATACGATCACGGTCGGTCCGTTCGAGCTGAAAAACCGCAAAGTCCGGAACAGGCCCCGTCCTGTATATTTCCTGATTTTTACAGGACCGCCCCCTTGGCAGCGCAAGCGAGGGGGACGCAGACCTCGGTGTCTTTCGCTGTTTCAGACCGGCCGACTCAACCGGGGCGACCGCCATCGCGGAGCCTCGAAACACCTCAGTGCCGCATCTGCCGAAAGAGCCTGCTCGGACGACTGTCCTTCTCTTATGCCCGATGCAAGCAAGGCGCTTTTCGCACCCGTTCCCGCCACGCCGTCGGCGCTCACGGAAAGGCCGAAGCCGGAGCCCAGGCCGGCAAGGGCACGGACGACTTTGGCCGCCCCCTCCTCGTCTAGATTGCCGACGAAGCGGCGGTCGATCTTGACCTTGTCGAAGCCGAGCTCCTGCATATGGTAGAGGTTGGAATAGCCGGTGCCGAAGTTGGCGAGCGCAATCTTGACGCCGGCCTGCCGAAGCGGCGTCAAGGCTCTCTTGGCGGTTTCCAGGTCCTGAACGATCAGGCTTTCCGCAACGTCGACCTCCAGGCGCTCGGGTGGCAAGCCGGCTGCTTCGACGAATTCGAGAATTCCGCTCGCGAAGTTCCTGTCTTTCAGCTGCGCCGGCAGGACGTCGATCGTCAGCATGACATTGTCGGGCCATTGCTTTGCCGCGTTGCAGGCCTGTTCGAGCACGCGCCTGGCGACGATGTGGACCAGCCCGGTTTCCTCGGCGATCGGCAGGAAGCGCTCCGCCGGAATCTCCTCGCCTTCGGCAGTGGTCCAGCTCGGCACCGCTTCGAAGCCGAGCACCGCCCCTGTGTCGAGATCGACGGAAGGGCGGAAACGTGCTCGGATGAGATCTTGGTCGAGCGCCAACCTCAGGGTGCGCTCCATCCGCTCGCGTTCGCGCACGAAGCGGTCCATCTCCTCCTCGAAGAAACGGAAGCTCGATTGCCGCTCGGCCTTGGCTCTGTAGAGCGCGAGGTCCGCCCTGCGCAGTGCCTCGCCGCTCGTCGTTCCGTCGCCGGTGAGCAGAGCGATACCGATGCCGGTACCGATCCTGTGCTGCACATTACCGGTGCTGATCGGCTGCGAGAATTGCTGGATGATCCGCAACGCGATGCTGGCAGCAGCTTCGGGTCCCAACAGATGCGGAGCGAGCACGACGAACTCATCTCCACCCAGCCGGGCGACGAGATCACCTTCGCGGACCGCACGCAGCAGACGCTGGGCCACGACCACCAGAAGTTCGTCGCCGATGCCATGCCCATAGGTGTCGTTGACCTGCTTGAAGCCGTTGAGATCGAGCATCAGAACGGCATGGCATGAACCCGCCGCCGGCGGCGATGCCGCTGCGGTCTTGAGGGCCTCCTCGAACTGTCGCCTGTTGGGCAGACCGGTCAGCGGATCCTGGTAAGCAAGCTCGCGCGCCTCCCGCTCAGCCGCCATGCGGCGGCGCATCTCACGCTTCTGGTCGAGATGGCGACGGACGGCAAAGCAGAACAGGCCGATGGCGAGCAGGCCTCCCAGCAGGAGCGCCTCGTCGAGTTCTATCACCTGTTCGGCGGGTGACTTTTCTCCCTGGGTAACGAAGATGTCTACCTCGAATGCGAGGTAGGCGACCACGAGCAAGACCGCGACGATGACGCCCAGATCCTGAATGCTGACCCGATGCCTCACAACGAATCTCCGGCTGCGCGCGGCGATCGACCGCGCGGCATCTTCGCTTCGAGACAGCAGTCCCACCCGGTGTCCCTCACCCTTCATCGCACCCCGCCCTCAAAGGACTTCATAGCGGAAGGTTGGAACTGTCTAGCATGACAACCCCGGTGAGGCCAACGAACCGTGGCGGTGGCTCCACCGAAGCGAAGCGTGCGGGAACTCTACACTGGTCCGGTGTCAGGCCGACGGGAGGGGCGGTATGCCCTTTCTTGCGCGCGGACGATTCGTCTCCTTGACGCCTGCCGCTTCCGCTGCCACTCCAACGCCATGGAAACGATCCAGTCGACATCTGCTCAAGGGCGCGTCGCCGACGCGCCGAGTGGGCATTGGGTGTACAAGACCTTGCCGCGCCGGCTCTGGCCTTATGCCCAGCTCGCCCGCTGGGACCGCCCGATCGGCTGGTGGCTTCTCCTGTGGCCATGCTGGTGGTCGGCAGCGCTGGCAGCCATCGCCTACGCGTCCCCCGGAGAGCCGCTGGCGACGCTCCTGCCTTCGCCGTGGTATATCGTGCTCTTCCTGATCGGTGCTGTCGCCATGCGCGGAGCCGGCTGCACCTATAACGACCTGGTCGACCAGGACATCGACATGAAGGTCGAGCGCACGCGTTCGCGCCCCCTGCCCTCCGGACAGGTCACGCGACGGCAGGCATGGCTTTTTCTCGTCCTGCAGGCGCTGGTCGGGCTCGTTGTCCTTCTTCAGTTCAACGATTTCGCGATCCTGCTCGGCATCTGCTCGCTGGTCGTGGTCGCCGCCTATCCCTTCATGAAGCGCATCACCAACTGGCCACAATTCGTGCTCGGCCTTGCCTTTTCATGGGGCGGGCTGATGGGCTGGGCCGCCACCTTCGGTGATCTCGATCCCCCTGCGATCCTCCTTTACTGCGGCTCCATCCTGTGGGTCATCGGCTATGACACGATCTATGCCCATCAGGACAAGGAAGACGATGCCATCGTCGGCGTGCGGTCCACGGCGCGACTGTTCGGCGAAAACACGAAATACTGGCTGATCGGCCTCTATGGCGGTGCGCTGATGCTGTTTGCCCTCGCCTATGCAGCGGCCGAAGCGCCGATGCCGGCGCTCGCCGGCCTGCTCGCCGCTGGCGCCCACATGGCGAGGCAGATCAAGGTGCTCGATATCGACGATCCCGACCAGTGCCTGAAGCTGTTCAAGTCGAATTCGACTGTG
>VFQN01006732.1_pt1 | contig 12879 bp, 11 predicted proteins | sample 3512371 | NCBI WGS metagenome assembly VFQN01 (sample SAMN10412370, study PRJNA504923) | tailings metagenome | isolation source: Replicate 2 from Balatoc abandoned mine | place: Philippines: Itogon, Benguet | collected 2017-08-28
CTCCTCAATTTGTCGGTAGTTGCTATCAGTATATGCCGGTAGATTCAAATTTTTTTTTTTTTTTTTTTTTTTTTGTTTTGTTCGAGATGAGGGAAATGATGGTGGGTTACTTCATATTTGCAGTTTGGATTAGTATTATCCATTCTTTGAATTCCGAATATGTGCTTTCTAGCAGCTTTTTAAGGAATCTTGAAAGTTTGAGGTTAAGTACGAGTCCAAATAGTCAGTTATTGTTTCCTGAAGGGAATGTTCGCTTTATTTTACTTTTTGTTGAAAAGTTTGGACTTGGTAATCGTTTAAGGACTATTGCAGATTGGTACGTGATCTCACTTCTAACTAATCGGAAGCTCATAGTAAGCTGGAAGCCCTCAAGCGAGTGTAATATAACTTTCGCTGATATGTTTGAGTCTGTTCCCTCGTCACTTTATTTATTTGAACATCCGCTTCTCGGGATGGATTCAGACGGTTCTACTTCTCTTCAGAAGAGTTTAATTGAGCAGGGGATTTCATACCACTTTTTCCAAGAAGCCAATCTTCCATGGACCTCTGATCTAGGCTTTCTCGTTAAGAAAGACATATTTTTAGATCCTAATATACAAGTTATTGTAACGAATTACGATGGATTGCTAACACTTCAAGATGTTCCATGTCATTTTTATCAAGATAAGCGACATTATTTATTGTCTAACCTACGGCCAAGGACGGAGTTCACTGACGCGATACAACAAATCCTCACTACACACTTTTCAGATGTTCTCCCAATAGGAGTGCATATTCGAATTAATGATCCGATGTATGATTGGGCTGTTGTCCCTCCTTTAGCAGGTGCGGATAAAGCGAAAGAGTTTGATGAAAGTGCAAAGTTAGAGGATTTTATTAGTTTGATGCAGCAGATTAATCAATATTTTCAATTTGATTTCCCAGTCTTGTCATCGTTATCATCTCAAAAATCTCTTGTCAAATTTTTTATCGCGAGCAACAGTCCTCAGATTAAAGAGATTGTATCGAATCTTTTCCCTGATCAAGCAGTTTTTTTAAGCTTTCCTTCCATGTCCCGAAATACGGTTGATGGTATGAAACAAGCTTTTCTGGAGTGGTTATTACTATCGGAAATGTCGTTAGTAGTTAATACCTATGGCAGTTCTTTCGCCATGGAGGCTACTCAACGAACGAATATCCCGTTAGTTGGAGTATATGAAGGGTATTATATCTATCAAACCTCGGAGAGTTTGCCTTTTTGTGGAAATTTGCAGTTTGCGAAGATCTTTAGCACTAAAACTTCGAAAACACGATTCACTGAAGGAACTATTGATAATCGAGAGGTAAGAGCAATCTATTGTGAAAAAATATGTGTTGATTTGTATTGAATGTCTAAAATATAGATTCCAGCAGTAGCTTTCTCGTTCTCTGAGTGTGATCATCTTCAAAATTTTGGAATCCCAAACGCTCTCTGTGCGACAGTGAAGTGAAATACAACTGCTAGAGTATTGATTGTCTTTTCGAAAAAGGAAGAATTCTGTGAAGAAATCAGTTCCTATTGAATCTTCTCACTTCTACATTGAGATTTACCCTCATAGTATTCTTCAAATAAATAAACTAGCTCATAAAGATAGTTCTTTCATTTTGCACTTCCCCGGCGTTCCTAGATTCCTAAATTTCTAGAATCCGATCAGCGTCGAGAGATGTGAGACTTGAAATGACGAATCCAATCCCAAATTCTCCAACATTTCCATCATATTTCTATCCATGATAACATCTGCCACATCGGTTCAAGCTAAGGAAACGAAGAGGGAAGTTAAAATTCACCAAAATGGATTCATTAGATCGTTTGAACTTGCTTAAAATTCCATCTGATGCCTTGATTTTATTGGAGTTATATATTGACATTCGAAATTTGAGACGATGTTCAACATTTCTCTCGAATCTAGGTTATTTTATGAGGCTAAATAAGCTTGGATCTTTAGAATATCTGAGGAGATCAAGTGTTAGAAAGAGATTTAATCCGAGAAGACTATCTTTACTGTTAAAGAATCTTCCAGGAATTAGAGATGTATCCAGATTCTGTGGAGTTCACACTTTGGATTTGACGGGTTGTAATGGAATTGCAGATGTCTCAATTCTTAGTGATGTTGTCAATTTATACTTGAGTGATTGTCCTGAAATTGCGGATGTATCTATGTTAGGAGGACAACACACGTTGTTTTTGATTAATTGTAACGGAATTACAGATGTTTCGATGTTAGGGCGAGTGCATACTTTAAATTTGAGTGATTGTAAAGGAATAACCAACGTGTCGAAGTTAGGAGGAATCCATTCATTAACTTTGATTAATTGTAAAGGAATTACAGATGTATCGATGTTAGGTGGAGTGCATACATTAAATCTGAGTGGTTGTGAAAGAATTACGAATGTATCAATGTTGGGCGGGGTGCATACGCTAGATTTGAGTGGCTGTGTAAGACTTACAGATTGTTCGATGTTAGGAAGAGTATCTATATTAAATTTGAGTTTTTGTCATGCGATTACAGATGTTTCCATGTTAGGAGATGTACACACATTAAATTTGAGTCGTTGTGAAGGAATTGCAGATGTATCGATGCTAGGGAGAGTATGGACATTAAATCTGAGTGGTTGTGATAGAATTCGAGATGTGTCAATGTTAGGACGGGTGCATACGTTAGATTTGATTGGTTGTAAAGGACTTACAGACGTTTCGATGTTAGAAGATGTACATACATTAAATTTGAGTTATTGTCATACGATTACTGATGTATCCAAGTTAGGAGGTGTGCATACATTAACTCTGATAAATTGTAACGGACTTTCAGATGTGGCAATGTTAGGGAGAGTGCATACATTAAATTTGATCAAATGTCATGCAATCACGGATGTATCGATGTTAGGGGGCGTGCACACTTTAGATTTGAGTGGTTGTGAAGAAATTTGGGATGTGTCTATGTTAGGAGGGGTGCATACTTTAGTTCTGAGCGGTTGTCGACTAATCACGGATGTATCGCATTTAGGAGGCGTCCATACTTTAGTGTTGAGCGGTTGTTATGGAATTAAAGATATATCGCGGTTAGGAGGGGTACACACCTTAAATTTGAGTGGTTGTAGTAAAATCACGGATGTGTCTCAGTTAGGAGGAGTACATACTTTAGTTTTACGCGGTTGTTATGAAATTAAAGATGTATGGCAGTTAGGAAGAGTGCACACCTTAGATTTGAGTGGTTGTGTAGGAATTACGGATGTCTCGCAGTTAAGAGGAGTCCATACCTTAAATTTAATCAATTGTAGGGGAGTCACCGATGTATCGATGTTAAGAAAAGTGCATACATTAATATTGAGATAAAAGATGGTCAATCAATTTTAGCGAGGTGAGAGTATCAGAGCCGAGAGAAAAACCTAAAAAATCTCTTATACTCAAATCAAAATATCTAATGAAAGATATCATATTGAGATAAAATCAAATTGCCAAATTGAAATCATTGTTTTTGTTCGTTGCTACCGTAGGTCTTTATTTCAATATGAAAGAATATATCTATTTGGATTGAATCAGAGATTAAATTAAACATGAAACAAAATAAATCTCACAACAGCAACAAGGAAAAGGAAAAGGAAGAAGTGTGTGAGGAATTTACATTTTTCACTGACACTATGGAATTTGCCCTTTCATAGCATTCTTTAAATAATAAATAAAAACTAATAATTATAACAAGCAATTCTTTTTGCCTATTTGAAAATGTACTTGATTTGGATTTAAAGATATTGAAATACTTTTTACACAATAATGTACCAAAAATCGCTTCTATACGACGAAGCATCAAAGTTATGAATCTTCTTTCTGCATGGGGACATTTAATCGAATCCTTACAACTTTTTGAGGAGGTGTTTTCACCATTCTATTATTCGTCTTTCGGGATAGAGGATGATGAATTTGTTGTTGTCGAGGAGGGAGCTGATTATTTTGATGTTGTTGATGTAAAGCATAAAGCTGAGCTGCAACAAGTTTTGATTTTCCTTGTGGTGATGGTGTTCGATCAGTACCACTTAACTTCCGAGGACTCTTTCGGGGAGTCTTTCGAGGACTTCGACGTGGACTTTGGCTATAATCATAATCATCAAAACTGTTTGATAAATTATTTAAAGGACGATTACTCTGACTTCTTTGTTGATGATTATTATAATATAATGGTGATCTTGATTTTGTCTGAAGAGTTGGCGTAGAAACTGAAGATCTGAGTTTATCTGGATGATGATGATGATTATGATTATTATATTCATTTAATAAAAATAAATCTTTAAATGACTTCTTTGAATAACACATGGGACGACTGTCACGTAGCGGCGTAATGGTCGGTTGATTTAATGCTGCTACAAAATGATGGTCAGGAATTTCTTCTTCTTTCTTCAGGATTGAGCGAGTATTGGGGAGTTGATACTGTTGTTGATTCGCGTAATGCTTAGGGGATGAGTTTTGCCGCATATCAGGAGTTGATTCATCATTAGAAGCGGCGATACCACTCATTGGTAATGAGACAATATCATCATCAAAAAGGAGAGGTCCAGGCTCAATATGGACAGCAGGGTGAGAGGGAGTAACTGGAAAAGAATTAGAGTGAAAATTGCGATGTAAAGGTTGAATATCGATTTCTAATCGAAGATCTAAACCAAAGCGATTCAATTGAGGCGATTCTTCTGGTTCACTCATTCCAGAGGTTGATCTCTATGAGAAATAAGTAAGAGAAGAGTTCAATCAACTGATTAATACATTACCTTCAGTTTAGGATCAGTAAGAATCTTTGTAATAATTCTTTTTGTTTCAGCAGATGTATTTCGTGGAAATTTGGCGAATGTATGACCAGCGACTTTATTTTTACGTATAGTATCTGCACTTTGAGCTCTTTTCATCTTTACTAATGAGCTTGGTGAATACTGATCTGACCCGCTGGACTTTGTTGTATCAGCTGTGCGAGGTCGAGAGTGAGACAAACTTAATGATGGGTCAATTCCTATTTGTAGATTCCCTGCTCCTGGGGCGCCGTTCGTCGAAATAGTTGGGTTTGTTTGAGTTATAAGAGAATTGGACGCCATGCTTTGACTGATTTCAGGAGGGGAAACTGTACCAAGTCGATCGATTGATGAAACCAAAGAGCTTTGAATCTTTGACATGTTGGGACTATGAGGTCTGGATTCCATGCTGGACGAAGGACGACTCACACCAGGTGACGAAAAACGCTCTGTTCGACTTCTGAAGGAAGATGTTTCGTGGACAATTCCAAGAATAGGTCTGGATGTTTCTGCCCACGGATCAGGTAATCGGTATTTATCTGGACTTAAAGGAAGATCTTCTCTTTTCTCGGGAGGGTTCTATTGAGCGAAAGAAAATGTTTGAGGGAATATAGGGGAAGCTAGAAAGAAAAAGGCCTTACGTAATGCAGTCGTGCTTGAGAAGAAATTGTCTTGACTCGAGAAAAAGGTCTGATTTCACCTTTCCGCTCATGTGCCTTGATCGGTCTCTCGAATACATAAGGAAATTCTATGGGCTTTTTGGGACCCACATCAGGTGGAACTCCAAACTTCCTAACAGCCTGGGGAAATATTGTTCCCTTTTGATTCCAATGAATTTGTTCTTCCACACTCCAAGAGTCAAAGCCAGCAGTAACCGAGGCTTGATTCAGAGGAGGGTTATTGAGAGGATCCTCATAAAAAATTTTACGAAATGCTTTCACATTCGACTTGGGATTCGCAATCTTATCTTTATTTCCTGTCGCGATAGCGGCTATAGAGTAGGCAAAATGTGATCCTAATATTGATGCTTCGGATTCTTGTTCAAATTGCCATTTCGGGTCAACATCAGACTGAGTTATGGAACCTGCCCGTAACATCTGAAACTATGGAATGAGTCAAAGTAAATCGAATATTTCTTGAAAAGTCCCTTTGCTCATCCGCTCGCTTAGATAAACATCACGTAACGGCAATCTTCGATTTGCTTAAATTTGCGTCACACAGAACTGCAAAAGTGAGTGAGGCTATGAAGCCAAACACTCAAACCTACTCCCGCCCGGTGAGAGTGATAAAAATAATAATATTTGCCATCGATTTGCTTCAATTTTCGTCGCAGAAGGCAAAAACTTGGTGATAGAAATCAAACGAAAGAAAGGAGATATATGTTAATAACTCATTCAAAATTGATCCTATCTAACAAAAAATGCCAAAAATAATATCTACAAGCAAAATCTAACTGAACTATTATTTTTTTGAAGGAAGTTTTGATGTTTCATAGATAATTCCCCTTAATAATTGTTTCACGGGTTCACTGACACCAATAAGCTTCGCTATATCCGAGTACTGATCACAATAATTAGTAAATCCTATCAAACCTTGAACAGCATTTTGCAACGCTTCACCACCATTGGGAGGAGGAACGAGCGATCTCAATTGAGCGTAAGATCGAGGTTTTGAGGAAATATCTTTACTTGAGCTTGCGAGTAGTCCCTTTTTAGCAGCATCATCAGCAACCTCAGCAACTAATTTTTTAATAGCTTTTCCATTCCCATCACCCACTTCACTTTCAGAATCCATATCACTGCTATAAGCACCATTCACCCCTTCAAGCAAAGAACCACCTTCATTGAAAGTATTTGGATCCACTTCAGCGAAAAGAATTTTTCTTTCCCATTCTTTTAAATTATCATCACCTTCAACTTCTTCTCCTTCGTTCTCATCTCCAGTTGTTAGAATAGACGAAGAAGGAGCAGAAGTTCGTCGAAAGTCTCTAAAGGAGATATTATGACGCTTTTTAAACGACTCTAACCAACCATTCGATCCTTTAAACTCGATGTTTAATTTTGACGCCACTAATTTCGCTTTTTCAACGATCTTTGGACCAGAGACTGAATAATTTCTTTGTTGAGCGGAAACTATCCACTCACATAACCGTTGATCAAGAATCAAAGCATTTCTCGATAATCTAGGTTTTAGTAACTTCATATGCTGGTTACTTAATGGTGCAACATTCAGGGAAAGATCAATAATTTGTTGTCGATTTTCTTTAATTCCTGTTATCGTGCTTGGAGCGATTCCATAAATGCGTGAGATCTCTTCGTAAGTCTTTCCTTCATCAATCAATTGTAATACTCCTTGCTTTTGTGAAATGGTAATTGCATTATGTTTCCTTCGTTTTGATTCTGGTGCATATTGATCTCGTTCAGTCATAGATACTGATACCTCCACGACAGCCACAGGAGATTCTGGTATAGCCACAGCAGGTTCGTGGGCTGTCAATCCATTGTTATTTCCAGGATCCTCTAAGCTATCTTTCTCTTCTAAAGGTCTTTTATTCCCTTCTACTTTCTTCATTTTAATTGATTGATATGCTTGTTCCAATAAATACAAAAGATACTCGCCTAAAAATTAAAAAAAAAAAAAAAGAAAACTCGTTTGTATGAAACACTTGCAAATCTGAAATATCTTGATTAATCAATTCCTAGAAAGATTTAATGAGTCATTTGGGTGAGAAATACATCGAAAAGGAAATTAGGGACTTACCAAGGCAATAGAGAGCAATAAATCTTCACCAAAAGAAAAGTTTTTCTGATTCTAATAACTAAAACCTTTCACCTGTTTAATGACCAATTTGATTGAATGAAGATTTAACAGTTTTCTACAGTTTTTCCGGAAAAAAGCTCGGACAACCTATATGCATAGCATATGCGTTTCATGTATTTGCTATAACTATGCATATGCTTCTTAATGTTGGAGCGCTGCAGAACAGAAATCGAAATTCATTTCTCCTAATCACAAATCAACTCCTATAAGACATAGAAATGTTTCGAACCACAATTCAGCGAACAATCGTATCTGGGACAAGGAGAAATCACCCTTTTGCAGCTTCAATCCTTGCCAGCAATGCATCGAAGCGAAGTCTTTCCATCTTTCAAGACTTCGATGATGATTTGGACCGATGGCCAAAGGCGAAGCAAAACTCCGTCGTAAACGTATGTCCTCAAGGATTTAAGATGGTAGTAGAACGTCTGGGTAAGCTGCATCAGATTCAAGAAGCTGGGTGGTTTGTTGCCGTGCCTCTCATCGATTCGATCCGATTCGTTGTCGACATGAGAGAAAAGGCCCTTTCTATCTCTCCTCAATCTGCCATCACAAAGGATAATGTGCATGTTCATGTTTCCGGGAACTTATATTGCCAGTTTATTGATGCAGAGAGAGCTGCTTATGGATCGAAAAATCCTTTGTATGCAGTGAAGCAGCACGCACAGTCAGCCATGAGAGCAGCGATTGGTGAATTAGAGTTGGATGAGATTCTTCATGCTCGCGCTAAGCTCAATGATATTATTAAAGGATCTGTTCAAGAGTCTGCCCTCGCTTGGGGTTTGGACATTAAGAGATATGAGATCACAGAAATTACTCCAGACAAATTTATCACTGAAGCTATGGATAAACAAGCTGCAGCAGAAAGAGATCGTCGTAAGAAAGTGTTAGAAGCAGAAGGAGACAAAAGAGCTGCTGAGCTTGAATCCGAAGGAGAAAAAATTAGATTGAAGAACGAATCTGAAGGTATGTTGATTAAGATCACCAATGAATCAGAGGCAAAGAAGAAGCAGCTTTTACTTGAGGTAAATTTGAAACTTCTTTATCTATAGTAGCTTACAAATTCTTGCAGGCGGAAGGAGAAGCATCAGCTATTCTCGCTCGCGCGAAGGCTCAGGCAGATGCTATTCGTATGGTTGCAGAGGCCTTGCAATTACCCAATTCAGCCGATGCAGCGAAGCTCGCAATAGCCCAGAGTGTATGTCGATAATGTTTCTTTTAATTTCCTATTTCTTACTTCGTTTCTTGTCTAGTATATTGACATGTACTCTGATATTGGCCAAAAGAGTAATACCATGATCTTCAATGACCGTCCAGCTGATGTAAATGCCTTATTTGCTCAAGCCGCTACAATTATCAAGGCCACTGATGCAAAGAAAGACGACTCAAAGAAATAATTTAGAACTAAGTTATCTAATGTATCATAATTATTTGCCTCTTCCGTCACACTAACGGCTTCTTTGCTGAAAGAAACGCAAATTCCTAAATCATTATCCTATTTTCGTAGATCACTCAATTTCGATTGACCATCGAAATCAATCATGGTGAGCAAACTTTCTACTCCACACATTTCAAATAAGAACTTTCTTGCATGATATTTGATCATATATTTTGATTTTTAATCAACTCTTTCTTCCTATTATGCAATTTTTTGCTCTGAAATTGCTGAAGAAATTGTTGAGTTGTGTATGAAAATGCTTTTTTTTGTTCTTCTTCTGACACTCACAAAATATTTGTTTTGAAAACATTGTACTAACTTTTTTTCTTCTTCTGTTTCTTTACAGTCACAGTTAGATGGAGATAAAGTAGACCACTTTGGACGGACCATTCCTGGTTCCGACAGCAAGGCTGATCCTGATCGCGCTGAGCGTTCTGATTCAAGAGGAAGACGACCGAGATCACCGCCAGGGCACTATGGCAATAACAATGGAGGCGGTAACTATCGAGGCAACAACAGAGGTGGTGGAAATTATCGTGGCGGAGGTGGCGGGTATGGAAATAGTGGATTTCCTGATCGCCGCTCCTATGAAGGTAAGCCTCTTCCCTGTCTAGCTCCGTCGATCTTCCCAAACATTGTCATTTACAGGTTCAGGATATGGCTATCGCCGATCTTTCGATGAAACAAATAAAGATGAATTTTATACTTCCGAATATGTTCCACCAAAGATCCAACCTTTAATGTCTTTTAAATCTTTTATACAGACACAACCAGAGGATCATCCACCAGAAATTTTCCAGCAAATGTATGAGCAATATAACATTGATTATTTAGGTTATTTCTCTGAATCATTCTTTAAAGCCTCCATGGGTGAAGAATGGTTTCAAGATCGTTATAATCCGATTAATATTATGAATATTGAAAAAGAGTCAACAGCTTGGGCTATTGACGAAAGTCGTCGTTTTAAACAAAATCTTGTTGATAATCCTGTTTCTTTTATTCAAGCATGTTCTTTAGAACCGAATGCACGTCATCGTGATGCTGATTTAGCGAATGATGAGGTTGTATTGTCTGGCAAACATTTACCTGGTCATGAAAATCGTACGGTTTATGTGAGTGGAATTCATGCATGTTGTCCTAAAGCTGTATTACAAACAGCAATTACTAATGCTTTGACTAATAATGGCACTGAGGAGAGCAATAAACCTGATCGTATCGTTATCTCACAGCCTGTCTGGAATAGCCGCCAGCTTGACAAATTTGAACGGTAAGTCGAACCACCTAAATCCTTTCAAACTGTTCTTATTGAACTGCATGAATATAGAACTGCATGGGTGGTGATGCCAACATCTTCCCTTGCACGTCAAGCTATGAATATCCTTCGTGAAACTGTTGTCAAAGTACCAAGTGTGCCAGATCCAAAGACTGGCCTGACAGGAACCGCATTTACGTTTACAATTCAAGCTGCTTTGCATTCACCTCGACATTTGCCTGTTGCACCTGAACATCTAAGCAGTGTTGGAAAAGTCCGCGCTGATGTTATTCGTGCTATGCATCTAGCTCATCTTCTTGATGAGGATCGTGAAATTCCTTCAGAACAACGATTGCATGAGATTCTACTTCATCCTAGTGTTACCGAAGCTATAAAGAAGCCCGTTGATCATTTGGATGTTGCGATTGCTTATCTTCGTCGTGTCCATTTCGTTGCCTTTTATTCAGGCAAGCGTTATCGTGACGAATCTCATTTGTTGGCCATGGCCCCTGCTGTCCTGTATCGTAGTAAAATCTATGCACCTGCGCCTAATGAAAATCAACCCTATTCAGTGGCGAGTATCCTCGGTGAGATCAAACAAGGCACGGACTCGAATACTCTCGTTGTCCCAGCAGAAGAGAATGAAGAAGGAGGAAACTCTGAGAAGATCGAGGAAACAACGGCAAATCCAAATGAAACCGGCTCTGCACTCTCCTCAAAGGCAGAAGACAGTGGTGATACTGTAATGGAAACGGCCAATTACGCAGCCGATGGTGAAATCTCTGAAACGAAAGCAACTCCTCAAAAACCTCCTGCTCCTCCTTTACCACCTGGTTCATCAGGTTCTGTCGTCTTAGCCTTCAAAGGAGCTCCTGTTGCAGATCGTAAGATTGGCCCAATCATAGCTGACTTAACTCAGAAGTTAGCGATTAAGAAAGCTCGTGCACAAGATCCAAGCTTACCGGGAACAATTGATGAAGAGGATGCGCGACAGCTTGAGAATATTCAAGATCGAACAAACGAAGAGTTGATTAAAAGTCGTTGCAAGTTCGAAATTGATGACAAATGTCGCTGTTGTTTCCCTTACTGCAATAAGCTGTTCAAGGCCGTTAGTTTTTTAGTGAAGCATATGAAGACCAAGCATACAGAATTCGGCTTCGAAGCTCTCTTACAAGATGCTGAACCTTTTATGAGGAGACGATATGAACAAGAGGATATGAGTGCTCGTCCTTTGCCACCGGTCGAGGTTGAAAGCTTCCATGGTATTGAATTAAGATCTGTGAAGGATATTGTGGAAAAGTATATGAAATCGCTATTTCCTCTCCCTCCACCACCTTCTCTAATCGCTCCACCTCCACCTGGTTTTGTGGGCAGTGGTCCAATGCCTCCAATGATCCCACCTCCTCTTCCCGCCGGTCCGCCACCTTCGAGATACAACCGAGAAGATTCTTATCGTAGCGGCGGTGATTCGTATCATCGAAAACGCAGTCGAAATTACTCAGACGATGTTCCAAACGACAGCAATGGTCCCACAACCTTTTCTGTTGATAATTCTCCACCTCCGCAAGGCTCATTTAACCGAAGAAAATCTTTCCCACCTCCTGGTCCAGGAAAGTTGAATGCTTATTTAGATGTTGATGCACCAAAGGTAAATCATGCTATTCATTTTATTTAATATCAAAATTCTCTCCACATTTAGTCAAAGTTATGTTGTATAATCCGTCTTCATAATTTGTTACAATGTTGGTATATTGAAAACCTACGTATTGATATAATTTTATTTTCTTCTTCTTCTATTTTGTGTTTGTACTCTTTCTTTCCGTTTATCATGAGTAAGGGAAATACGATCACCGAGATAATGTGTCTTTCTATGTTCTATAGTTTGACATTTGCATTGTTTCATTTGTGGTAGTAAAGTACTTTATTCGTTAAGTGGTAGCTGTGAAGGATTGAGGAAGGCCAGAAGAGTGTATGAATGAATTGTATCAAGGGTTAAGGGATTTATCTTTGTGTTATTAATGACGGTACAAGTCATTGTCTTGTATTGTCGAACACTTAGTATCTCTATATTTCCCCCCCCCCCTTTTTTTTTCTTTTATCCTGTTAATTTTTTATTGTATTCTAACTTTTTCTTCTTTGTTTCTGGTTAGGAATCTGTTGTCGATGTTGATTATGGTGTTGCGGTCTTACCTATCTTAAAGAAGCGAAAGCTAGGCTTGAAAACTGCGGCAGTGACTAAGGTCGGAGCTACAGCTGAGACCACTTCTTCGCCGAATGAAGCCCCTACTAATAAGGGTGAAAGTGACACTCCGAATGCTTAATTATTTCATATTTAATTTATTTTCGTTCTATTTTTCTTTCCGCGTGAAATACTCTCCCTAAATTAACCACTAGTGAATCATCGTTTACAACAATGTTGTTGTTATCTTATAAAGCAATTCAAGTAGTTTACTCTATGAGTTCTCTTGACAGAAATTATTTCAATATTATTTACATGAATAACTTCTCCTATGATAAATATGAGACAAGAAGAAATGAAGAGTATTTCTCTTCTATCTGTTAATAAGTTAATCCTCCTCTT
>VFQN01006733.1_pt1 | contig 12879 bp, 11 predicted proteins | sample 3512371 | NCBI WGS metagenome assembly VFQN01 (sample SAMN10412370, study PRJNA504923) | tailings metagenome | isolation source: Replicate 2 from Balatoc abandoned mine | place: Philippines: Itogon, Benguet | collected 2017-08-28
CAAGAACATCGTGGGCGTGGTCCTGCAGTGCAACAACTTCGAGGTCATCGACCTCGGCGTCATGGTGCCCTTCCAGGACATCCTGAAGAGCGCCAACGACAACAAGGCCGACATCATCGGCCTCTCCGGCCTGATCACGCCGTCGCTCGACGAGATGGTGACGGTGGCCGAGGAGATGTCGCGCCAGGGCATGAACCTGCCGCTGCTGATCGGCGGCGCCACCACGTCCAAGGTCCACACCGCCCTGCGCATCGCGCCGCGCTACAACGGCACGACCGTGCACGTGCTCGACGCCTCGCGCGCCGTCGGCGTGTGCTCGGCGCTGGTTTCCGAGTCGGGCTCGCAGGCCGAGGACTTCGCCAGCAAGGTCGCGGCCGAGTACGAGGCGATCCGGGTCGAGCGCGCCGGGGGCACCAAGGAGAAGGTGATCGCGCTCGAGGCCGCCCGCGCGAACGAATTCAAGATCGACTGGTCGGGCTACAGCGTGCCGAAGCCGGCGCTGAGCGGCACGCGCGTGTTCGCAGAATACCCCCTGCACGAGCTGATCGAGCGTATCGACTGGACGCCGTTCTTCCGCGCCTGGGAGCTCGCGGGCAACTATCCGGAAATCCTCGAGGATCCGGTGGTCGGCGAGAGCGCGAAGAAACTCTATGCTGATGCCCGCAAGATGCTGGAGCGGATCGTGCGCGAGAAGTGGCTGACCGCCAAGGGCGTGTTGGGCTTCTGGCCATGCCGCCGCGACGGCGACGACGTGGTGATCTACAGCGACGAGACGCGCACCAAGGAAATCTCGCGCCTCTTCTTCCTGCGCCAGCAGATCGAGAAGCGGGCGCCGCGGGCCAACATGTGCCTGGCCGACTTCATCTCGCCCGAGGCCGACTGGATCGGCGGCTTCGCCGTCACCGCCGGCCACGGCATCGAGCAGCATCTCGCGCGCTTCAAGGCCGACCACGACGATTACTCGGACATTCTGCTGAAGGCGTTGGCCGATCGTCTCGCCGAGGCCTTCGCCGAGCGCCTGCACGAGCGCGTCCGCAAGACGCTCTGGGGTTACGCTCCGGAGGAGGCGCTCTCCAACGAGGAGCTGGTGCGCGAGAAGTATCGCGGCAGCCGCCCGGCCCCGGGCTATCCCGCCTGTCCTGACCATAGCCAGAAGCCCGAACTGTTCCGGCTGCTGAACGCCGGCCAGAACGCCGGCATCCAGCTCACCGAGAGCTTTGCGATGATCCCGACCGCGGCGGTCTCGGGCTACTATTTCGCCCACCCCGACGCGCAGTATTTCGGCGTCGCCCGCATCGGCAAGGACCAGGTCGAGGATTATGCGAAGCGCCGCGGCGTCTCGATCGAGCAGGCCGAGCGCTGGCTGCGGCCCAACATCGGGTACTGATCCTCTCGCACCATTACGGAATCGGGTCGTCCGGCAGCCACTTCGCCGCAGCCGGCTCGCGGACCTTTCCGGGGTAAGGCTCGTTCTCATTCGAAACGCCTTTCCCCTTCGAGGTCCCCGATGGCCGTCAGAGAACCTGCACCGCCTTCCAAGACGCTGCTGCTCCTCGAAAGCCGCGCTCTTTCCGAGTTCAGCGCCTTCTGTGTGATGCGCCCGTGGTTGTCGCTCGCCCCGCGCGGCGACGGACACCCCGTGCTGGTCCTGCCGGGCCTGCTGGCCGACGATGCCAGCACACGGCCACTGCGTGACTTCCTGAAGGGCCACGGCTACCGCGTCCACGGCTGGAAGCAGGGCCGCAATTGCGGATTGCGCGAGAATGTGGAGGCAGAGATGGTCGCCCGGGTCGATGAGCTCTATGAGCGCCACGGCCAGCGCAAGATCAGCCTCATCGGCTGGAGCCTGGGCGGACTTTATGCGCGCCACATTGCCAAGATCCGGGCCGACAAGGTGCGCTGCATGATCAGTCTCGGCAGTCCCTTCGCGGGCCCGCCCCGCAGCACCAACGCCTGGCAGGTCTACGAATGGGTCTCCGGCGCCAAGGTCGACGAACACCTCTCGTTGAGCAGCGGCATCCTCTCCGACCCTCCGCCCGTGCCTACCACTTCAGTGTTCAGCCGGACGGACGGGCTCTGCGCGTGGCAGAGCTGTCTGAACGAGGAAACGGACGCGGCCGAGAACATCGAGGTGGTCGGCAGCCATTGCGGGCTCGGCCATCATCCGGCGGCCGTCTTCGCGGTCGCCGACAGGCTCGCCCAGCCCGAAAATGGCTGGCGCAAATTCGACCGCTCAGGCTGGAAGAGCTTGGTCTATCCGGACTGGCGCCGGGAGTGACTGCGCCGCCGGCCTGATAGCAACGACTTGCTCCAGCGTGCGTTGACCGGCGTATCTCGCACGACCGGGGGAATTCAATGATCACCGCAGCCAGCACCGACGCCGTCGGCTCAGTCTCGTGAGCGAACACAGGCCGTCGCGGCTCAGCGAGGGACTTCCCTATCCGCTCGGCGCCACCTGGGATGGGCTCGGCGTCAATTTCGCGCTCTTCTCGGCGCACGCGACCAAGGTCGAGCTCTGCCTGTTCGACCAGGCGGGCGAGCGCGAGATCGAGCGGATCGTGCTGCCGGAATACACCGACGAGGTCTGGCACGGCTACCTGCCCGATGCACGGCCGGGCACGATCTACGGGTATCGCGTGCACGGCCCCTACGAACCGGAGGCTGGTCATCGCTTCAACCCGAACAAGCTGCTGCTCGATCCCTATGCGAAGCAGGTGATTGGCAAGCTCACCTGGAACCCTGCCCTCTTCGGCTACAAGATGGAGAGCGGCGACGATCTCACCTTCGACGATCGCGACAGCGCGCCCTTTACCTATAGGAGCTGCGTCATCGACCCGGCCTTCAGCTGGGGCCGCGCGCCACAGCGGCGTACGGGCTGGGAAAACACGATCATCTATGAGGCCCATGTTCGCGGTCTCACCCAGCTGCATCCCGCCGTCCCCGAGCCGCTGCGCGGGACCTATGCCGGTCTCGCGTCGGCCGAGATCACAAGCTACCTCTCGTCGCTTGGCGTCAGCGCGGTCGAACTCCTGCCCGTGCATACCTTCGTCGACGACAGTTACCTGCTCGAGAAGGGACTGAAGAACTACTGGGGCTACAACACGATCGGTTTCTTCGCGCCTGCCCGCCGCTATGCGGCCAATCCCGATTTCGCCTTCGCCGAATTCAAGGAAATGGTGGCGCACCTTCATGCCGCCGGGCTCGAGGTCATCCTCGACGTGGTCTACAACCATACGGCCGAAGGGAACCAGCTTGGACCGACGCTCTGCTTCAAGGGCATCGACAACGCCTCCTACTACAGGCTGGCGCCGGATCGGCGCTACTACATCAACGACACCGGCACCGGGAACACCGTAAACCTCAGCAATTCCCGCGTCCTGCAGCTCGTCATGGACAGTCTGCGCTATTGGGCGACCGACATGCGGATCGACGGCTTCCGCTTCGATCTCGCCACCATCCTCGGCCGTGAACCGCACGGCTTCGAGGAGGAAGGTCGGTTCCTCGATGCCTGCCGCCAGGATCCCGTCCTGTCCGAGGTCAAGCTGATTGCCGAGCCGTGGGATCTCGGTCCCGGCGGCTACCAGGTCGGCCGCTTCTCGCCCGGTTGGGCCGAGTGGAACGACGCATTCCGCGACACGGTGCGCGCCTATTGGCGCGGCGACGAAGGCAAGCTGCCCTCCCTCGCGGCGCGCCTGACCGCGTCTGCCGACCTGTTCGCCAAGCGCGGCCGCAAACCCTGGGCCTCGATCAACTTCATCACGGCGCACGACGGTTTCACCCTGGGCGACCTCGTCGCCTACAACGACAAGCACAACGAGGCCAACGGCGAGGACAACAAGGACGGCCACTCGCACAATCTCTCGAACAACTACGGCGCCGAGGGGCCGACCGACGATTCCGACATCCTCGACACCCGGCTGCGCCAGATGCGCAACATGCTCTCGACCCTGATCCTCGCCCGCGGCACGCCGATGCTGCTGGGCGGCGACGAGTTCGGTCGCAGCCAGAAGGGCAACAACAACAGTTACTGCCAGGACAACGAAATCTCGTGGGTCGACTGGCGGGGCATCGGGCCTGCCGAGCGCGAACTCGCGGAGTTCGTGCGCAAGCTGATCCTGATCCGGCACGCGCTCCCGATGCTGCGGCGGGGGCGATTCCTCACCGGTGCCTTCGACGAAGAGCTGGGCGTCAAGGACGTGAGCTGGCTGACGCCGGCGGGCACGGAGATGACCGAGGAGAACTGGAACGACGCCAATGGGCGATGCCTTGGCGTGCTCCTCGATGGCCGCGCCCAGGAGACGGGCATCCGCCGCGTCGGCTCGGACTCGACCCTGCTCATCATCGTGAACTCCCACACCGACACCGTGCCGTTCACCCTGCCCGAAGCGGTCGGCGGCGCGCGCTGGGTCAGGCTGATCGACACCAGCGACCCGGAGGGCGAGCCGCTGGCGCTGCGCGACTTCGGTCACGCCTACGACGTGCCGGCGCGCTCGCTGCATCTCTTCGTGCTGCAGCCCACCCGCACGCCGCATCGCGACACCGCCGCCGAGCGCTCCTTCCAGCGCGTGGTGCAGGCGATGGACGAGGCCTCGACGAAATCGGTGCGCTTCGGCTTCGACTGAGGTAGGCCCTGACCGGGGCGCATGCGGCGGCTTGTGTCCCAAGTCGGGGAGACAAATGCTCAGCTACGCCCTCGTCCTGTTCGTGGGTTTGATCGCCGGGACGGTGAGCGGTGTCGTGGGCACCGGCGCGACGGTCATCCTGCTGCCGGTCCTGGTCATGGTCTTCGGGCCGCGCGAGGCGGTGCCGATCATGGCGGTCGTCGCGCTGATGTCGAACTTCGCGAAGATCACCGCCTGGTGGCGTCATATCGACTGGCGCGCCGCCGGCGCCTATGCGCTGGGCGGGATTCCCGCGGCGGCGCTGGGCGCCCGGACCCTGCTCGCCCTGCCTGAAAACACGGTCGAGACGGCTCTCGGCGTCTTCTTCCTCGCCATGATCCCCGGCCGCCGCTGGCTTGCGCGGCGCAATGTCGTGCTGGGCCATGGCGGCATGGTCGCGGCCGGCATCGTGATCGGGTTCCTGACCGGAATCGTGGTCTCGACCGGCCCGCTCAGCGTGCCGGCCTTCGCGGCGCACGGACTGGTGAAGGGCGCGTTCATCGCCACCGAGGCCGCGGGCTCGCTCGCGCTCTACGTGAGCAAGGCCGTCACTTTCCAGGCGTTCGGCGCGCTCCCCACGGACATCGCCATCAAGGGATTGATCACCGGCTCGTCTGTGATGGCAGGCACCTATCTCGCCCGCCTGATCGTCGAACGCCTGAGCGTCACCGCCTTCCAGCACATGCTCGACGTCGTGATGGCCGTGTCGGGCGTCGCGCTTCTTTGGCAGGCCCTGAGGTAGACGGGCATGAAATTGATTGGCAAGGAGGGGTCCCCTTCAAGGAGACGACGATGGCAATCACGAAGAAGCAGGAAGAGCGGGCGCTGAGCGCGGACGAGAAGGAGCTGGTCGGCATGTCGGGCGTGCGCGCGTCGCGGTCGCTGACCGACGCCGAGCTCAGCCGGCTGGTGAAGCGCCTGCGCACGAAGCGGGACCGTGCGAAGACGGTGGCCGAACGCCAGCGCCGCGAGCTGCGCGGCAAGGCACGGCCGCGCGGCGCGACCCCGGCCAAGGACGATGACGGATCCAAGGTGAAGCTCGAGGTCCTGTCGGCGGCGCTCGCCCGCCTCGACACCGAGACGGCGCGCCGGGCCCAGGTCAAGGCGAAGGCCCTGCTCGTCGCCAATGCCAAGAAGGCTCTGGCGTTGAAGCAGCAGGCCAAGACGGCCAAGCCGCCGGCGAAGACCCGCGGTCCCGCCAAGGTCAGTCGGGGCAAGGCGCGCGTCATCGTCGAGAATCACGTGCCCGCATCGGTGCGCGGCAGCGTGCGCAAGCAGAACGCGCGGGTGCAGGCCAAGCGCGACTCCCGATAGGCGCCTTCCCGGGCACATTTCGCCCGGCCGCCATGCGAGCGGCCGCCGCCGACACGGGCGGCGGATCGCGCTAGGCTGGCAGCAGGCTCCCAGGGAGGAACGCATGCTGGCCAACACCACGCGCAGGCTCACCGAGGCACAACGCGAACAGTGGGCCGTCGACGGCTACCTTCAGATCGAAGGTGCGCTGTCGCCCGCCGAAGTCGATTTCCTTTCCACGCTGCTCGACGACAAGGTGCGCACCGAGCCGGGCTATGAGCCCGCGCCGGGCACGCTGCCGCGAGGTCATTATGCGTGGAAGCTGCCCGACCAGAACAAGGACGGGTTCATGGATCGGCGCGACCTGCTGCCCTACCATCAGGCCTTCATCGACCTGATCGACCGGCCGGGGATATTCGATCTCATCCTCGACCTGATGGGCCCCTACATCCAGTTCTCGATGAGTCAGGCGATCGTGCGCGCGTCGACGGATCTGTTCCCGGGCTACACCCACACCGACGGCGGAGAGGCGCAGAAGGCGATTCGCGTCAGCGAGACCAGCCGGCCGCTGGCCGTTAAGGTGATGTACCTGCTGACCGACGTGGCCGCGCCGAACAGCGGCAACTTCACCGTGTTCCCCGGCAGCCATCTCCGACCCTTTCCCGAGCGCGCCGGGCGCATCCCCCATCCCGGCATGCCGGGCGCGGTGCCGCTCCTCGGCAAGGCCGGCGACGCCTATGTCTTTCCGCACGCGCTGTGGCACGGGCCCTCGCCCAACCATTCCGGCAAGGCGCGCAAGACGCTGCTCTACAATTACTGCCAGATGTTCATGCGCGCTTACGACTTCAGCGGCCCCTACACGGCGCTCCTCGACCGCTGCACGCCGCGCCAGCGCCGCCTGCTGGGCGACCTCGGCCACGATTTCAGGCCCGGCGACTTCTTCTACGCCCCTGAGGACCAGGAAGCGGTGATGACGGGCGCCACGGCCTGAGTCGTGCTAGTGGCTGTCTCCCGGACGGACACCCCTTTGGGTGACCTTCCCCCTGAAGGAGTGTCTATGAAGAACGTCGTCATGACGGCGGCCCTGGCCGCCCTCGCCCTCTCGACCGGCGCCTGCAGCATGCAGCAGTCGACCGCACAGCAGCTCAACACCACCAATGCCAATTCCCGCATCTACATCGGCTCGCTGACCTGCAACGTCGGCGGCAGCACGGGCTATGTGCTGGGCTCGGCAAAGCCGCTCGACTGCGTGTTCCTCGGCAAGGACGGCGTCTCGACGGCGCAGTACACCGGCACGATCGACAAGGTCGGCATCGACATCGGCTACACCAAGGCCGTGCACACGATCTGGCGCGTCTACTCGCTGGGCTCGGACCGCGGCGTGACGCAGATCGGCGGCACCTATGTCGGCGAGCAGGGCACGGTCGCGGCCGGCAACCAGGCCGGCGGCAACTGGATCTATGGCGGCCCGAACGCCGAGATCGGCATGGTCTCGTCCGGCGTGATCAAGGATGCCGGCTACAATCTGGCGACCGGCGTCGCCGCCATGACGATCCGCCTGAAGCAGTAGCTTCGGCTTCAGGCCCGAGCCGCCGTCGCCGCCTGCAGAGCGCAGCCGGCGACGGTGATGCGGTGCATCAGGCGCCGCTCGCCCTGGTAGTCGTTCTGGGCGCTGTGCCAGGTGGCGCGGTTGTCCCAGAAGGCGATCGAGCCGTCGCGCCACTGGAAGCGGCTGGTGAACTCGTCCCGCGTGACATGCGCGTAGAGATATTCGAGCAACGGCTTGCTGTCCTCGACGCTCCAGCCCTCGAAGTGCAATGTGAAGTCCGCATTGACGTAGAGCGCCTCGCGGCCGCTCAGCGGATGGCGGATCACCACCGGATGCAGCACGTCGCCGACCTGGTCGCCATTGTAGAAGACGTGATCGCTGCCGCTCGCCTTGCGCGCCGCGGTGCCGAAGCGGTGTGCCGAGGAATGAACGGCGTTGAGCCCGCGCAGCGTCTGCTTCAGGCCTTCCGACAGCGCCTCGAAGGCGCGGTAGACGTTCGCGAACAGCGTATCGCCGCCCTTCGATGGCAACTCGCGCGCCACCAGGATCGAGCCCATGGCGGGGATCTGGTCGTAGGTGTGATCGGTGTGCCAGCGCTCGCCGATGTTCTTCTGCTGTGTCGGCTCCTTGCGGACCTCGGCGATCATCGGATAGCCGGCGACGGCCGGAAAGTAGCGGTTGATGTCGATCGCGCCCCAGCGCTGCGCGAATTCGATGTGCTGCTCGGGCGACAGATTCTGGTCACGGAAGAAGATCACGCCATGCTCGACGAAGGCGCGCTGCACCTCGTCCCACTGCCGATTGCTCATCGACTTGAGATCGAGCCCCAGTACCTCGGCGCCGCAGCCCTCGAGCTCGCGAACCTGAACCGTCTCGTATGTCATGGTCACCCTCCGGTCCCGAGCCTACCGCGCCTGCACGCCGAGCAACAACAGTGCCACGGAAAGGGTGAAGACGCTGGCGGCGGTCGAGATCACCACCGCGTTGGTCGCCCGGGCGACGCCGATCCCGTACATCTGGGCGATCAGGTAGACGTTGGCGCCGGCCGGAAGGGCGGCGTTCAGGGTCGCCACGGTGAGCCAGAGCGGATCGAGCGGGAAAACGTAGCGGCCGATCGTCCAGACCAGCACCGGCAGCAGGGCCAGCTTGAAGAACGACGCCACCGCCGCCGACTGCCAGTGGCCCTTCAGCCCGACATGGGCGAGCGAGGCGCCGACCATGATCAGGCCGCAGGGCGGCGCCGCCGCGGCAAAGGCCTGCAGGATGCGGTCGATCACGGCAGGGGTCGCGATCCCGGGAACGTGCGTCGTGATTTCGCCCCACAGGAGGCCGGCGAAGATCGCGGGGATCACCGGATGCTTCAGCATGGAAAGGGCGGCCCCGCCCAGGCGTTTCAGCACGTTGCCGCGCCCACCGCCCGCCCCATCGATTTCCATCAGGAAGCAGGTGAAGGTGAGCAGGATCAGCGAATGCACGCTGATGATCATCAGGAGCGGGACCAGGCCCTGCTCACCGAAGCCGTAGCTGATGAAGGGGATGCCGATGCCGACGCCGTTCGAGAAGGAGCCGCTCAAGGCAAACATGGCGCGGTCGCCCAGCCGCAGGCCCTGCACGCGGCCGAGCACCATGAGCATGGCGTAGAGCACCGCAACGCCGCTGAAGAAGGCCAGAAGCACCTGCGGCTCGAGTGTCTCCAGCCGCACCTTGGCCATCGAGCGAAAGAGCAGCGCGGGGAACAGCGCGTAGAAGGTGACGGCGGTGAAGCCGCGCAAGCCCTCCGGACTGAGGAGCTTGCTGCGGCCGATCACCCAGCCGACCAGCACCATGCCGAACACCGGCACGATGATGTCGATGATCGCGCTCATAAACTATGAACGCGCCGGCGCATGTGAATGCGCCTTAAGCCGCCATCGCGAGGTTGCTGTAGCGGGTCAGGTGGTGCTGCTGGTTGCCGAACATCAGGTCGATCATGGTCAGGCGCTTGAAGTAGTGGCTGACCGACAGCTCGTCCGTGACGCCCATGCCGCCATGCATCTGCACCGCGCTCTGGCCGCAGAACTTGCCCGACTTGCCGATCTGGACCTTGGCCCCGGAGGCCGCCTTGGCGCGCACCGTCGGGTCCTTGTCGTCGATCTTGAGCGTGGCCATCAGGGTCATCGAACGCGCTTCCTGCGCGTTGGTGAAGCAGTCGACCATGCGGTGCTGCAGCACCTGGAACTTGCCGATGGGCACACCGAACTGCTTGCGGGTCTTGATGTACTCGAGCGTCGCGGCGTTGATCGCGTCCATGCAGCCGGTGGCCTCGGCGCACAGCGCCACGATGGCGCGATCGACCGCCTCTTCGACGATCGGGAAGGCCTCGTCGACCTTGCCCAGCACGGCATCGGCGCCGACCGAGACCTTGTCGAAGGTGAGTTCCGAGGCGCGCAGCGCGTCCTGGGTCGGATAGTCGCGACGCGACAGGCCCTTGGCCTTGGCATCGACCACGAACAGGGTCAGGCCCTTGGGCTCGCGCGCCGAGCCGCCGGTCCGCGCCAGCACGATGATCTCGTCGGCGGAGGCCGCGTTGTAGACCACGCCCTTGTGGCCCGAGAGCGACCAGCCGTTGCCTTCCTTGGTCGCCTTCAGCGACACGTCGGCCAGGTTGTAGCGGCTCTGGCGCTCCAGCCAGGCGAAGGCGAACTGCTTCTTGCCCTCGATCATCGGCGCCAGCAGGGCGGCCTTCTGGTCGGCCGAGCCCGCACGGGCGATCATGCCGCCGCCCAGCACCACCGTCGGCAGGAACGGCTCGAGCACCAGGCCCTTACCGAACTGTTCCATGACGATCATGGTCTCGATCGGGCCGCCGCCGTAGCCGCCGTCTTCCTCGGAGAAGGCCATGCCGAGCCAGCCCAGTTCGGCGAACTGCGCCCAGTTCTCCGGCAGGAACCCGCGCTCGGTCGCCGCGATCTTGCGGCGGGCGTCGAACGCGTACTTGTCGCGAACGAAGCGCTCGGCGGCTTCCTGAAGCTGCTTCTGTTCGTCGGAAAGGGACAGATCCATGTTTCTCCTCCGGAATTCTTGGATGCGGTTATAGCCCCCGTCAGAGGCCCAGCACCATCTTCGAGACGATGTTCTTCTGAATCTCGGTGCTGCCACCGTAGATGCTGGTCTTGCGCATGTTGAAGTAGCGCGGTGCGGCCGGCGGGGCGTGGTCGGGCCCGATCGGGGTCTCGTTCGTGTCGTGGAACAGCATGCCGGGCTGGTAGGGCTGGGCATACTCGCCCACCGCCTCCATGGTGAGTTCGGCGATGCGTTGCTGGATCTCGGAACCGCGCACCTTGAGCGTCGAGACCTCGGGGCCGGGCGCTCCGCCCTGCGCCATGGTGGAAAGCACGCGCAGCTCGCTCATCTCGAGCGCCTGGACCTGCAGGTCGATGTCGGCGATCTGCGCCGTGAAGGCGGGATCGTCGGCCAGCGTGCCGCCATCCTGCGGCTCGATGCGGGCGATCTGGCGCAGCACCGAGACGCCGCGCTTGGAGGCCGGGACCTCGGCGATGCCCAGCCGCTCGTTGGCCAGCAGGAACTTGGCGCAGGTCCAGCCCTCGTTCTCCTTGCCGATCAGGTTCTCGACCGGGACCTTCACGTTGTCGAGGAACACGTCGTTCACGTGATGGGCGCCGTCGGTCATGATGATCGGCCGAACGGTAACGCCCGGCGTCTTCATGTCGATCAGCAGGAAGGAGATGCCCTCCTGCGGCTTGGCGTCCGGGTTGGTCCGCACCAGGCAGAAGATCCAGTCGCCCCAGTGGGCGAACGAGGTCCAGGTCTTCTGGCCGTTCACGATGTAGTGGTCGCCTTCCCTCACCGCGCGGGTGCGCAGGTTGGCGAGGTCGGAGCCGGCGCCCGGCTCGGAATAACCCTGGCACCACGAGACTTCGGAGCTGCGGATGCCCGGCAGGAAGCGCTCCTTCTGCGCTTCGGTGCCGAAGGTGTAGATCACCGGCCCGACCATCTTCGGGCCGAACGGCAGGATGCGGGGCGCGCCCTCCTCCGCCAGCACGTTCTCGAACAGGAAGCGCTGCGTCACGTCCCAACCCGGGCCGCCGTACTTCTTCGGCCAAGTGTAGGCGAGCCAGCCCTTCTTCCCGAGCGCCTTCTGCCACACGATGTGGTCGTCCTTGTCGTAATGCTTGCCGGAGAAGGTCTTCTCGCGGGTGGCGGGCGAGAGGTTCTCGCGCGCGAAGGCGCGCACCTCGTCGGCGAAAGTCTGGTGTTCAGGGCTGAGGGTGAGGTTCATTTCGAGGTCAGCTCGCAATCCGCATCTTGCCGAGGAAGTCGCGCTTGCCTAGCGGCACACCCTTCTGGCGCAGGATGTCGTACGCCGTCGTGGCATGGAAATAGAAGTTCGGCAGCGAGAACGACATCAGGAAGCCTTCCGCCTTGAACGGGATCTTCCGGTCGCCGAGCGAGAAGATCACGTCCTGGCCCTCGATGCCGTTCACCTCGTCGGGCTTGATCGCCTCGAGCGTGGCCTTGGCGTCGCTCACCAGCTTCTGCAGGCCGGCATAGTCCTCACCGGCGGGCTTGGGCGGGGAGAAGGCGCCGGCCATCGCGCCCTTAACGCCGCCGGCCGAATGGTGCGCCGCGGAGACGATCTGGAAGCGGAACGGTGCCATGTCGGGAAACAGCCTGGTCTCCACGATCTCGTCGGGATCGAGGCCCTTCTCCTTGCAATGGGCGAGGCCCTTGGCGAGGAAGCCTTCGACGCCACCCAGTACCTGCAGAAACGACACGACGCTGAGGTCGTAGAGGGAAATGGCCATGAAGCGGCTCCTCCTGTGTGGCGATGCTACGACTTGAGGACAGGATCGAGGCGCGGCGGGAAGCCGCTCACAGCCCCAGCACCATCTTCGAGATGATGCCTTTCTGAATCTCGTTGCTGCCGCCATAGATCGTGGTCTTGCGCGTGTTGAAGTAGCGCGGCGCGGCGAGGTGGGCATAGTCGGGACCGACCGGCTCCTCGTTCGTGCCCTGCCACAACAGGCCCGGCAGGTACGGCGCGGAATATTCACCGACCGCCTCCATCGTGAGTTCGGTGATGCGCTGCTGGATCTCCGAGCCGCGGATCTTGAGCCCGGACACTTCGGGACCGGGCTGGCCGCCGTGCGCCATCTGCGACAGCACGCGGAGTTCGGTGAATTCGAGCGCGGTCACCTGGATCTCCAGGTCCGCGATCTTCTCGGCGAACGCCTGGTTCTCGATCAGCGGCTTCCCATTGTCCTGCTCGGCGCGGGCGATGTCCTTCAACGCCTCGACGCCGCGCTTGGACTGCGGCACCGCGGCGATGCCCAGCCGCTCGTTGGCCAGCAGGAACTTGGCGCAGGTCCAGCCCTC
>VFQN01006734.1_pt1 | contig 12878 bp, 13 predicted proteins | sample 3512371 | NCBI WGS metagenome assembly VFQN01 (sample SAMN10412370, study PRJNA504923) | tailings metagenome | isolation source: Replicate 2 from Balatoc abandoned mine | place: Philippines: Itogon, Benguet | collected 2017-08-28
GCAGCCCTGGGCGTCCCCCGCCTTGGCTGGGACCTGGGACGAAGTGAGGCCTGAGACGCCTGACCATTCTGTGCTGGCGGATGGGCGGCTCAGGGTCGCGCGGTTAGTGGCGTTCGACGTGCAGGAGGCAGCGGACTGATCTCTTGCGTGCCGCCGTAGTGACGAGGTGCCATCTAGGGCTCGCCCTCCTCCTCCCCGCACAAAAGCGCATGGAGCAGTCATGTGGTTGGTAACTTCCACACCTGGCAGGACTTCGCTGGTTGCCCTGCATAGCATTGTACATGTGCCCCTGTCCGTACCCTTTGCCACGCACAGACAGAAATGACCTGGAATGCCGAACAGGGCGCCTCAGCCGCTTAGGTGGACTAGCGGCAAACGCGCACGCGTTGATGCATAGCTGTGAGCGCTGTCTGAACGCATAATGGGGCAGGATCCAATCGTAAAATCTATTGAGCGCTTGTTAAGGAGCGTTGATGACTTCTGTGGGGCTTTACAGAGCGGTGCTCCTCCTGCAAACAGGGGACCGGACTCTTTTGATAGCTACCGTAAGAACTTCACTGCGCTTGAGGTGAACTGGTCTCGTTTGGAGTCCCAAAAAGGGAACAAGGATGCCGGGCAAGCCGGAGGTCTTGCTTGCGCCAAGACGTGGATCAACGCTTTCTTAGAGCTGAAGCTTGCGTTGCGGATTGAGCTACTACTGGCGGCTGTGCGGGAGCAGGCGGCGGTCGCAACCTCGGGTGCCGGCCTGACCGAGGAGGCCCGGTGCGCATGCCTTTTGAACTGCACAAGCATTGGGTTGGGTTAGAGGATGGATAGGGTGTATGGTGCATGTGAAACCCCTTCAGACTTTAGTGGAACACCTTCAGACACTAGTGCACTAAATTCTGTCTCGTGCTTGAGCCGTGCCACGTGCTGAGAGTGCTGCGGCCAAAGCCACGTTGCTGGCCAGCCGTGCGTTGACCCCAAGGCCCTCCACCTGCTCCTCCGCTATCGCCACTTGGCTTGCCCGTTTGCAACGACGGCTTTGGGCATTTATGTCTGCCGCAGTCAAGGGTCTTACATGAGAGTGATGATGCGGTTGGCACGGGAAACCACAAAGGCGCCGAGCAGTACACATGTGACACGTGACAAGTGACACGGACGGCTGGACATGTCATCGTGCAACATGCAAGAAAGCACACGCAGCGCTCTTGCTTGGAGTTTCGAATCGCACACAGGTTGCCGCAAGCATACATATGACAAATTGCAGGTCGTGTCCTCTTGGTCCCTCAGGCTCGACGCTTACCGGCTCATCATGTGCGCCGGCCAGGCCGCAATCCTGCTGCTAAGTCGCTCCGCCGCCGCAGCCGCTTTGCTTCATTGCAGCAGCAGGAAGGCAGACAAGCGATTGGGCCTGGGGGCCCTGACCGCAATGTCGCAGCGGGGCCTCATGAGGGCGGTTGCCGATGCCGTCAACGGCGTTTTCGCCTTCGCGGCCTCGCTACGGGCCCAGGACGGCGAGCCGTCCCGGCCTGCTTCCGCGATTGCACCGAGCCAGCACGGCCAGCTCTGGCGTTTCACAGGGTCCATCACGGCCCCGCTCGACGGCTTAGGAGGAAGCATCGCTGTCACGGTCGGCCAGTACGCCGGGGCCGTCGCTTTGCTGGCGGCACACCTTGTGACGGCGGCTGAGGACCGCAGCGCAGGCCCACCGACGTTCGATGTACCCCCGGAAGCCTCGAGCATTGTCGACACGCTGGCGGAATCGGGGCTGCTAGCAGCTGCTGCCTCCGCTGTGGTCGACTGCCCCTACGTCGTCGGGTTCACCTACGCTAGCCTCACGTGCGACGTGGCACGTGCTATGGCCCTTGTGGCGGCGGTGCGGGGCAGGCTAGCGTCGCATGGTGGCTCGGAGGGCCGGCGTCTGGCGTGCGGGCTGCTGCGTGCCACACGGCACGTGACTGTACGGCGGCTGCAGGTGGGGCTGCCGGACGGATTGAGGTTGCACACGGTGGCGTGTGGTTGACGTAGGGATGCAATTTCATGTGGTGCTGTCCTGTATGGTTGCAGGTGGCGCTACTTGACCGAATGGCGGTGCACGCGGGGATGGGGCCGGAGCTGGGGGCCGGGGAGGAGGCGCCGGTGGAGGGGGGGAAGGGGCGGGGGGAGAAGCATAGGGAGGCTCAGGAGCAGGAGCAGCGGGGATTTGACGCGCAGGAGCGGCAAGGGCCATCGACGCGAGTGCACGCGCAGGCTCCCGTAGCAGGCGAGCCAGAGGGTGGGCCACACGAGCGGCCAAGGGGGATGGAGCAGCAGCAGGAGCAGCAGGCGCACGGGCAGGAAGCGCCGGCGAGGCGCCTGGGACAGGAGCAGGCGGACGGCTGGGAGGGCAGCAGCGGGGCGTGGTGGTTTGCCCGGGAGGAGGCGCAGCAGGGGCAGATTCTGGGGGAGGAGGGCGAGGAGGGACGCGCTGCATGCAGCAAGACGGCGGGATGGCTCGAGGGCCGCCACTGCAACATCGTAGCTGCCACGCTGCTCGACTGGCAAGCGGCAGAGGAGCAGCAGCTGGCGGCGGCGGCGGGCGTTCCTGCTGCGCCGCCGCCGATCCTCAGGGCACGGCTGGCGGCGCGTGCGGCGGAGGCGCTGTGCCGGCTGTGCCGCGGCAAGGGGCTAGCAGGGGCGTACGCGCCTGCGCCGCAATGGGAGTTTGCCATAGCTCAGGTGAGCCGCGTGGGTGAGCCCTGATGGAAGTACCGCATGTTTGGGGGTGACTCAACTGTCACACAGCCATCACAATTGTTGCTTTGGACACTCACAGTTTGCATTGGTGCATGGATCTCACATGCCGGTGCAGTTTCAGCGTTCGTCCCATTCGTGTTCCCATGTGACATGTCCCATTCGTGACCCCATGACCCACGTGCAATGTCCTTCTCGTGCTCCCAGGGCCGGCGTGTTCCCATGCCCCATGTCCCACTCGTGTCCCCATGACCCATGTCCCAGTCAAGTTCCCTGACTGTCTGCTCTTGCAACTATCGATCTGCAGCCCCTGGTGCAAAGCCTGCTGCCGAAGTGGGAGTTTGCGGACTCGCTACCCGCGGCCACGGCCCGGTCCTGCCTGCCGTACTGGCTGGAGACGGCCGGGTGGGCGGCGGCCCTCCTCTCGGACGCAACGGCGGCCGCCATGGAGCGCCTGCCCGCGACCGTGCGCACGCGCAGTGAACACGTCCTGTCTACGGTAGGCTTGCCCGTCTGTAACGATGTTAAAGGATGGCTTTCCTATTAGTGAGGGTTGGCGTGGTGGAGAAAAGACGAATGCGTTGCAGCCTGCCAAGCCTAAGGGAGGTTACAGCGTACGGTTGTTGTAATAAGCAGAGGGCCAGTGTTGACTGCCCATCGCTTTCCTTCCCGCAGCTTGCGAAAGAAGGCTCACAGGCCGGCACGCTGGACGAAGTGTTGACGCACATCTATCAGCTGGCCGCCGAGAGAGCATACGGTGCGTTCCTATTTTGGTAACATCTCATTTACTTTTCATTGTAGGAATTTTGGACACTGCACATTACAGGAATGTAGGATTTACTATACAATTTGGACTGGCCAGTATACAATAATTTATATATGGTGGAGATAGAGCATACGGTGCGTCACACTTGGCAGCAGCATGTAGGGCGGGGATGACGTCCACTGGTCACCCTCCCAGCTGTGAGGGCTGTTCCAAAGCGTTGACACCGGAGCGTTAACCCTGCGTCAACGCGCGCATCCTTTACCAGAGAACATTCTACGGAATTAAACGTCCGAACGTAGCCTGCTCTTGTTTCAACCCCCAGGCCGCGCACTGCCTGTAACAATGTGTACCCAGCATCCAAATCCATTGCTACTCTGGCGCCTAAACTTTGTGTCCGTACCGTGCCCCCCAGGCACCAGCACCCTCTCAGCTGCCGCCTTTCGCGACGTGCGCTGCCGCATGTTCCGCTGCGGCCTGGCCGCCAGCCTGGACCACGCCCTGCGCCTGGCGTACAGCGCGGAGGACGGGGCACAGGCGGAAGTAGCGTCCCGCCTGCGCACAGTCACAAGGCTGGCAGGGCTCATCGTTTACCTGAGGCTGGCACCCCTGTTTCCTCCCGAGGCCACGGCGGACGCCGGGAGCTGCGGTGACGGTGGCCGTGACGGGGAGGGAGGCAGGGGCGGCCTATGCGCCGGGGGCGGTGGGACCAGGGAGGCTACTGGGAACGAGGGCAGCGGCGGCGGCGGCGGCGGCATTGGGGAGGCTGGGAGAAGCAGAGGCGGTGCTGAGGCGGCGGCCAGCGGAGGCGGCAGCGGCGGCCCTAGCGCAGGCGGTGGCCAGGCTGGGGCAAGCGGCATTATGCAGCAGGCCGGTGGGGGAGGCAGCAGCTCAGGTGCTGCCGGTGCCCAGGCCGACGCTGGGAACCAGCTGGGCCTGTTGTTCACTCTGTCAAAGCGGGCGGCCGTGATGGCACGGGCGCTGGAGGCGGGGGCGGAGGCGCAGGGCGTGGATGGGCAGGGGCAGGGGGATGAGGAGCGACGGCAGCTGGGGCTTATGGATGTGGCGCCGGTGGTGCTCGAGGCCGTACACGTATCGCTTTGGGAGGCAGAGGTGGAGGTGCGTCGGAGGTCGCAGGCGGCCCGCGGGAAGGGGGCTGAGGTGGGCGGGGATGCTTTCGGCGCGACATGTCAGGCCCCGGGCGCGGTGTGCGTGGACGAGGCGCATGAGGCACTGGCCCTGGCGGCACGCGCGGGCAGTACCCTGGCGGCGGCGTACGCATGGCAGCTGGCGGCGGACGTGGTGGGCGGTACGACGGCGGCGGCGGCCGGGCCTGCCTTAAAGTTGACGCAGCGTCAGGCCATTGGCGGCCATGCCGTGCTTGGGGTACTCGAAAGCCTATCGCGGGTGTGCGGTCCTCCGACGCTACTGCCCCTTGCGCAGCTGCTGGCGTGCCAGCCGCACCGGCTTCTGGCGGCGGCGTGCGCGCTGCCGGCGGAGAGCGAGAGTCAAAGGCAGACGATTGGCGGAATGATTGCCAAACGCGTTATTGCCTTGTCCTCGCACAAGGCGCTCAGCGGCTGGGTACGTGGCTGGCTGGCGGCGCCGCCGTCCGCCGCCGCTGCTGCCGCCGCCGCTGTGGGCACCAGCAGCCACATCAGTGGCAGCGGCAGTGGCAGGGGCAGCGACACACGCAGCAGTAGCAACGACAGCGATGTGTACGCAGGGTGTCTGGCGGCGCCTGTGCGATGGGCCCTACAGTCGGCCGTTGGCGGGCCCTACACAGCAGAGGCGCAAGCGCTGCTGAAGCTCGCTGCAGGGGAGGTCGTCGGTCCCAAGGAGGATACCCCCTGCTGCCCTGGCGGCGGTGACGGTGCGGTAGGGGAGGCGGACGGGGGCTTCCAGCAGTACGCGGCGGCGGTGCACGAGATCGCACAGAAGGGCGTGGATGACCCGTCAGCCAGGGGGGCCCAGGGGCCCTTGCTACCCGATGGCTCTCGGGCAACGGACCTGCTGGAGAAGGGGGAGCTGGGTGCCGGGGGCAGTGATCCACAGCCGCCGCAGCTTTCGTCGGTGCCGTCGTGGCCCCTGCCGCCGCGGCTAGTACTGCCGCCAACCCGGGCCGGGGCGCTGCCGCGACTGTACATGTGCGGCAACCCGCGGTGCAGCAACTTTGGGGGCGACTGCGAGTGGGCGCTGCCGCTCAAGCAGTGCGGCGGGTGCCGGGCCGTGCGGTACTGCGGGGCGGACTGCCAGCGGGCGCACTGGCGGGAGGGGCACAGGGCGGAATGCAAGGCGCTGGCGGCGGGGGTGGCGTCGGTTTGACGGAGTGCGCTTTGGCACTGCATGGCGGCAGCCCAGAGGTGTGGGCGGTAGGGCCTGCACTGACGTGCCATTCGCTGTGCATACGTGCACTTGGAGGGTAGTTGTGAGTTGTGTGGTCTTATACGATGTGTTTGCAGCTGTACGGATTTGTGCGTTAACAACGAGTCCTTGTGGCCCTTGTACGACATTACTGGAGTGGCTGGTAGAGCAGCATCCGGGCTGCCTGGCGGGCGCTGGCTTGGGTGCTGTAGACCCTACGTGCCTGCAGCCGCCAACGGCAATGTAGGCACGCTGACCGCCCGGCGGCTGGGCGCGCCGTGTGGCGCGGGAAACGTGGTGGCGCAGGCGGTGCAGTTTCGGCGGGTGGGCGTCGGCCTTGCGGCGGCGTTTGCCTGAAGAAGCTGTAATAGGCAGTTGCTTTTCATTTCTTTATTCATCGTGCTTTGAAAATTTGGTTGAGCGCGTGCGCAAGCGGATCGTACCGACAGGGTGGCTTGGGCGGTGCAGTGGGGATGGGCAACTGGGTGGAAGACGACGAGGAGGCGGTGGTGCACAGCCTGGGCTTCCAGGCGCCCGGGATGGAGGCCTGGTGCCGGGCGGAGGTGAGAAAGCGGTGAGCGGTAGGTCGTGTGCTGTTGCGCACGTGTGCCCGAGCGATGTGAATGTCATGTCCTTGGCACGGTGTAGAACCATAAGTTGATGGATGATGATAGCATGATATGTCCGTGGCACAGTGCGTTTTGCGGTGTGCTGGCTAACGTCAACGCTTTGCATGGAGGCCTAACGCAGGCCGTCGGTGTAGAACCATTAGTTGCTGGCGGCGGGCGTGCCTAGTGGGTGGTCGGTGGGTTTTGTCCTGATGCATGCATGGGGAAACGTTACGGTTGCATGACATGCGTTGGTCTCTTGGCCTGTGGCACCCTGTGCGCTGGGGGAGTGGGCGCGCCATTCGTGTGCAGCGAGGAGAGGTGTGCGCATCTGCGGAACGCGAGTGCTGTGCATGATGTAGGCGGTGTTGTACGCTCTTATTGTCTAGCTACCACTTGTACCTACTGTAGCGCCATCTTGCTGTGTTTTACAGGTACGGACTGATCCTCTGTTGGGTTTCGTAGGGTTTTTTCACACTAGCGGCTCTGCGCCTACTGCAAATGCGAGAGAGAGACCTTGTAGTCTTTTCCCTTTACTGTCGCTACGGCTTGTGTGAGTTGGCGAGGGCACAGAAACGAAGGGCCCCTGCTGCATGACGGGCCTTGCGGTCCCCTGCAATGACTACATGCATTGGCCGTGCTCATGAGACGGGGCCGTTGTTCTGCGGGGGTCAGCTGATGAATAATGCTGGGGCAGGATGGGGCCGTGGAGCCATGGGGTCATTGGCGCTGACAGTGTGTAAACAGCAAGGTGCCTCACGTAGGGGGAGGGGGGTTCATGGCATGGTGGGCGTTGAGAACTGTGAGCCTTTTGTTGCTCCGACCTGGCTGCTGGGACGTAGCACCTGGGGTCGAAGCAGTGGGGCAACGTCCACTCAGGGCTCTCAGCTGTACAGTCCAGCACGTTTCGTCCATTCAAACATGCAAACGTAAATCCATTCTACCATACATACAAAAAACGCGTGCATCACGCCGATTGCGTGAAGCCGCCCTGGCTCCTATCTGCCTTCATGCCGCATCCCCATCAGCCTGCTCCATCTCCCGCCATCCATGGTCTGTCAGCTCTTATGTCTGCACGTGATTGCCAAGGCTGGTTACCATGCTCCTGTATTGTAGCTAAGCGGACCGGGGCACAAGGAAGAGACGTGCGTGCAGGACAGGAGCGTTCCTGTGGAGCCTTCCTCTGGAAAAGGGTTTACAGGCGTGCCTCACGCATGGGGCAGCAGCGAGGGCAGCCATAATGCGGCCGCTGTCGTGACAGGGGTTTGACCTGGTTTGACTACGCACCATGTGGCGCGGGCGGGGTGTCATCGGGAGGCGGGAGCTGGCGCAAGGTTGCCGGCGGCGCCGAGGGGGTCCACAGCGCGTGCATGCAACGTAGCCTCCTACACACCCTCCCCGTTGTCTCCAATTTCGACCGAGCCATTGCCATCGATCTTGTCAAACGGGTTCAGGTCTGCTCTTGTGCACCCTCGAGTGCGGCACATACGCTGAACACGCCGTATCAGGTTCCACGCCGAACGTGGGGCAGCATTCACCCAGTCAACACGTCGATACAGTGGAAGTTGGGTTGATTGCCCACGAAAAGGAACCATCCCCATGCATCTCGTCACAGACGACCCTCTACGTACCGAAATGTTGCCCCCATGTACCCAGTGCATACTCGCAATCGTCTCGTCCAACGACATCTCAGCTTCCCGTTTACTTCTGGCCTCCAAGCATATCGCCATACACCGCCTCATACCCCACCGTCACTCCCGTCCTCCCCTGTGTCCCCCTCCTCCTGCTCCTCCCCTGCCCCCTCCCCCTTACCTGCCTCCTCCCCACCCCCAGGCGGGATCTCCGCCAGCAGCCCCTCCAAGTACCTCACCACCTGCGTCAGCTCCGGCTCCTCCAGCTTGTCATGCGCCTGCACCAGCGCCACCTCCACCTCACCCCTGCTCCCCGCCGCACCGTGCTCCACCAGCCACTGCAGCACCACCACCTGGCACCCCACCACCACCGCGTTCCTGAGCGTGTGTCGCTCCACGGGTGGCCACCCCAGCCGCAGCAGGCACTCCAACATAGCCCGGTCCGCAAAGCACGCCACCGCCCAGTGCACACTTCTTACACACACCGCGTCCCATGGCAGCTCCACGCCCTGCTGCTGCAGCCCCATAACCCACTCTACAACCGCCTCGCTGCCTCCCATTGTAGCGTCATGGAGGATGGAGTTGGGCAGCTGCACCCCACAGTCGACGTACAGGTGCCGTACAAGCCGCAGGCTGCCCCACTGCGCCGCTGCCATCAGCGCCTCCGGTCCCAGGGGACACCCCGCCGCCTCCAGCACCTGCACTGCACCCCACACCTCCTCCTCCCTTGCGCTCCTGCCCCTAGGCCAGTTGCCGATCACCTTGCCCGCCAACCCGCGCCTCCAGGGCAGCTGCGCCCCAGGGGACCTCCCCTGCTCCTGCTCCTGCCGCTGCCGTACAAGCCACGTCAGCAGCTCCAGGTGACCGTGCTCCGCCGCAGTCTCGTACACGGCGGGGCTGGCGTTGCAGCCGGCCTGCAGCAGCCAAGACACTGCGGGGATGCTGCCTGACTCCACAGCCGCGTCCAGCAAGCCGGGAGTGGACAGCCCCTGGGGCCCCGCGGCCTCCGCCAGCCACCGCAGCGCATCCACGTGCCCCCGCCTCGCTGCTGCTGTGAACGCCACCGCCGCCGAGCCCTGTCCCACCAGCAGCCCACGCTCCCTTGCCCACAGCAGCTTACCCACGCACCCCGAGGCAGCTGCTGCCTCCACGAGCGCCAGCCGCCAGTAGGTCTCCCCTGGCGCAGGCACCGCGCACCCCGCCTCCCCCTCCAGCCACTGTACGACAGCCATGCCCGCCTCCCGCACGGCAGCTGCAAGCGCCCCGCCTGCCCCAAGAGGACACCCCTGCTCACACAGCCACTGCAAGCGAGCCAGATCCCCAGTGCCAGCTGCCGCCTCCGACGTGCTCTCCGTGGGGGCGCAGATACCGGCAGCTTCCTGCAGCACCCACTGGATCTTGGCCACCGCATCTGACGTGGCAGAGCCCGCAGCAGCGTCCAACACCCATGCCCACAACTCGGTTCCCTCCACCTGTCCCCGCAGCAGGCCCCACACAGCCTGCAGCCCCGCCAAGTCGCAGTGCCTGGCCGCGGCCTTGACGATGCTGGCACGGTCCAGCAGCCCGGGGCAGTGTGTTAGCAGCCAAGGCAGCACATGAGCATGGCCTGACCGGACGGCTGCCACTCCGGGGCACAACACGTGCAGCATCACGTGGCTGATGACCTGGTAGCGACCCGTTGGGAGCATCTCGTGGAACAGGGTGGGCTGCAGCAGCGCCCACGCCACCTCCAGGTTGGCCTCGCAGCCGCTGGCGGCGGCGGTGGAGAGCAGGGAGTGCCGCCGGGGCAGGGAGAGGTGCTTAACCTCGGCTGCGGCTGCGGCGGCGATGGCGGATGAGGCGGCGATAGTGGCGGGCGTGGCGGTGGTGGTAGCAGCGGTTGCGGTGTTGGCGGGTGCAACAGTTGCGGTAGCTCCGGTAACCGGCACGGCGGCGGCGGGGCCTGCAGCAGCGGAGCCAGGGGAGGAGCCCTCCTGGGAAACACGTCCGAAGCACGCGACTGCATGGGACGGCAGGGGCTGGCCAAGCGTCACGGTGCGGTGCCTGGGGCCGCTGAAGTGCTGTGCCGCATCCTTGAAGGCGAGCCGCCCGCTCAGGGTGAGGTCGTTCGCGGGCAGGAGGGATAGGATGCGTAGGCGTAGGTCTCGAGGTAGCTGCGATGGTGGCGCTGAGCATGTGGGAGGGTCGGTGGTTACGCCTTGCGTGTCGGTGGCTGCTGCTTGATTGATTAGGTAAACCGTGGTTGGGTCCGCCATTCCGTGGGCGGCGACTGAAGGCTCTACAAGGAAATGGTTTGGTTCAAGGGAAAGCAAAGAGAACGCACATGTCAAGGGAGGCCGGCAGAAGCGCGCGTTTGGTACTTAAGGCATGCAGATTGCGTATCGGGTGTGCCTGAGCCGCCGTACATGGCCTGGAGCACTGTTTATGGGCGGCGACCAGTAGGGCCCCTTCCTATCGGTTGCTGTCCATGCGGCCGCGGCACTGAGCCCAGGCAAAATGGCCCACCAAAAAGCGTGCCGCGCATGACGTCCCTCCAAAGAAACATGCCGTCCACAGGTACGAGGTACCACATGAGCCGCGTGCGTAGCGTCTCGCGAGGGCCGCGCACTGCTACCGCTCCTGCCACCGTGCGCTCACTGCTACCGCTCCTGCCACCGCTGCCGCTGCTGCAGAACAGCTTACCTACCGCCTGAGGCGCGCGCCCACTGAGCAAGCGATGAAAGGGGCTTCCTTCCACAAGTGTCACGGACGTGTTGCTTGCCCGCCTGTGTGTGGCACACATTGCAAGGAGGGGTTTTGGGCACGTGCAAGGGCCTGAGCGGCCTCGCATAGCCGCTGCTGCCGGCCAACGTTCGCACAGCACTGCGCTACTCATGTGGCCGTTTACATGTTTAAGAGACGCCACGGCTAGCCTTCTGTGTCAATCCGTGCCCGTTTGACGGAACAGGCATACGCCCTCGCACTGCAGCCCCCTGAGCCATGGCCTCCGCCAGCCCTGCTGCCGACAGCCCCACCGACCTTCAGCCCAATGCCCTCTTGCTGCCTGTGAGGCTGATCCAGAAATAAGAGCCCCTCCAACTGCTAGGCCATTAGAAGGAAAGGCGAAGTGCCGTTTCCTGGCACGTGACAGTAGGGCCTCAAGCCGCACGCGCCAAGTCTCAGTGGGACTTGTGGGCCATCACCGCTTCCTGGCGATGTCGGGGAACATTGTTCGTCAACGGCTGCCGTACGTAGTATGCACGCATGGTGTGGAAGGCGGCAGGGGTTACAAGAGGCCAGTCACGGAAAGGAGTCGAGCCCGCCGAGAGCTCGAGACAGTTGGGCTATGCGCTTCACTCGAAGGCCATCAGTACCTATCTCGATTGGCCTTTTGTGATTCGTGCTTGCCTAAAGGTTAGGCGGGCATGTGTAGCTAGCAATTTACACGGATGCACGGATGGTGCGCAAAAGGTCAAGGAGACCTTTTCCTCAATCAGAGTGTCGATCTGACAAACTTACAGTTGTGTATTTTCCATCATAGGCACAGGTAGTTTGCCCGCCGCCGGTAGCATACGCTTCCATCAACCGTGTTAGCGACACCTTTTGAACCATGAGGCTTCAGGCTAAACCGCTGCAGCGCGGCCAAGGGCTGCAGGCTCGTCCGCGTCGTTCTGCGGTGCTGTCGGTTCGCGCAGTTGCTGAGCGCGTGGAGGTGCCGAACACGCTGAAGGCTGGGGGCAGCTCCTGGAAGCCCAACAGCTGGCGTGAGAAGCCAGCGCTGCAGCAGCCTGATTACTTGGACAAGCCGGAGGTGGCTAAGGCTGTCGAGGTGGGTTGATCGATGCTCCCTTGGAGGGTCCTCGAGTGGTTCTGGGTGCTGGGGACGTGCACTATAAGCGTGTTGTGGATCTTTCGCCCTACATTTCTTTTGTCCTCATTGTTGTGCTGGCTTTTTGGCTGAGTAATTGGATGGGTGTTGCAGTCAGCGAGCAACCCGCGTGTTATTAGGGTAGCCAATATGCTGACACGCCCGAACCTCCCCATTGCAGGAGATTGCACGTATGCCGCCTCTCATCTTCGCTGGAGAGTGCCGCACGCTGCAGCAGCGCCTGGCCAAGGCAGCCACCGGCGATGCCTTTGTGCTGTTCGGCGGGGATTGCGCCGAGGCGTTCAGCCAGTTCTCCGCGAACCGCATCCGCGACCTGTACCGCCTGTTGCTCCAGATGAGCATCGTCCTGGCTTTCGGTGGCGGCGTGCCCATCGTCAAGCTGGGCCGTATCGCGGGGCAGTTCGCCAAGCCCCGCTCCGCCCCCACCGAGACCATCAACGGCGTGACCCTACCCGCCTACCGCGGTGACATCATCAACGGCCCTGAGTTCACGGAAGAGGCCCGCCGCTGCGACCCGTGGCGCCTAGTGCGCGCCTACAACCAGTCTGCGGCTACGCTCAACCTGCTGCGCGGCTTCTCGTACGGCGGCTACGCCGGCCTGTCTCGCGTGTCCCAGTGGAACCTCGACTTCATGAAGAACACCCCCGAGGGCCAAGCCTACGTGGACATCGCCAAGCGCGTGGACGAGGCCATTCAGTTCATGATCGCGTGCGGCATGGACACCAACATGCCCTTCATCCGCGAGACGGAGTTCTACACCTGCCACGAGTGCCTGCTGCTCGACTACGAGGAGGCCCTCACCCGCCTCGACTCCACCTCCGACAACTGGTACGGCTGCTCCGCGCACTTCCTGTGGTGCGGCGAGCGCACCCGCCAGCTGGACCACGCGCACGTGGAGTACATGCGCGGCGTGAACAACCCCATTGGCG
>VFQN01006736.1_pt1 | contig 12872 bp, 15 predicted proteins | sample 3512371 | NCBI WGS metagenome assembly VFQN01 (sample SAMN10412370, study PRJNA504923) | tailings metagenome | isolation source: Replicate 2 from Balatoc abandoned mine | place: Philippines: Itogon, Benguet | collected 2017-08-28
ATTTAGATCAGTTAAGGGTTTCCAATACTTTTCGATAGTCGTATTTCTTGTATTTTTTGACTTCTTTACTCAGCTTGAGTTCAAAAAGTTCATTCTTTAATTGGAGTTTAAGCCATAATTCCGGTGTCGTATGAAAGAAGTGGCTAAACTTGAGCGCCAGATCATTGTTGAATTTTCTTTCTCCAGTTATATACTTCCTAAGATTGCTGTCAGTGCTATCCAAATAGTATGCAAACTTTCTAAAAGGCATATTCAGAATATCTAAATAGTCTCGTAAAACATCTTCAATAGTTAAGGGCTTTGATTGATTGTCATTTACATTGGCTTCAATTTCATACTGCAGAGCCATTAACCTGTTTTTAATTTTATCTTCCTCCTTGCGCCGTTCTGCATTCGCTTTTGCTAATTTTTTCAGCCGGGATATTTCAGTTTCAGTCCATTTCTTTGGCTTTCTGCTGCCAATTTCCACAGGTTCATGATTTGTATTGTTATCTTTTAGCATATTCATATTTTTCAATTTTTTAAGTGGATGATACTGGGGCTTTTCAGTCTTTAAACTGGCGTTCCAGATATTTTTTTATTAGTTTGTAGCCAGCCTCATCCATTATTACAAGTGTTGTTTCCCCCATCAGCAATGCGCCATACTTCGAACGGTAGACGTAAATCAGCTTTTTACTTATGTCTTCGTTATCTTCCTGTACATCAAAAAACAATTGAGCCTGGTAATCTCCTTTTCCTTTTTGGACGGATAACTTGAAAGCAAATGCAATCAAACAGCCAGCGATGTAATCGTACCGTTTCGGGTTTGTCTGATTGTGTGGTGCAACCTCCAGGTAGGCCATGTAAGGGATTTTCTTATCTATCAGTTGAACTATCACACATCCTTCAATAGTTTGAGGTGACTCATTAGTTACAAGAACGTATGTTTCTGCATTTTGAATGGTTTTACTTAGTTTTTCGAAATTGAATCGCCAGCCATCCTGCATGGATGGTAATTTAATTGATTTTCCATCAAGAATAGTAGCTCCAATCAACTCATCTGTTGATACCTTCAGAATTTTGATTTCCATCCCCTCAGTTTCTATTTCGAATATAGTACATTTTGTACTATATTCGAAATTTAATGAGGAAAATGCAAATTAACTGCGGTTGCCCCCACCGACAATAACTTCTATTTTTTGCTGTATTCTAGTCAGATTTTATCAACAGGCCCGGATAATGCTAGAATGCTATAATTTTCATTCGTCTTGTATGACAATGCCATTGCTTTTTACAAAAAACGACCAACATGAGTAAGCGCCTTTTACTGTTTTTAATCGGTTTAGTTCTGACAACCACTATCTCTGCACAACTAACATTAAAAACTAAGAGCTTCTCTATGGAGATTAGTCCCAAAGGGGAAATTCTTAAAATGGTAGATGCCGGCAATGGTATGAATTATGTTCCTAATGGACGCCCGGGACAGCTCCTTCGTATTAAAAGCGCTAACCAGGAAATAAACCCGCAGGCAGTAAAGGTTCGTGGTAAGGTTGTAGCTCTTAGTTATGGCAATGGTATTGAATTGCAGGTTACTGCCAAGGAGACTCCCGATTACATCAAATTTGAACTTACTAAAGTTGTCGGAAGTGAAAAGATTGAAGCTATTTTCTGGGGGCCATTCAATACCACCATCAAAGATACCATCGGTGAACTGGTAGGGGTTGTTCGCAATAAAAACTTTGCTATTGGCATGAGGGCTTTAAATGCCAAAACAATCGGTGGAAAATTGAGCAATGAAGAAGGTGTTACTTCTCCCTCTGCCTCCATTGCAGGGAGCGCTGCCAGTGCTGAGGAATTTGGATCTGCCATGCAGGCTTTCGCAATTAATCAATCGCTGGACAGAGTTATCACAGTTTGGCACCACCATAAAAACTGTCCGGTACCCGGACTAAAAGAATACAAGCTGGAAGGTAGCGCGATTGCGATTTTCGGCACTTCACCTGCAAACGCACTGGCAACTATGGGGCGCATCAACAAAGCGGAAGGACTTCCCTTCCCGGTGATTGACGGAACATGGACCAGGGCCTCCAGAATTACAGGACGACCCTATCTTATTACTGATTTTACAGAAGAAACTTTTGATGACTTGCTTTCACTTACAGAACGCCTTGGTTTTTATTCCATCTACCAGGAACATCCTTTTGATACCTGGGGCCATTTTGAGCTGAATAAACAACAATTCCCCAATGGCCGTATGGGTATGAAAAAATTGGTGGAGAAGGCAACAAATAAAAATATACGAGTTGGTGTGCATACCCTCACCAATTTCATCACCACCAATGATCCATTTGTTACTACTGCTCTCAACAGCGGACTGATGGCAGTCGGTCTTTCGAATTTGTCAGCTGATATTGACGAAACCGCAACCAGCATTGTAGTTGAGGGATATGAATATTTTGCACAGGGCTCTACACTGAACAGTATCCAAATTGGTAATGAGATCATCCGGTACCAGGAAGTTTCAAAAGAAAAGCCCTATACCCTGATCAACTGCGTACGTGGAGCATTTAACACGAAACCGGCTGCTCATAAGAAGGGTGCGCAGGTTAAAAAGTTGATGGATTTCCCCTATAAAACCATGTTCCCCAATTGGGAAATGCAGCAGCGGTTGATAAAGAATATGGCTGGCTTTTTCAATGAAACTGGTGTCTCTCACATGGACTTTGATGGGCATGAAGGAGCCTGTTATACCGGAAGGGGTGATTATGCAGAGAATTATTTCGCAGATGAGTTTCTGAAAAGCGTAAAACATACTGTGGTGAATGGCTCCAGTATCATCAACCATTTCTATTGGAATCACAACAGTTATATCAACTGGGGAGAACCCTGGTACGCCAGTTTCAGAGAAAGTCAATCGGAACATCGGTTCAGGTTGCAACCTTTCTTTGAACGCAACTATATGCCCAATATGCTGGGCTGGTTTCTGGTGAATGCTGATACACAGGTGGAGGATGTAGAGTGGATGATGTCAGTTGCAGCAGGTTACAATGCAGGATACGCCCTGGTACTTCGCCACAACGCATTTAAGAAGAATCCAAACATCGATAAGATTATTGAAACGATTGTATTGTGGGAGGAAGCCAAGAAGCTCGGCATCTTTAATCAAGAGCAACGCATGGCATTAAAAAATCCGGGGAACGACTTTCAACTCCGAAAACTGTCCAACAAAGAATGGTCGCTGGCGCATTTTGATAAAATCAAGTTTAATCACCCTAAAAAATCCCTGCAGCCAGGTGAGCCTACGCATACGCGATTCGAATTCAACAACAATGGCGAATCGCAGAAAATACAATTACAGTTTCTGATTGCTGGTGAAGAAGATGCGGAAGTCGGCAATATTGAATTGGAGATAGACAACTTCTTCAGAATTACAGTTCCTGTAACTATGAAAAAAGGACAGACCCTCGTATGGGATAGTTCCAAAGAAATGAAGTTGTACAGCGACAAAGGAAGTCTTATCCGCAAAATCAATATTGAAAAAGAATTACCGGAAATGGTAAAAGGCAAACATTCCATCCTGATCGATGCCGCTTCAATGACAGGTGGTGAACCTGTTATTAAAGGCACTGTTAAACTGAAGGGAAAGATGGAGAAGATTCAGTTGTAGGTTAGCCACTTTTTTCTTCGTTCGTTTCCGTAAATTGTAGAAACAGTGGTGCTAATGACCGATGTAGAATTAAATAATGAAAAAGTACCTCTTCATAAATATCATCGTTATTTAGATGAAGCAGGCGATATCACATTCTATGGAAAAGGTAAAGTTCCTATAATTGGTAGTGAGGGAGTATCCAGTTATTTTCTAATGGGCATGTTGACATTGAATGAACCAGTTGAAGGAATTCGTAAGAAAATAGTTGACTTGCAAATTCAAATTGCTAATGATCCTTACTTTCGATCGGTACCGAGTATTCTAAAAAAGAAAAGTAAGAATGGTTATTTTCTTCATGCTAAAGACGATGTGCCAGAGGTCCGAAAGATGGCATTTGAATTAATAACAAATATTGATTGTTATTTTGATGCTGTAATTGGTCGGAAGGATTATAGTATTTATGAGAAAAAGCATAATGGAAATCAATCGGAATTTTATGCTGATCTTTTATCATATTTGTTGATTGACAACTTTGATGACCAGGATCGAATTGTTTTGAATATCGCTCACCGTAGTAAATGCACCACACATAAAAATCTGGAAAAAGGACTGGAAAAAGCCACAATCATTGCTGCAAATAAATATCCTGACAGTTTTAATTCTTGCACTATGGTTTTTAATGTACAACAACCGACTACAGAACCAATCATCAATTTAGTAGATTATTTTTTGTGGGCATTGCAACGGAAATGGGAAAGAAATGAAAACCGATATTTTGATTTTATAGGATCAAAAATAAGATCAGTTGTGCCGCTCTATCATAAAGAAGATGAAAGTTAAGGGAATAAAAAAAGCCCATCATCACACTAAGAAGGATACCCTTCAACGGCTTGGAGCCGACCTTTATGTGATACAGGCAGTGTAAAAATACTATTTATTTCTTACAATTACGCTAATTGCTCCATATGCTACCAACTCGCCGCCGCCGTTTCTTTCAACTCACTTGCGTATTGACTGCGCTGTTCGCAGGTAGTATTTCCTCTTCTGCACAAATCACTGAACGCCCCCGTCCCGAGAGCTGGAAACAACTCGTAAAAGGTGCTGCCTTCAAGGATCGTTTTCTTCCCATGCCCAAGGGAAAATTAAGCAGTGCTACTTGGGGAGGCGCAAATGTACTGCCACGTTACATCGACAATGGTATTGAAGACCGCGAGCGTTCTTATTGGGGTGGTAATATTGTGAAGGGGGCAGATGGGGCGTATCATCTCTTTGTTTGCGGATGGCCGGAAAGCTCTCCCAAAGGCCACGGACAATGGCCGCGTTCTATTGTGTATCATACGGTCAGCAATAACCGCTTTGGTCCCTATACCATAAAAGATACCATTGGTGCTGGTCACAACCCCGAAATGTTTCGTCTGCAGGATGGCAGGTATGTGTTGTATTGCATTGATAAAAACTATGTATCCAATTCGCTGAACGGTCCCTGGCAGGAGGGAAAATTTGAATTTGATCCAAGAGATCGCCCCATCATAGAAGGACTATCCAACCTGACCTTTGCCAAACGATCCGATGGCTCTTACCTGATGATTTGCCGGGGTGGGGGAGTATGGATCAGCCAGACAGGTTTATCGCCATACCGGCAGGTATCGAACAAGAGAACCTATCCGGATGTGGCGGGTGAATTTGAGGATCCGGTGGTATGGAGAGATTCGGTACAATATCATATGATCGTGAATGATTGGCTTGGAAGAATTGCCTTTTACCTGCGTTCAAAAGATGGGGTGCAGTGGGTAACGGATCCCGGAGAAGCTTATGTGCCGGGGATCGCTTTTCATGAAGATGGCAGGGTAGAAGACTGGTTTAAGTTTGAACGCATCAAGATATTGCAGGATGCGCAGGGCCGGGCCATCCAGGCGAATTTCGCAGTGATTGATACCCTCAAGAAAGAAGATAAGGCCAGCGACCGTCACAGTTCAAAAAACATCTCTGTGCCGCTGAATCCGGGAGTATTAATTAGCCTGATGAATACCAGTTTCCCGGCAGCCGGAGAAACCATTCAAATCAAGGTCAGCGCTGAGAAAGGATTTAATCCGCATAAGGATATAGATCTTGGTTCATTACGATTTGGCAGTAATGAACAGGTGAATTTTGGAAAAGGAGCTAAGGTAGTAGCAAGTAAAAAACAGGGCCGCGATTTAATACTCACTTTTAGTGCAGAGGGACATGGATTAACCAAAGAAGAGTTTGCACCTAAGCTGATCGGCAGGTACAAAAACGGAAAACTCCTGTTTGGCTACACCCGTGTACCCTGGGTGAAATATGAACCAGGTATCTTGTCTGCACTGCGACCGGTATTTAGTCCGGGTACAAGTACTACAGCCATAAGTGTTATAGTAGAGAATTTTGGGCTGTCTGCCTCTCAACCTGCCACCTTGAAACTTCAGCTACAAAGTCCGGAAGGGTTGAAAGAAATCGCAGCAGGCACTGTTTCTCCTATCCAGCCGTACGGAAAGTTGGCTCTTCAACTCAACACTACGTATCCATTTGAAAAGGGCCGGGAATATGAGTTTGTACTATCACTATCGGATGCTGATCCTTCAGCCCCTCCATTTAAATTTAAAGCAATCCCCTTGCCTTAAGGTTTGGTGTTGGATGAGTCAATTTGGCTATAACTGGAAAAAAAGTTGACTTATAGCCAAATTGAACGTTCAATTTGGCTATAAGTGCACAAAAAACTAACTTGCAGCCAAATTGAGGGATATGCAGCAGATTATAGGGAGGAAACGGGAATTAGCCATCCTGTCTGATCTGAAAGCGGGTAATGCCTCCGCATTTGTAGCTGTGTATGGCAGAAGGCGGGTAGGTAAAACCTTCCTGATTCGTAAGGCGTTTGACAATCAGTTTGCCTTCCATTTGACTGGAATGGCGAATGTAAATATGGCCCAGCAGCTGGCTAATTTTGCTGCTGCCTTAAGAAAATATGATACTTCCGCGGAACTCCAACCGCAGCCAGAAACCTGGCAGAAAGCTTTTGAACAATTAATCAATTGGCTGGAAAAATCACCGGATCAAAAAAAAGTGGTTTTTCTGGATGAACTTCCCTGGCTGGATACTGCACAATCCGGATTTATTCCGGCACTGGAACATTTCTGGAATACCTGGGCAAGTGCTCGAACCGATATTATCCTGGTGGTATGTGGTTCGGCGGCGGCCTGGATGATCAATACGCTAATCAATAGCAGAGGTGGCTTACATAATCGGGTCACTCATCGCATACGGCTCCAGCCTTTCACCTTACAGGAATGCGAGGAATATTTCAAAGCCAGGTCGGCAGGTTTTGATCGTTATCAACTTGTTCTGCTCTATATGGTGATGGGTGGAATACCTTTTTATTTGGATCAGGTGAATACGGGTCTTAGTGCAGATCAGAATATAGACAGATTGTGTTTTACCAAGGATGGGTTGTTACGGGGTGAGTTTGATAACCTGTATCATTCCCTGTTTCAAAAAGCGGAACGGCATATTTCTATAATTGAAGCATTGAGTAAAAAAGCAAGGGGACTTACCCGTGAAGAGCTGCTGGAAGTTTCCGGAATGCCCAATGGCGGTGGAACCACACGTATCCTGAAGGAGCTGGAAGAAAGCCATTTTATCCGCAAATATGTTTCCTATGGTAATAAAGAAAAGCTGAGTCTTTATCAATTATCAGATCCTTATTCACTCTTTTACCTGCGATGGATAAAAAATTCTTCCACGCTGGATGAAAACAATTGGATGAACCAGCTTGATAGTCCGCAGAAAAGAGCCTGGACCGGTTATGCTTTTGAACAGGTTTGCCTGGAGCATATAGGACAAATAAAAAAGGCATTGGGTATAACAGGGATTCAAACCACCACCTCTTCCTGGGTTAGCCGCGACAAAGAGCAGGGCGCGCAGGTAGACCTGGTAATTGATCGCAGGGATCGGGTGATCAATCTTTGTGAAATGAAGTTCTCGATTCATCCGTTTACCATAACAAAAGCATATGCAGCAGAACTGGCTGAGAAAATTCGGGTATTTAAAGAACAAACAAAAACTACCAAAGCAATTTATCTGACGATGATAACCACCTTTGGATTGGCATCCAATGCGTATGCATCCTCCATGGTGAAAAACAGTTTTGAGCTGGATATATTGTTTGATTAGAAAATAGTTCGTTCTGTTTCAATTTCTGGGGTAGTATATTTTATGTAAATTAGATGGTATAATTGATGCTGTATGACAATTGTAGCAATGCGTAAAAAATTATTATCCTATTTAGAAGTAGCTGAGGAGCAAAAAGTGAAAGCGATTTATGCCTTGGTTCGGGATGATATTGAGCGGGAGGAAGGTCGAATTGATATTGAGCAATACAATAAAGAACTAGCTGAAGCAGAAGCTGAATTCGTAAAAGGCGACTATATCAGTAATGCCGAAATGAAAAAGAAAATAAAACAATGGCGGGGAGCAAAATAGTTTGGACACGCCGTGCTCAGCAAGAAATGGCAGCTCTCTACAGATACATTAGCAAAGATTCGCCCCAGAATGCACACCCTGAATGCTATAACCCCGATAAGCATAAGAAAGAAAATGATGGTACTTACCGGGCTTTTGAAATTCATCGATATAGGATTGTATATCGATTTCATAAAAATGTCATTCGTGTACTCCGAGTTCGGCATAGAAGTATGGAACCGAAGAAGTATTGAGTATGCACAAAGCAGTTCGTTCAGACAAGAAATCCGTTGTCGAAATCCTCGTTCAATCCTTTGCTGATAATAAAAGCATCAAGTACATCGTAAAGCAGGATAGCCGAAAAGATGAAAGGCTCCGAAAACTCATGGCCTATTCTTTTGAACTATGTTATCGGTTTGGTGAAGTATACCTGACCGAAGATAAAAAAGCCTGCGCGTTGATTTTATTCCCGCACCAAAAGAAAACATCCATCACATCTATCTGGCTGGATCTGGGACTGGCCTTCTCCGTAATCGGGTTATCGAATCTAAAAAAGGTATTGAAGCGGGAGTCGAAAATCAAACAACTTTATCCTAAAACGCCCTTTTATTACTTGTGGTTTATTGGCGTGCATCCGGTTGATCAGCACAAAGGAATCGGGAAAACTCTCCTGAATGAAATACTTACAAATGCTGAAAAGGAGGGACTGCCTGTTTATTTGGAAACATCTACCACTAAGAACATTCCCTGGTATGAGAAATTTGGATTTGTAGCCTATAAGAAGCTGGATTTTGGATATGAATTGTTTTGCATGCGGAGGGACTAATTGATATTTTTAGCTAAAGAATCAGGTATGCACAGGTTATCAGTAAAAATGAAATTAATTAAAGGCAAGGAGGCGGAATACAAAAAGCGGCATGATGAAATATGGCCTGAACTAAAACTGCTTCTCAAAGAGCATGGCATACAGGATTTTTCCATATTTCTGGATGCAGATACAGCCAACTTATTTTCAGTACTGAAAGTCGAAAAACCGGCGCTGCTGGAGGTACTCCCCAAACACCCTCTAATGAGAAAGTGGTGGACCTATATGAAAGACCTGATGCTTACCAATGCTGATGACAGTCCGGTTGCCGATCCACTGGCAGAAGTGTTTTATTTGGAGTAATATTTTTATGTGGAACTCTGTCCCTTAATTGCAACTATAAAGAATCTTTTCACTGTAATTGGCTCCGCTGGTAGAACTCACTTGCCGGCGTATTATTTTACCCTGATCATCTTCTGAATAGCTGTGGTTGGTGATGGTGCCGGAGGGCGATTTTATTGATTTGATCCTGTTCTTATTGCGAATGATTTTATAGCCTAATTCCAGTTCAGCGATGCCGGCATTTTCCCCTTGCTGAAACAGTTCATCGGTATTAAAGGTGTAAGAAGTGATATCTCCATCGGGATCTGTTTCACCTACCATATTACCATCCAACCATTGGTAATAGCTGTGTTTCGGTGAAATGCTGCTATTGGTTGAAGTTGATTTTTTTACCACTCTGGTTCCATCGTATTCATATAGTTCTTCTCTCCAGGTGCCATTGGGATTTTCCACTTTTATTTTGATTGCAAAGCCCTTATCGTTGAGGGTGATCGTTTTTTTGTAATGCGGATTACCATTCGAAGTTTGAGTGTTTATCACAGTATTCCCGGTATAGGTTAATACATTTTCATAGCCGGCATATTCGTGTTTGATTAAACGCTTCTGGTTGTCATAGGTAAAAACATGCGGTTCAAACCCGTCTCGTTCAGTACGAGTAACCAGGCAGTTTGCAAATTGATTAGTTTCTTCAGGTGGGGTAGTGTTTGTGTCATCATCGCTTTTACTACAATGCACAAATAGGAGCGCAACCAGCGCCGCGAATAAGGTTTGTTTCATGATTTAAGTAATTGTGGGCCTAAAACTATCTATTCGCGTTCGTTGGTGCAATACCGTAATAGGGTGATATGGAAGGATTCTTTTTTATTCAAATTAATTATTATATTAAGGCAGTATGGTAAGTAAAAAGATATGCAATGGAGTAATCATTTTTTTCTCAGTCCTATTGCTGACCAATTCTTCCTGCAACTGTGGCAAAGATTGTACGGTCATCTATTATAATTTTGAATTACCTGCTAAGGTTTTCCCAGATAATGATACCCTGCGTTTGGGAGATTCGCTCACAGTATTCATAGACGTGTCCAATTCCTTTATGGAATTGCAATCCGGTACCCTGGTTCCTTTCAAGCGGGCTGCTAATTTGGGGTCAACGCTTTCCTTTGGAAGGAAGAATCTAAGCACCGGTGCATTTGACCAAGTTGCCAATGATTTCGATTTTATACTGTTAAAGGGTAAGGAATCCAGGGCAATCAATCCTTCCTTAACTAGGTCCTATTTATTTACGGAGGAAAATAACCGCTACCGATTCCACCTGGTTATTAAACCTAAAAAGCCGGGACTGTATAAAATGATCCTGAGTAATTCGGTCAATACCTATCGGGAATCGGCTCCCTGTGATAAAGCGAATTTTACTACCATCTTACAAGAGACCAATCATAACCGGCATTTAGTAAGGTTAGAAGGTGAAGATGTACCCGGTGGAGATTTTTATTTTGTTGTGCAATAATTCTTATAGATAAAAAACAGTTTCTTATGTATGAGTAAAAATGCTGAATGGGTTAAACGAATGCTTCTGATGTTTTTTGGACTAACGGCCATAAAGGCAACCTGTAATAAAGCAGGAGTGGATTGTACAAAGGTGACCAACCGATTTGAGATCTCGGCTAAAGTCACACCTGATTATGATACCATTAAATCAGGTGATTCCCTTGTATTGGAAATTAGTGAATCAACTAGCTTTATTGATGTAAATACCGGCCAGTCTATCAACTTCAGTAATGCAGCAAATTTGGGAACTGCCATTGGATTTCAGCGGTACGATTCATTGGCCAGGTTTTGGCACGATGCTGCTGAATCATTCTGGTTCTACCTGGTTAAAGGGAAGAGTACTCCCAGCGTAAATGAACTATTATTCAGGGAATATCTGTTTGCTGAAACCAACAATCGGTATTTATTTAAGTTGATCCTGGTTCCCAGGCAAAAAGGGCTGTTCCGGTTGGTATGCAGCAATTCCAGCAATACCTACAGAAAAAATGACCCATGTCCCAAAGCGAACTTTGCCATCAATTTAAAAGAAACCTCCCATAACAGGGGGCTGGTTGGTCCAGCTGATGAAAGTATTCCGGGCGGTGATTTCTATTTCATGGTGAACTAACCGGGGGTTGGTTAAACTGGTTTCAAGCCTGTGTATCGTTATTGAGTTTGGACAGTCCCACACTTGATACAACCGCCAGGTTCTCCTGTGTAAGTCCAGGATTTCACGTCGCTGCCCTACCACCCGGCCAATAGTTACCAATTCTGGAGTAGGTATAAATCTGCCGATTTCAGTGGTATTCTTTTTTATTCAATTTAATTACTATTTTAAGACAGTATGGTAAGTAAAAGTATATCCAATGTAGTAATTCTGTTTTTCTCAGTCCTACTGCTGACCAATTCCTCCTGCAACTGCACCAAAGATTGTACGGCCATCTACTATCAGTTTGAATTACCAGTAAAAATATTTCCCGATACCGATACACTGCAGTTGGGCGATTCGCTCACAATAATTATAGACGAGTCCAATTCCTTTGTGGAATTGCAATCCGGTACCCTGGTTCCTTTCAAGCGGGCAGCTAATTTGGGGTCAGCTATTTCCTTTGGAAAACGGGATCTGACCAACGGTTCATTTGAGTATGCGGCCAATGATTTCGATTTCACATTCATAAAGGGGAAGGAATCCAAAGTAGAAAATCGATCCTTATATCGGGCATATTTATTTACGGAGGAAAATAACCGCTACCGGTTTCACCTGGTCATTAAGCCTAAAAAGCCGGGACTGTATCAGATGGTGTTTAGTAATTCGAATAACACCTACCGGGAATCGGCTCCCTGTGATAAGGCGAATTTCACCATCAACTTAAAAGAGACAAGCCATAACCGACATTTGTTAGGTTATACCGGTGAAGATCTGCCCGGAGGAGATTTTTATTTTGTAGTGCATTAATTAATACAGAAGGTGATCATTTCCTGTATGTTGGAGGTTTGGATTTTTATTTTAGTGATACTATTTACAGCAATCCTTTCAAGTTTGATTACTATTGGGTTATTAAAGAGTAAAAAATTGATAGCTCGGTAAGAATAAGGTTATAATTGTATTTATGAAGAAAGCAATTCTAATTGCATTAATAATATTAACAGCTTCATTCAGTTTAATAGAGGAGGATTTATTGAAGTTTTTAATATCAGGTCATAGCGCTACTTACAGCATAATAGTTGTCAGGCATAGCTCTTTCTTCGTTTTTGCATTATCCATTATTCCTATTGTTTGTACGTTCTTGTTGGGGAAGAACAGGTGGAGTGGCATTTTATTATTCTTATCATGGATGGCTCTTATTCTGTCTCTTAGAACTTTTGCTGTAGATAGGAGTGGGACAAATCCAGTACTAATCTCTGGGGTTACATTTTTTCCAATAAGTAAGTGTGAAATGACTGAAACACATCGATGTAAAGTCAGGTTTGCTTTCTTTCTCGGCAAGAAGGCAGAGAGCATTATGAATTTAAAATGAAGCTAGAATATAAATCTTATTTATTAACTCTACTATGTCACATTAAGTTCTTTGAATTTTTCTGGGTCGAAATGCAGGTCGG
>VFQN01006737.1_pt1 | contig 12872 bp, 17 predicted proteins | sample 3512371 | NCBI WGS metagenome assembly VFQN01 (sample SAMN10412370, study PRJNA504923) | tailings metagenome | isolation source: Replicate 2 from Balatoc abandoned mine | place: Philippines: Itogon, Benguet | collected 2017-08-28
GGCGCCCAAAAAATACTGTCTTCCTTCTTGCTCTTCAGGCTCGTGAAAAACCCCTTCCACTCAAATGTCACTTTCACCCGAACGCTGGCTCCTGGCCTCAGAACCGGCACGAAACAAAGCGCAACAAGGAGTTTATGGGGTTGAACCCGTAGTGGAAACGCCATCACGCGTTGAGGGTGGGGCGGATCGACTAGTGTAAATACGGGGTTTAGATCGCTAGGGCCCTTTATCTTCTCAGCGAGATCGTCGGCTTCGAGCCAAAACTGCCAGAACGCCATATCTTTTGAAACGGTCAGGTCGAGGGTCATCTCGATCCGTCCATGATATTTAGGCAATATCGTGTATCTATAATGCAGGCGGTCGAGCCGATGTAAGGCGATCATGGGGGTGGAGGACATTCCGCTTTGATCCACAACTGTCTCCAATAATGACCTACTTTTCACGAGGTCCTTGGAGAGGGATGCGACAAGTCGCTTTGTCTTATGAGCCTCCGAATTGGGATCGCTGAACGGTGCCCTCCGGTCGCGATAGTACTGGCGTATACTATCAATTACGAAGACGATGGAGAGTAGGCAAAGGCCGAGCAGTATCGCGAACAAATACGCGTTGAGGCTGTAGTCACCTTGAGTTATCCGAAGTCCGCCCGCAGAAGGCGAGATGATCAGGCTGAGCGCGTCGGCCGGAAGTCTGGAATAGGAGGCGATCGTCACCAGCGTTCCGGTGACGCTGAATAAGCCGAGCCAGATAGCCAGAAACCTCCAATTCACGTGGCACCTCCAGAAGTGAGCTCTACTAGACTGTTATGATAGCCGCAGCGCGAGTTTCGCCGCCAGAGGATGGGACGCTCATCGCACTTGCAACGCAACAGTGAGAGCGGAGCCAGCCCTGAAGCCAGCCCCTTGGCTCCCTGATTCACGGTGAACGCGCGCCTTACGCGAAAACCTTTAGATCACCGCTATTTCGTTGCTTTTCGGCAACATAGTTCACGTAAACCAGCCCTAGGAACTTCGATTCGACTAGTCACCAGCGGTCTTGCGGGCGGATATTGGAACTACGTCAACCTTTTTGAACCAGAGTGTAGTTGCTCCAGGAGATCTCAATGTCGAAGAAGACCCCGCGACCATTGAAGGGCTCCGGCAAGGCAGGCCGTCCGACGGTCAGCTTTGAGGATGCCCATGCAGCAGTGCGAAGACACGCCGAGCAATTCGACCGCAAATTCTACCCCGCGGGTAGCCAGCGTTCAAAAGATCAGCGCGAGGAAGATATTCGCGAACTGCTTAATCGGCATATAGACTCAGCCTCCTGATGGGAGGCTGCTTTTATGCATCTGCATGCCGGCTTTGTCGGTCTGGTCGAGTTTGATCGTTTCGACCACCAATACCGTACCGTTATTGATGTTCTGAGCAAACGCTATAACCTGGATGCGACCATTTCCAAACAGGAGATGGAGGCGGCGTTCCGTCAGTGAATCAATGGCTACTTCCACATAACGCTCCATCAGGACTTGGCGGAGAGGCCGGCGCTTTTGAGGGGCATTCGCGAGTTGGTCGAAGCTCTCGGTCAGCACCGTATTGTGCGCTACAGGTGGCTCGGCGACTTAGCGACCATGGGTCAGATCCCCCGCGCTCTGATAGCCATGCCGGACGTTGGTACGGCGCTGGTATTTGGCGCTGAACACTATTGTCTTGAAGTGCGGCGGCGACAGTCCTCCGGACCGGAGTGTCGGCTCCAGCCGCATGATATTGCGGCGGCCGCAGGCGAGGTCTCTAAGGATATCAAGATCCTACGCCGTCTCCCCCGCCTGCTCAAACTCAAGAAGGTGCGCACTATCAAGCGGTAACCCGTCCGGTGGCGGATGAGGGCAGGGGAGGGTGGCTTGGCTGGAACGGGTGCAGACGACAGCGACTACGAGGGCAGGCCGCACGGGCCGATCGACTTGCCGGATCTGGTAACCGGTATCACCCTTGACGGTGTGCCGTTCGATGCCCGCGACGTTCAGCTGCGGCTGGATGAGGCCCTCGACGTGGAGCTGCGGTGGACGGGGGCGCTCAAGCCGTCGATGAAGCTCATTGATCAGGAATTGCGGGTCTCATTTGAAGGTGGGACGAACGCTGAATTTCTGATGACGGGGCACAAGCTGGTCTTCAACGCCGACCACGAGGAGTTCGTAGCTGTCTCGCGGTTGGCACCGCTGGTCCTCAAGGGCAAATCGAAAGGCGTCGCCGGCGCCGCCCTGCTGAACGGCCCCGTGCTGCATCCCAAAGTCGGCACGCTGTTGCTCGAGTACGGTAATCACAGGGCGGAGATTTCACCGTACGAGCACTTCTCTTCGATCAATACCGGAAGCCTGGGTGGCATCGGCGGAAGGATGATTACGCACAGCGTGGTGATCAGGTCGGTCAACGGCAAGCCGCTCAAGGTCGACAAGGTCATCGAGTTTCTCGGCCGCGTTTGCGGCTTTCTGGGGTTTGCAAAGGGCACCCGCGTCGGGTTTGGCCAGGTCCGCAATCATGCGCGGCGTGGCTTCCGGACACTCGGCTTTTCCAGAACCGATCGTTTGTATGCACCCAATAACTGGTTCCACTGGCACTTGACCGACCAGCTGCCCGCGCTCTTTGCGGCCTACATGGACCTCATGGAGTCCCCCGCGGCAAAGCGGAGTGTCGGCAGGGCCTTTGCCTATTACAAGACTGCCAATCTCACCCGTCTGGACAGCATCGAGGCCGCGATGATCATGTCGATGGCGGGTCTCGAGACGCTGGCCGCACACGTTCTGGCAACTCGTGGCGGATGGACTCAGAACATGCTGCGCAACATTTCGCTGGCCGAGCAGGTGCGCGCCTGCACCTGCCTGCTCGGAATCGACGGCGACCCTACCGAGGGCTCAGACTTTCTAGCAAAGGGCCTCCGCCAAAAGCCCGGCCAGCCAATGCGGGACGGCTTCCTACTGCTCAGCGAGTTCCGGAACGGCGTCACCCACCCGACCCCCTTCCACTACGACACCGACATCTTCCATGCCTGGGATGCAGCTCAGTGGCTGCTCGAGATGCAGCTGCTGGTCGTTTTGGGATATGGCGGCCGGTATCAGGATCGCAGGCGGCAGCGCCGCTCATTTGCCGGCGATCTGTCCCGGATGCCGGTCAGGGACAGCAGCACTGGAGCCGCGACGTAAGCGCGACTCCAGTGTTTGTCAGGTCCGGACGTAGCCGGCTTCGGAGGCCTGGTCCGCGTACCCGGACAGGGTCTTGTCCGGCCGGAAGTGCAGGTCGCGCTCGACCGGCAACCCGAGGCGGCCGCGCACCGACTCGAGTTCGGTGAGGCTGACACTGCCGAGCTCGGGGCATCCGAGCCCGAGGTCGCAGAGGCCGAAGGCGATGTCCGGCGCGTCGGGATCCAGCTCCGTCAGGAGCCAGGTCGCGTTGGCGTCCGGGGTGAACAGTTTGACAACGGGGACGAAGTCGATTTCGTCCTCGGTGCCGCGGACGGGCTGCTGCTGGCGACCGTTCGCCAGCAGCTTGGCCCGCAGGTCTTGGGTCAAGATCCGCATGTCCGTTTCCTACTCGTCGTCTTCGGACTTCGGTGCGCGGAGCACCACGCGGCCGTCGATGGGCAGGGCCTCGAGGAGGAGGGTGCCACCTTCGCCGTCCTCGTGCGGGAAGAAGGCTCCGATGCGGGTCCAGAAGCCCTTCTGGCCTTCCTTGCCGTCGCGCACGGTGTAGGCGAGGTAGCTTGGCGACTTCGGCTCGGCCTTGGTCTTGGTGTTGCGGTTGGTCTTCATGGTCGTTTTCCTTTGGTTGATGGTTTCTGTCCCGAAGGACGGTGCCAAAGGAGGCGGCGCCGGCGACGGCTTGTCCCCGAACTCGGGAGCGCAGCGAAGGAGCGGGAAGGAACGGGACAAGACGGCGCGCCCGCCTATCACACCGTCTTATCGCTTCGGGAGAACCATCGGCCGGAATGACCATGGGCACCGCGGCAGCCCGAAGGCCGGGGGAACATCCGTCAACCTCGGCTACGGCTCGCGATCGAAGGGCAGGGGTCTGATGGCACGCACGGTTTGCATCCACATGGACGCGAACGGGCGGCGTCGTAAAATCGTAAAGCCGCTTTTACGACGATACGCGTGATGTCCGGGGCGGAATACGGCAGGAGTTGGAACGGCGGCGGGACTCGAACCCGCGACCTCCCTGCCTCCGCCGTTGCCGGCGGATCGAAAGCAGGGTGCTCTGTCCAGCTGAGCTACGCCGCGAAACGGGAACTAGGTGTCGTTGCTAACCACCAGCCTCGGCTTCTTCCGCGCCAGGCGTTCGGCTTTCGCCTTGGTCGCCGTCGCGATCTCCGCCGCCTTTTCGACGGCGTGCGGGGTGACCTCGCGAATGAGCCCGTTGAAACTGTAGAGGTTGGTCATGCTGCCATAGGGGGTCTTGCGGCGCTCATTGCGCTCCATGAGTCCGGCCTTTTCCAGTGCGGTGATCCGCCGGATGATAGTTCGCTCCGAAACTCGCAACGCCTTGGCGATCGTGGCGACCGACGGGTGGGGAAGGTTGTCGGCGAACCACCAGTACTGCGTCAGGTGCAGGATGATGTTGATGTCGACCGGATCCAGCCCTAGCGCGGCCTGCCGCTCGATGATGATGCTCGGGAACGCGTTCCAGCCGGCGTCCATCACCGTTTTGGTCCACTTGCGTTCATTCTGCTTCAGCTGGGCTGCTGCTGAAGGTTTTGCCTGCGTCGGTGCCATCGGGCGCTCCGTTGACCTTGTCGATGACTTACGTAACACTCCCGTTACGGAAAACAACGCCATGCAGGCTGACACGGGTGTCTAGCCCCCCTGTCATCGATGACAATCCCCCATGACGCTGGCGTCATGCCGCCCCTGACGGTGATGTCAGCCGAAGGATATTGGGAATAGGACCATCTGAAGATGTGCAGATTCAGCGCTGTATACGCATAGACATTGGGACCCCCTGTCAGGCTTGTCACCCGGGTCCCTTGACAATTCTGCCCCCCATGCCCATTATGAACATGTGAGCAACGCTCCGGGGTTGGCGCCAGGCGCCAGCCGACCTTTTCAAATCAAAGGCTCGGGTTATTCCGGGCCTTTGTGCTTTATCCGGTCGAAACAGCTGTATTTGATGCCGAGGGTGGGGCGCTCCTCCTCGGTGAGCACGGCGTCGATCAGCCGGCCGCTTTTCATCAGCAGCTGGTAGGGACGATAGGTGGGGTCGTAGCCACCCTTCGCCATCGGGTAGAGATACAGGTCTGCGATCTGCATCATCGGCGTCGCCTTGGTCCGCCCGCGCGGATCCCCCCGCACGATGTCCCTGAAGTCGTCGGCGGTGAGGGGGGCGTAGCCTGCGGCATTGGTCCCGTCGAACGGCACACCTTTGGTTTTCAGGTCGCGGGTGTAGGCGACCAGGTCACGGTCCTCGGCCTTGCCGGCGCGCTCGAAGAACACGCGCAGCTTCCGGTCCTGGCGGCGGGCATGCTTCGCCGCCCGTTCGATCAGGATGGTGTAGGCGGTTTTGCACATGAACCAGAGGTCGTCGCGATACTTCTCCTTGTAGCGCGCAACATAGCCCGGCCGGTCGATCACAGCTGCGATCCCCAGCACCGGCAGGCTCGTCATCAACCCGTCCAGGTCGTTGAGGAAGTCCCGGGCCGCTTCCGGCTTCTTCAGCCAGCCGAAGTCGCCCCGACCGCCGCGGATGGCGTGGGAGTGCAGGGGGTAGGTGATGCCGTGCGCCGCGGTGAACCCCTTGTACTGGGCGTAAAGCTGGTCGATGTCCTCCTCGTTGATCAGGATGCCGCCGAGCGCGAAATAGTCCATCTGGTCGCGCCGCACGAGCTGCGGCTCGCGATCGGGCTCACGGCTGCCGCTGTCGTCGAGATAGAGGTGGAGTTCGGGATTCGTCACGTCCCGAACCTACCATGGCGCCTCGGCGGGCGGCAAAGCCCATGGCGCAGGAAGCGCCAGAAATCCTAATTGAAGTTCCCAGTTGCATTTTTCAATTGGGAATGTCATCTTAAGTCCTGAAGGAGACGGGACATGAAATCGAAATCACTGGAAACGCTGCTGGCCAACGAAAGCGGCTTCTTCTCGGACATGGTCACGCGCTTCCAGAAGCTGCGGGACTCAAGCCTGCTGTCGAAGGGCAGGGGACGCAATGCCGAGTTTCTCAGCCCCGACGAAATCGCCGCCGGCATCTTGTCGCTGGTGGCAGAGCGACCAGGCTACGCCGCGATGACCGCCATCGGTCTGGGACGGATGCAGCCGGTCGGCGTGCCGGAAGATGCCTTCGGCGGGGCGCCGACGCTAACCAAGGCGATTGTCAGGGCGCTCGAAGACGAGGACCTGCGCAAAACGCTGGTCGAGATCCGCCTCGGCGACAGCGACCCGCGCGCGTCGAACGCCACCACGGCAGCCATCGTCTACCGCGACGGCGATCAGGTGCTCACCAGCTACTACATCGGCCAGACAGCGGTGTCGCAGTTCTTCAAGGGCAAGGAGAAGACCTTCAACCGGCCGGCCATGGGCGAGTTCAGCGTCAAGCGCGAGATTGCCCTGTCGCCACGCCTGCTCGACCGCGTGGCACGGGCGATGCGGGACGCCCGACACCAACGCGAGCTCGAGGAACGGTTCGCGTCCGCCTAGATCAGGATGCGCTCGACCTCGTCGAGCGTCACCTCGTCGCTGCGGCGATCGTAGAGCTGGGTCGTTCTCGTCGATGAATGGTTGGCCATGTTGGCGGCCTTCTCGAGCGTCCCGCCGTTCTTGAGGTAGGCGGTGATCCCCGTGGCCCTGAACGTATGGTTGCCGATCCGCGTGGCCAGACCGGCCGCAATCGCGCGCCGCTGGACCATGCGGAACGCATCGGCCTGTAGCAGGGCGTTCCCCGACAGGCGGCCGGTGCCGCGCCCGATCGTCCGGAACAGCGGCGCCCGCTGGTCATTCAGACGGCCGCCAGCTTCAAGATAGGCGTGGAGATACTCCTCGAGGCTGTGATGGCAGGGCATCTCATGCTCCTTGCCACCCTTCTCGTGCAGCCGCAGCCAGAGGCGCCGGTTCTGCACATAGACGTCACGGATCTCCATGGCGGTCACCGCGCCGATGCGCGCGAACGAGTAGGTCATCATGGCGATCAGCGCGCGGTCGCGCAGGCCGATCATGGTGTCGACCTCGATGCTGTCGAGCAGCTGGCGGGCCTCGGCCGGAGCCAGCACCGGCGTTTTGCCACGGCGCACCGAGTATTTGGGGGCGCGGACGGTGTGGGCGGGGTTGGACGGCATGGCCTGTCCGACGACCATCCAGTCGAACAGGTGGCGAATAGCCGCCAGCCGCTGTTTCACGGTCGGGACCGCATGGGTCCGGCCGAGCTCTTCAACCCACGCCGCGACGTGGAGCGGCTGGATCTGGGGCAGGGCGGTGATGCCTCGCTCGCCGCACCAGCTGAGGAACTCGGTTGCGGCACGGGCGTAGGCCTTGCGGGTGTTGGGATTGCGGATGTTCGCCGCGAAGAACTCGAGGAAGCGCATGCGCGCGTGAGGCGCCTCCTCCGCGATCACTGCAGGGAGGGCGCCTTGCCCGATGACGGCCAAATGGTTCAACGCATCACCTTATTCCAGTCGATGGCGTAGCCTGCCGCCTGCAGCTCGCGGGCGAGGGCCTGCTTCCAGCCGCCGCCGGCATCCATCGCCTCCCACACTACACCTGCGAAGTCGCTCGGGATCTCGACGGTGCCCCTTTTGAGGGAGCACACGCGGTCCCGTCCCAGCTTGCCGATGAAATAGCCGAGCTCCAGAAGCACGTTTTGCCGTGCTCGTGGTTCGGGTTGGCCATCCTTGGCGTGACCGACGTCGTCGGGGGTCAGCAGCACGACCACGAAGCCGACGTCGCTGTTGGCCTCGACCTTCTCGATGATGGTCCGGCCGCGGTTGGCCTGCTCGTGGAGGATGATCGGCTCGAGGTCGATCAAGGAAAGGAACCGTGCAACGGTTTCACGGGCCTCGCCGTCGTGGCCGTGGACGATGAAGACCTTCTTGCTGAAGACCTGCTGCAGTTTCGGCGCCGGCTTGCCGTGAGACAGGACATACGTCTTCAGGTCACGAACGAACGGGATCAGGAGCTGCCGCACCACCGCGTGCAGGTTGGCAGTGTATTTGCTACCGGCATAATAGAAGTCGTGGCCGAACTCGATCAGGTCGTCAGGCTTCGCCGCAAACTTGCGGATCAGCAGGATGGTGAGGCCGAGCGCCTTGTTCTCGTCCTCCGGCCAGTCGAGGCTGTCACTGCCGACCATACCTCCCTGCCTCCGGTTGGCGGCGAGAAAGCCGTCGACGTCGAGCCCCTCGGTCAAGGCATCGATATGTTCGCGGAGATCCTCGTTCTCGAGCAGCGCCGCGAAACGTCGGAACGGGCGCTCGAACGACTGGGATGTCGCCGCCTGCAGGTCGAAGAGCGCGTTGTCGAATTCCTGGAACAGGCTTGCGGTCTGGGACATCAGTCGTCCTTCCGGCCGAGGCGGTGCTCCTGCGCCTGGTCGATAATGGATTGCCGAAGGTGTTCCTTGGTCGACTCGATGATGGGCGCCACGATGGAATTGGAGGCATAGGGCTCCATCCGGCGGTCGATCATTGCCTCCATGCCCATGATGGCCGCTTCGATGCTGGCCGGATTTGCAGGGTCATAGCTGACCTCGCCGAGTTGCCCGTCCAGCTCGGCCAATGCCTGCTGTGCCTCGTCGAGCTCGCGGGTCAATTTCTCCAGTCCTGTGATCTTCATGTGTCCCTCCCATATGAATGATAAAGGACGTTATCATGTATAGAACAGATCGCCAACACCTATGATGGTCCGTCCGATTTTTTAAACCTCAGATGGCAACGGCACCGTGGAGGTGCCGTCGATCAGGAGCGGCGCGCTTTGGACTTGCGCTGGCCCTTCTTCCGGTTCGGCCGAGGTCCGGACATGGGTGGGCGATCGTCCGGCCGCTTTGGCAGCCGGGCGTTCCACGCCTTCAGGAGCTCGAACAGAATCCTTATGAAGAGCCGCGCGTCGTCCAAGGTCAGCCCGTCCAGGATGTCGAACATCCGGCGTCGCCTTGTTGGTTGCGAGGCATAGAAAAGCCCGCCGGAGGCGGGCTACTGAGGCCTTACGGCCTATCGCCCTCACGGACGATCGAGGTCTGACCGGCTAGCGGTCAGGATCCAGAATTGAGAACGAGTTTTTCCATTGGAGCCGGATGCATGGTCCGGCGGGGTCCACCCGGCAGTTCCGCAGATGCGGTCGCTCAGTCAGCGAATCGTCCCACACTATATTTATTGCGGAATGAGACGTCTGGACATGAAAAAAGCCCGCGGAAGGCGGGCTCGTTGTGGATCTTGCGGCTACGGCAACAACCGCTGCTAGGGTAGCCAAAAACTGGCCGATTTACGGGGGTTTTGTCCACCTGTGCGTCTATCACGTCTGCGTGACCTGGTCGTGCGACTCAACCTTGTTGTTTCTGACAGGATTTCGGTGACCGTGCAAATGCTCGGTTTGACCCTCGACACTTGTAAGTCAAGTTCCTACCGCACCACAATCTGTTTTCAATGCTCTCCTTCACACAATCCATGGTTGGCAAGCGAGCGGATGACATAGCAGTCCTTGATATGGTCGCCTTTGCAGCAAGACGCTATGCGGGCGAGTTCGCTTTCGAGACGCCGTAGCTTTTCGATCCTCTCGCGGACAGCATGAAGTTGCTCGGCGGCGATCCGGTCAGCTTGTGCGCAAGGCTGCTCGGGATGGGCGCTGAGATCCAGCAGCTCGCGAATGGACTCCAACGTCAGCCCAAGATCGCGGGCGTGCTTGATGAACGAGAGCCTTTCGCGCTCCTGTTTCCGGTAGCGACGCTGGTTTCCCTCGGACCGCTCTGCCGGTTCGATTAAGCCCATCTGCTCATAGTACCGGATTGTCGGCACCTTGACCCCGGTTCTTTGCGACAGATCGCCAATCGTCAGCATGCAGGCCTCCATACCTATAGTCTCTCGAGCTTAATGTAGTTCCCGCTGTCCGGCGACACTTTCCGGCACAAAACTGCGACATCGGGTGCATTGAAGCTCACCCTGCTAGAGGTCTTATGGAGAAACAGGCACAGGGAGCGTGGCTGCAGATGTCCTCGAAACTGACCCTAATCTTGGCTTTGGTAGCGATCGGCGGGGTCGCAAGTGACCCCGCGTGGGCGCAGTCAGTCGACCACTCTTGGCCGCTGACCGGATTGGTCGTCGAACATGCGGAGATCGTCTCGGCCCGATCTGAAGGTGAGCGTGCACGAGGCTATCTGACCATCTGGAACGGGACGGGCACGGGTTCGCAGATCACCGGCGTCCGTAGTGCGTCCTTCGTGAAGGCTTCACTGAAGCAGACGCAGCTAACAGATGGCGTGGCACGGATCCGGCGTGTTGATGAGATAGGCCTGCCGGGAAATTCGGAGCTTATGATGCGGCCCGACGGGGTTCATGTTGCCTTCACAGGCCCCACAAGCCGGCTGAACCCGGGACAGTCGGTCGACCTTGTCGTGACGTTTGAGGATGGGAGCGAACTGCTGGCCGTTGCCACGGTCCTTGAAGCTGACGCATCCCCTGTCGACCATCACCATGGCCAAGGAGATGGAACAGGTATCAACTAGTGACGGTGGGAATGACGGGTCGCGGAGTGTCGTTAGCGGGCGGTCGTCGACTTGGCCGCAATAGACGCTTCTAGCTCGGCGCTGATATGCCAGACGCTGAGACTGGCCATCCCGCCAACGGCAACCAGCAGTGCCGCCAACATCCACCTGTTCTTGCGGCGGCGAGACGCGATGACGGCCGCTGTGTCGTCGGTCGAAAGAATGCTGAAGTCGGTCATTTCGTGGCTCCGGAAGGCGCGATCTTCTCCGCGTCGGGGTGCCGGATGTCAACGACGCACAGTCGGATGCGGTGCCGTGTCGCGATTCCGTGATCTTAGTTGCGCCTTAACCTGCGAACGTCACGGTGATATGCACGGCAACCTGCTGGTGCAGGTCCGACCACCCTCATATGACCAGAACCGTGCCCACACCCGTTTTCACCCTCTCCGCAGTCAGTGGCCCGGCCTCCGCCGGCCTGCCGGTTGTTGCGGATATGGGTGATCGCAAGGTGATGCCATGACACGGACGATCCTGGTCGCGATTGCCCTGATGTTCACGGCGCATTTGTTCGCCGCAACGGCTGCTCCGCTGTCAATTGACGTTTCACCGTCTATGACGACGACCGTCGATGCCATTGCAGGCGTAGGGGATGGCGAGCGGGGCGACGTGGATCTGACGCCAGACCACGCCTCACCTTGCTCCGACCATTGCAAGAGCAACCCGATGCTGGCGTCATTCCATGTGTCGTCGGTGCGACCGGCATTCCGCTTGCCGCCTCATGCTCGCGTCGTTGACGCCAAGCCGGGCCCAATCAGCCGCCCTCCTCGGTGATCATCGGGCAGCCCGACAGCACGTCTGTCGGGTGCCCCAGGACGTGCCGTTCGCGCAGGCTCGCGCCTGTGTAGCCGTTTGTCATTGATCACGAGAAATCCTTTGTCCCAGTCGCCAAGTACCGACCTATCACGCCGTACGTTTGTCTCCGGCACCCTACTGACCCTGGCCGGAACACTGGCCGGCTGCACCACCACGCCGTCCGGCCCACCCTCGGCCGGCGAACCGGCGGAACCGGAAGCGGACACCGCGGCGGTCATGATGTACCGCGCGATGCCGGAAGAGCGCTTTCCGCTTCCGGCCGTGGATCTCGCCAAGCTGGATCCGAGATTCCATCGCCGGACGATAATAAATCCGACCGGCGAGAAGCCGGGGACGATCGTCGTCGATACCCGAGCCTTTTACCTCTATCTCGTGCTGCCCGGAGGCAAGGCGAGGCGGTATGGTGTCGGCCTCGGCCGCGCTGGCTTTGAGTGGTCAGGCCGAGCGCAAATTCTCTGGAAGCAGGTCTGGCCGAAATGGACGCCGCCAGACGAGATGATTGCAAGACAGCCTTCGCTGGCCAAGTGGAGCGCTGACAACGGGGGTATGCCGCCGGGATTGGACAATCCCCTTGGCGCCCGTGCCCTATACATCTTCGAGGGCAACGTCGACACCCTCTTCCGCATCCATGGCACGCCTGAATGGTGGACCATCGGCAAGGCCGTCTCGAGCGGCTGCGTACGCATGATCAACCAGGACATCATCGACCTCTACAGCCGCGTACCCACGCGAACACCGATCGTGGTGCGATGACATGTGCGCGATCGACCCAAGTAACCTCTTGAACCTCACCCTGCTCGAGGCCGCAGAACCTTGGCATCAACCCTATGGAGCTTCACTATGAAGCGCCGCCAATTCGTCGCCGGCACCCTTGCTGTCGCCACCTTGCCGTTGCTGGCGATGCCAGCCGCCGCCGTCACACCGGAGGAGCTCCTCAAGCCGGGACCGTTGCCTGAGAAAGCGTTCGGCGCCGACGACGCCCCTGTTACCGTGATCGAGTACGCCTCGCTGACCTGCCCTCACTGCCGGACCTTTCACATGAACACCTGGCCGGCGGTTAAGGAGAAGTATGTCGATACGGGGAAGGTGCGCTTCATCATGCGCGAGTTCGCCTTCGACCCAAGGGCGTCAGGCGGCTTCATGCTCGCCCGCTGTGTCAGCGATGACAAATGGTATGCTGTCATCGACCTACTCTATCGCAGCCAGGCGAGCTGGGCGCGCGCGCAGGACAGCGTCGGTGCCCTGAAGACCCTGATGGGTATGACCGGCATGGCCGCCGATCAGGTGGAAGCCTGCCTGACCGACCAGTCATTGCTGGAGAAGGTGACCGCCGTCATGCAGGACGGTCAGGCCTTTGGC
>VFQN01006738.1_pt1 | contig 12872 bp, 11 predicted proteins | sample 3512371 | NCBI WGS metagenome assembly VFQN01 (sample SAMN10412370, study PRJNA504923) | tailings metagenome | isolation source: Replicate 2 from Balatoc abandoned mine | place: Philippines: Itogon, Benguet | collected 2017-08-28
TCCCGGGGCGTTGCCCCGGGCTATCGAATCTCAGGCCGTTGGCCTGAAAACCGCCGCGACACAGGACAGTTGGTACCACCGGCCCGACACTGGCTGGTTGGAAACCGGTCCCACACGTGTGCGCCGCGGCACGAAGTGCCGCACCACCCTTGGCTACTTCCCCTTCGCCCACTCGCGGCGCATGTTCCGCACGTTGATCTGCACCGCCGCCGGGAGCTTCGACCGCAGCAGGTTCGCCCCCCCGAACCACCCGGTCGGCTCGGCAAAGACGACGTGTTGCTCCACGAACATCGCGCCCGCCGGCTCGTGCAGCCGGGTAATCTTCAGGTACATCCCCGCCCCACCGTAGGGCTGCGGGTCGCCCACCTTCGCCGCCCCGCCCTCCTTCGCCAGACTCTGCCACTGGTTCGGGAATTCGGCGTCGCCGCGGAAGCGCGGATCGACCTCGGCCGCGGCGACGACCGACTCGGCCGTCTTCGTCCAGGCCGCGTGGCCGGTCAGTTTCAGACGCACTTTTTCGAGGAAGTCGAACTCGACGAGCCCGAAGCCCTCGCGCTTCGAGTCGCCGACCGCGATGTTCCGCTTTTGCAGGTCGGCGGGCGTGAGGCCGCGGCCGCTCCCCGAGCCCTGGCTGGAGCGCGTCAGGCGGTCGAGAAACTTCTCGTCGTCGGTCGCGGCGAAGTCGCCGTAGGCCACGAAGTACACGTCCACCGTTCGCGCCGGCGCGGCCGGGTCGGACGGCTTCGCGTCGCCGATGCGGATGAGGTTCGGCGCCACGACCGACTTGCGCGTGAACTCGGCGTAAGGGTAGTCGGTGCCGATCACCTTCTCGATCACCGCCTTCTGTTGCGCCGCGGTGAGACCGTCGGCCATGACCGGCGGCGGGAACTTCACGCGGACATCCGGGCCGACGACGAGACCCGGGTCGAGCAGCCCCTTGAAGATCGGGTTCGCCGCCTCGTGGGCCGCGGGCTGGTCCGGCGCGGCTATCGCGGCTGAGAGGACGAGCGGGAGCATCGGCACTCCGGGAATCAGGGTGCGAAGTCGCGGGCGAGGCGGCGGAGGCGGGCGTCGAGGTCGCGCGCCGACTCGGCGGTGAAGCGGGTCGTGGCGGCGAGCGGGCGGAGGTCGTCGGGCATCGGGCGGCGGGTGCCGGGCGGCAGTACCTCGACGGCGAAGGCGTCGTCGGACGGCATGCCGAGGCGGTTCACCTTGCGGCGGTGCACGACGAGTTCGGCGGGGTCGATCGTGTTCGGCGCGACCCGCACCACCTCGGCCAACTGCTGACACGGCGCGGCGTCGGCGCCGAGCGACCACATGAGCACGTCGAGCCGACCGGTCGTGCGGTCCGCGAGGAGGGCGTAGCGGTAGCGGACGAGCTTGTTCGTGTCGCCGCAGCGGAACCACACCGGCGTGTCCAGCAGCCCGAACCCGGGGCTCCACAGCGGCACGATCGCTCGTAGCCCTTGTCCAGAATCATCCCGCCGAACAGCCCCAGGTCGGCGCCGAGTTTCCGCCCGGTGTCGGAGGTGACGATCATGTCGCGCCCGCCCTTTGCCCCGAGGCCGAGGCCGATCGTCTTGAGCGCGAACGTGCCGTCGCCCTCCTTCGCCACGTCGGCGAGGAAGGCCGTGAACATCCACCCGGCCTTCTCGACGGTCAGGTTCGGGAGGTCGGCGCGCTGGTCGGCGCGGACGCGCGGCAGGCTCTTGATGACGAGGTGCGACCACCCCTTCGGGGCGGTCGTGCCGACGACCGTGCCCGGCGCGATCTCGGCTGGCGGGCGCGGCGTGAGGTCGTAAGCAGTCGGCGAGTCGGACGGCGGCGCGGCCCCGTAGTCGTCGTTCCATTCCGGCAGGGTCGCGGGCTCGGGCCACGTGACCCACACCGCGGCGCCGACTCCGGCCAGGAGCGCGACCGCGGCCACACCGAGGCTGAGCAGGCGGCGTCGCACGTCGTCCCTCCTTGGCGGCGGGTTCGGTCCGCGAACCTGTGTGTATGCTACGCCGCGCCGTCAACCGATACTAGCACCGGCGGGCGGCAGTTCACACTCGTACACCGGCCGCACATCCGCTACAATCGGCGTGAGCTGATTGCCCGGAGCGCGCATGCCCCGCAGACCCACGGATCGGGCCACCCGCCCCAGTCTGTTCCCGGCCGACCCGACCGAGGGGTTCGGCCCGTCGATTTTCCGCCCGGCGGACCACGCCGTCGTCGGCCGTGGGGTAAAGGGGGCGCGCCCGACCCGGCTACTGCGTGGGGTGAAGGAACTCGCGCCCAAACTGCCCGGCGTGTACGGCATGGTGGACGCGCGGGGCCGGGTGGTTTACGTCGGCAAGGCCAAGAGCCTGCGCTGCCGGCTGCTGAGCTACTTCCGCGAAAACAGCCGGGCACCGAAGGCGGGGAAGATCCTCGGCCACACGCGACTCCTCGTGTGGGAGGAGACGACCGACGAGTTCGCCGCCCTGCTCCGCGAACTCGAACTCATTCAACGCTTGCGCCCGAAGTTCAACGTACTCGGCGTTCCCGGCCACCAGCGCTACCACTACCTTTGCCTCGGCAAGGGGCCGGCGCCGTACCTGCACGTCGGCAAGCCGGGCAAGGGGACGCTCGCGTGCTACGGCCCGCTCGTGTCGCGCGACCGCACGGCGGACGCGGCTCGTCGGTTGAACGACTGGTTTAAGCTCCGCGACTGCCCGGAAACCGTCCCGCTCGGGTTCGCTGACCAGGCGGAACTGTTCGACGACGACCGCGGCGCCCGCTGCCTGCGCTACGAGATCGGCAACTGCCTCGGGCCGTGTACCCGCGCCTGCGGCGGCGCCGACTACTCGGCGAGCGTGAAGGCGGCGAAGGCGTTCCTCGACGGCCGCGACCGCTCGCTGCTCGACACGCTGCGGCAGATGATGACGGCGGCGGCGACCGCGTTCGAGTTCGAGCGGGCCGGCGCGGTCCGCGACCGGCTTCAGGTACTCGAAACCCTGGACAACCGGCTGTCACTACTGCGGCGGGCGCGGACGAAGAATTCGTTCGTTTACCCGCTCGCCGGGCCGGACGGCGGCGAGCGCTGGTACCTCATCCACCGCGGACAAGTGCGTGCGGTCGCGTCCGCCCCGGCGACAGACGACGCCCGGAGGCGGGTCGCGGAGCTCGTACGCGCCACGTTCGCCGCCGCGAGCCCGCCCGACGTGCTCAGCGGCGGGGCGGTCGATAGCGTGTTGCTCGTGTCGAGTTGGTTGCGGAAGTACGCCGCCGAGAAGGGGAAGCTGCTCACCGCGGCCCAGGCGCTGCGGCGCTGCGGGGCGTCAACCGACGTAGTACGCGGGGACGTGCGACCAGCCGTAGACCGCGAGGAGCATGCAGCCTGACACCACCGCCGCCAGCCCGCCGAGCATCACCGCGAACACCGCGGCGAGGTGCCCGACGCGGTCCTCCGGGTGGTGTTCGAGCAGCCGGGTTGCCCGGCTGCCGAGAAACCCGGCGATGATCCCGAGCACGAACGGCAGCGCGTAGCCCACGACCGCGATCGCCGTGCGGACCGCCTCGGACGACTGCGTGAACTCCGCCCCGCTGGCGTTCCGCGCCGCGTTCAACCGACTCCCGGCGATCTGCACTTCTGACACCTGTGCCCCGTAGACCGCGAGCCCGAGCGCGACCAGCGCGACGACGAGCGCGACCTTGGCCCGTGGGCAGATCCGGCTCGGCCTGGGGGGTGTGTCCATAGGGATGTGTTGAGAGTCGATCCGGATTCTGGCCGGGTGGGCGCGGGGCGGGTATCGTGTGGGGAATCCCTCCCCGCCGGCGAGCACCTCATGTCCGCGGACCAGCAAGCGACACCCGCCACACCCTGGCGCTGGTGGGTGTGCGGGCTCCTCTTCCTGGCGACCACCCTGAACTATATGGACCGGGTGTCGCTGAACCAAATGGCCCGGCGTATCCAAGACGCACTCGCCCTCGACAACATCGAGTACAGCCGGCTCGAGAGCGGGTTCTCGTTCGCGTTCGCGGTCGGGGCGGTGACGTTCGGGTTCATCGTGGATCGGGTGAACGTCCGCTGGGTGTACGCGATCGCGGTTCTCGGCTGGTCGGCGGCCGGTGTACTGACCGGGTACGCGACCGGGTTCGTGTGGCTGTTCACCTGCCGCATCATCCTCGGCCTGTTCGAGGCGGGGAATTGGCCGTGCGGCATCCGCACCACGAAGGCGGTGCTCCGGCCCGACGAGCGTTCGTTCGGCAACTCGCTGTTCCAGAGCGGCACGGCGATCGGCGCCGTCTGCACGCCGATGATCGTCCTCGCCATCCTCCAGTGGGCGGACGAGACGGGGCAGTCGGCGGACAGCTGGCGGCTGCCGTTCCGGCTCATCGGCTACCTCGGCGTGATTTGGGTGGCGCTGTGGTTCATCACCGTACCCGGGTGGATGCTCAAGTCGGCCGGCGGGCGGCAGGCGCACGACCCGAACGCCCCCGCGGCGCGCTACGCCGACGTGTTCCGCGACCCGCGGTTCTGGGCGCTGCTGGGCATGGTCATCGCCGTGAACATCACCTGGCACACCTACCGGACGTGGCTGCCCAAGTACCTCCAGGAAATCCGCGGCTACACCGAGGCCGACATGACCGGCCTCACCACCGTGTACTACCTCCTCGCCGACGTCGGCTCGTGGACGGTCGGCCTCCTTACGCTCGTGCTGATGCGCAGGTACGCGATTTCGGGGCACAACGCCCGGCTCATTGCTTACTTCGGTTGTGGCGGGCTGGCGCTGGTGTCGTTCGCGGTCCCGTTCGCACCGCCGGGGTTCGCCCTCACGGGGCTGGTGCTCATCTACGCCTTCGCCGCGCTCGGGCTGTTCCCGACGTACTTCGCCATGAGCCAGGATCTGTCCGTCGCCCACCAGGGAAAGGTGACGGGCACGCTCGGCGCCGGGGCGCACCTGACGCTTTCGCTCGTTGTCTACCCGATCCAGGGACTCGTGATTCAGAAGACCGGCTCTTACGACTGGGTGCTCGCGGTCGCCGGAGTGTTCCCGCTCCTCGGGTTCTGGCTGATGGTGTCCCTGTGGCCGCCCGAGCGGTCGACGGCCGGGTGACGTTCGGTCCTCCACAGGCAGGCAACCCGGCCGGTAGACTGCGGGTGTGGCCCACCCGAACCGCGGTGGAGGATTCATTGGGACTCAGCGCGTGTGGGTTTCGGATGCACGATGGAGCGAGGTGATTCGATTCGTGTCGATCTCCGCCCCAAATTGCCCCAAACTTTGGGGCGGTCAGACGCGATACCGACGCCCCTCCGCATCGCTCGAGTTCGTCGGATGTGGAATTTTCGCAAGGAGTTAGGAAACGGCGACAGGACCAAGCGGAGGGGGTGGTTCGACTCGGATTGGTCTCAACCGCCCCAAGTTGGACCAAAACTGTGGAAAACCCGAGGCGAGGTGGTCCGAGTGCTCGTCATCCGTGATTCCGGGAATCGCCAAACGGGCCAGTCGATTGCGAGTTTTCCGGCAATCAGGTACGATTAATGGGGATCACCATCCGTCCGGTCGGGTTGATGCTTGATCTTCTGTTTCAAGACGACCCTGCACCACCAGCCGGTTATGCGCTCGTCCGCGTCAGCCGGCGGGCGATGGCGACGACGTTCGAGGTCGCCCTTCCCTTTGGGACACGGAACGCCATCCCCGCCGCGGAAGCCGCGCTCGACCTCATCGACGACCTCGAAGACCAGCTCACCGTCTACCGCGACCACAGCGAAGTCTCGCGTCTAAACATGACGGTTTATGACGCCCCCGTCGAACTCGAACCCCAACTCTTCGACCTGCTCGCCCGCTGCGCCGGCTGGACGCGCGAGACCGACGGCGCCTTCGACATCGCCACCGGAGCCCTCATCAAGGCGTGGGGCTTCTACCGTCGCGAGGGGCGTATCCCGACGCCGCGCGAGCTGGCAAACGCGATGAGCCGTACCGGGATACGGCACGTCGTCCTGAACGCGGGTGCGATCCGGTCCCGTGTACCCGGGCTTGAGCTCAACCTGGGTGCGGTCGGCAAGGGCTACGCGCTCGATCGCGCCGCTGAGTTGCTACGCCGCGAGTGGGGTGTGCGCTCCGCCCTGCTCCACGGCGGCGGAAGCAGCGTTCTCGCCATAGGCACCCCGCCGGACGACATCCGCGGCTGGCCGATCAACCTGCGTCATCCGGCCGAAGACCGCTCGCTCGGCACGGTCTATCTTGCCGACCGCGGGCTCGGAACGTCGGCAGCCACGTTCCAGTTCTTCGAGTACAATGGGCGGAAATACGGGCACGTGCTCGACCCCCGCACGGGCCGACCCGCCGCCGGCACCGCCTCGGCGAGCGTGACCGCCCCGACCGCCGCCGAGGCAGACGCGATGTCCACTGCCGCGTTCGTCGCCGGTGCCACAGCGACCGACCGGCTGACCCGCACCCGCCCGCACCTCGGGGCGGTGGTCCTCGCCGACGCCCGCCCGCCCGCCGCATTCAACCTCGCCCCGGACGAGTACGCCCCGCCCGACCCCGCATAAGCCGAGCCTTCCCCGATGATGCCGCCGCAATACTTGCAGTACCTACCCGCGCTGATGTACGCCGGCCTCGCCGGCACCGCCCTCGCGCTCGTCGTCGCCACCGGCCAGAACCGCTGGTCCCCGCGGGTGTTCTTCCTCCTCGCGCTGCGGCTGGCGATCGGGTGGCACTTCCTGTTCGAGGGTCTCCACAAGGTCCACTCGCACCTGCACGGGCCGAGCGAGACGACGCGGCAATTCAGCAGCGAGCCGTACTTCAAGGTCGCCCCCGGGCCGATCGGGGCGCAGATGCGGAAGCAGTTCGGCGACCCGGGCGCGGTGTTCGCCGACCGCGTGCGGCCGACCCACGAGATCACGCCGGCCGCGTTCGACGCACTTTCGCTCGAAGAGCAGGCGGCGGCGTGCCCGGCGTCGGTCGCCGCGAAATTCGACGCGATCCCGCGCGAGAAGGTCGAGGCGGCGATCAAGGCTGAAGCCGAGGCCGACAAGAAGGCCGCCGACGCCGCCGAAAAGAAGGGGGTCGCGGACATCACGAAGGAGGCCGCCGAGTTCAAGAAGATGTCCGAGAAGCAGGTAGCGGCCGAGAAAGAGGCGGTCAAGAAGAAGGCCGAGAAGGTCCGCGAGGCGGCCGCAAAACTGGTGCAGTCGGCCCCGGAACTGGTGACGAAGCGGGTACTCGGGTCGAAGGCGGCTTACGCCGCGTGGGTCCACGGCGCCGACCGCCGCGACGCCACGGTGAAGTTCATCACCGGCCCGGCCAACCTCACCGCCCCCGAGCGCCTCGCCCACATCGACCACCTCCGCGCCGTGCTGAAGGACGAGGAGGCGAAGCGCGGCGAGCACCTCGGCAACGGGAACGGGATCGAATCGAAGAAGGTCGCCGACCTGCGGATGGAGATCCTGACCGCCGAGACGGCGCTGGCGAAGGACGCCGACGACTTTGTCGCCGACCTGCGTAAAGCCCTCGGCGACGACCCGAAGGACGACCCGGCACCGCCGCGGAGCCTCGGGCAGACGATGGACAAGGTGACGATGTGGTTCCTGGTCGGCGTCGGGGCGTGCCTGATGGGCGGGCTGTTGACTCGCTTCGCGTGCGTGCTGGCGGCCGGCTTCCTGGTGATGACGTACCTCGCACACCCGCCGTTCCCCTGGTATCCGCTGCCGCCGAACACGGAGGGGAACCCGGTGTTCATCAACAAGAACGTCATTGAGGCAATCGCCCTACTCACGATCGCCAGTTTCCCGACCGGCCGCTGGCTCGGGCTCGACGCCGTGTTCAGCAAGTTGGTCTATCGGGTCATGGGCTGGGGTCCGCAGGACAACAGCGCACTCGTCTGAGTTGCAGGTGAATAGCGGCCGGCCCGCCGGCTGCTGTTTGGATTGATCCACAACCCGGCCGGCAAACCGGCCGCTATTTACGAACCACCCTCCCCACGGAGTCGCACATGTCCCTCGATCTGACGCCCGAGCAGAAGGCCACGGGTAAGGGTAACTACGAACAAGCGGTCGGCGATCTGGCGCGGGCCGGGAAGATGCCGGGCACGATGGTCGTCGGCGGCGGTACAGTCCCCGCCCAGCCGACCCGCCGCGACGCGCTCCGCGCCGGCCTCGCCGCCGGGGCGATCATCCCGGTGTCGGCGGCGGTGTACTTCGGCTACGACTCGTGGCGCGGCAACAAGGCCGTCCGCACCGCCCTCATCGGCTGCGGCGACGAGGGCGGCGTCCTCGTCGGCGAGCACAACCCGGAGTTCAACGAGATCGTCGCCGTGTGCGACATCCGGCCGACGAACGTCGACCGCATTTTCAAGGGCGACAGCGGCCCGCGCAAGGGGCTCAACAAGGTTTACGGCGAGCAGACGGCCGCGAAGATCGAGAAGTTCGACAACCTCGACCAACTGCTGGAGGCGAAGACGAAGCTCGGGCTGGAGGCGGTCATCATCGCCACCCCGCTCAACACCCACGACATCATCACCAAGAAGTGCATGGAGGCGGGGCTGCACGTCCTCTGCGAGAAGCTGATGGCCCGGCGCATCGGCCGGTGCAAGGACATGATCCGCACCGCGAAGGACAAGGGGCTGCTCCTGTCCATCGGCCACCAGCGGCACTACAGCCCGCTGTACGCGCAGGCGCTGGAGGTTCTGAACACCGACCTGCTCGGCGACATCAAATACATCCGCGCCCTGTGGCACCGGAACAACTCGTGGCCGGCCTCGTACAGCGCCGCCGAGCGGGCGCAGTTCGCCGAGGAGTACGGCCTGCCGGCGTACATCGACGGGTGGTACAAGCCGGTGCCGAAGCGGGACAACGACGCGCTCAAGGACAAGCTCGACGCGCTGGCGTTCGGCGACCGGGCGAAGTACGGGTTCAAGGACGTGGGCGAGTTGGTGCGGTGGCGCATCTCCGAGGCGGCCGGCGGCGGGCTCATGGCCGAGCTCGGCAGCCACCAGCTCGACGCGTCGTCGATCATCCTCGGCCACGCCCGCCCGCTGGCGGTGAGCGGCGTCGGCGGGAAGTTCTTCTACGGCCCGCAGCGCAACGACCGCGAGAGCATGGACTCGGTGTTCGTCACCTACGAGTTCCCCGGGAAGAAGCACCCGAAGCACCCGCTGGCGCAGGCCGGGAAGACGGACGAGAACGACATCGTGGTCGTGACGTACTCGTCGGTGAACACGAACGAGTTCGAGAGCTACGGCGAGTGGGTGATGGGCACGCAGGGGACGATGTTCCTGGAGAAGGAGGCGAGCGTCTACCTCTGGCGCGAGAAGGACAAGACGAAGCGCGGCGACGCGGCCGCCGGCGGCCGCGACAGCCGGGTGACGGTGTCGTCGGCCGGCGGCGGGAAGTCGGCGATGGACGCGAGCAGCACGTGGGGCGGCGGCGGCACCGCCACTCTCACGAAGGGGCCGGCGGGCACGCCCGAGTGGGACACGACCGTCCGCGGCTACCGGACCGAGATGGAGCACTTCGCGTACTGCCTGCGCCGTTGGCAGGACATGAAGCAGCCGGTGAGCTATGAGGCCGACGCCGACGGGCACACGCTGAAGCACAAGGACATCCTGCCGCGCTGCCACGGCGAGGTGGCGATGGCCGACGCCATCGTGGCCCTGACGGCGAACTACGCGATGGAGACGCGGCAGCGGATCGTGTTCGAGGACAACTGGTTCAAACCCGAGAGCGCGGACGTGCCCGAGACCAAGTACGGCCCGAAGGCGTAGAGCCGGACCAGGACGATTAACCACCGAGTCACCGAGGGCACAGAGAAAAGACAGAAGACCAAGAATAAATCAGACTTTACATCCAAATTCTGGTTTTCCCTCGGTCTCCTGCCTTTTCTCTGTGCCCTCGGTGACTTCGTGGTTAAATAGGTTCCCCTTCCCCGAGGTACCCATGCGTCCGTCCCTCCTCGCGCTCGGAGCGCTCGCCGTGATGGTCCCCGCCACCCGCGCCGACTTCCCGCCTCCGGCGCAGCTGCCGGCGCGCCCCGGCCTCCCCGACCCGACTGTCATGCTCGACGGCAAGCGGGTGACGACGAAGGCCGACTGGGAGTCGAAGCGGCGGCCGGAGTTGAAGGCGCTGTTCGAGCACTACATGTACGGCCGCCTCCCGGCGCGGCCGAACGTGACGGCGAAGGTGCTATTCCGCGACGACAAGGCGTTTGACGGCAAGGGCACGCTCACCGAGGTCGAACTCACCGTCGGCGGTCCGGAGTGGCCGAAGGTCTACCTCCTCATCGCCCAACCGAACGCGGCGCAGCCGGTCGGCTGCTTCGTCGGCCCGAACTTCGGCGGCAACCACCTCCTGACGACCGAGGGGCGTGTCCACATCCCAACCGTGTGGGTGCCGGACCGCTACCCCGGGGTCGAAAAGAACCGGGCGACCGCAGCCGGCCGCGGGCAGCAGGCCGACACATGGCCGCTCGCCGAGATCGTCGCCCGCGGGTACGCCATCGCCACCTTCTACTGCGGCGACATCCAACCCGACCGGCCGGACGTGAAGGAGGGGGTGCGTGCGGTCGCGCCGGGGACCGGCGACCCCGCCGACACGGCGACGATCATGTGGTGGGCGTGGGGGATCATGCGGGCGGTGGATTACGTGCAAACGATCCCCGGCATCGACCCGCGGCGGATCGCCGTCGTCGGCCACTCGCGCCTCGGCAAAACGGCTCTGCTAGCGGGGGCGTTCGACCCGCGCATCGCCGTGGTGATCCCGAACCAGGCGGGGTGCGGCGGGAGCGGGCCGAGCCGGCACAGCGACCCGAAGGCCGAGCCGGTGGAGCGGATCAATATGGCGTTCCCGCACTGGTTCAACGGGCACTTCAAGACGTTCGGCGCCGACCCGTCGAAGCTCCCCTTCGACCAGAACGGGTTGGTGGCGCTGTGCGCCCCGCGGCCGGTGCTGTTCACGAACGCCACCGAAGACCTGTGGGCGAATCCGTCAGGCCAGTTTGAAGTGTTGAAGGCCGCGAACCCGGCGTACAAGCTATACGACGTCGAGGGGATCACGGCGGACGCGATGCCCGAGCCGAACCGGCTCGTGGCGTCGCGGCTCGGGTACTGGATCCGCCCCGGCCGCCACGCCATGACGCCTGCCGACTGGAAGACGTACATGGACTTCGCCGACGTGTGGCTGAAGTGACGGTCAGCCGAGGATCGTGCGGCCCATCGTGAAGAGCGCCGCAGCGAGTGCCGTACACGCCGGCAGGGTCAGGCACCACGCCAGCAGGATGCGGCGGCAGGTCGCCCACTGCACGCCGGACCGGTTTGCCGCCATCGTCCCCGCCACCCCGCTGCTGAGCACCTGTGTCGTGCTCACCGGCAGGTGCGCCACGTCCGCCAGCGTGATCGTCAGCGCCGCGACGCCCTCGGCCGCGGCCCCCTGGGCGTAGGTCAGGTGCGACTTGCCGATCCGCTCCGCGACCGTCACGACGATCCGCCTGTAGCCGACACACGTCCCCACGCCGAGCGCGACGGCGGTCCCGACGACAACCCACAGTGGCACAAACTCGATCGCGCCCGAGAACGTTCTGCGCTGCGGCGCCAATGCCGCTTTCAGGTCGGCGGGCAGCCCATCCGACGCGAGCGCCTGCCGCGACCGCAGGATCGCCTGGCGCACCGCCCAGCGGCCCTCGACCGTGGTGTTTAGCTCCTCGAACGAACTCTTCCCCGCGAGCGCGCCGCTCAGGAACGCGAGATCGCGGTCGAGCTCGGCGGGAACGGATACGTTCCGCCTTGCGAACTCTTCCCGCACGCCGGCGACGGCGGCGGCCACGTCCTTCGCCTCGCCGGGCGAGTTGGTGTCGAGGGCGTAGTGGGCCGGAAGGAACCCGACGAGCACGAGCAGCAGCAGGCCCATCCCCTTCTGCCCGTCGTTCGAGCCGTGGGCGAAGCTGACGCCGCCGCACGTCAGCACGAGTACCCCGCGCACCCACCGCGGCGGCCCCTCGCCTTCCCCGGGGGGGGCGTACAGCCGCGGGTCGCGCAGGACTCGCTTCATGGCCAGGAGCAGCCCGCCGGCGAACACGAAGCCGACCAGCGGCGACAGTAGCAGGCCGAGCCCGACCTCGCCGGCCTTCGCCCAGTTCACGCCGGACAGCCCCGCGCCGGCCCACAGGCCGTTGGCGAGCCCGACGCCGAGGATGGCACCGATCAGCGTGTGCGAACTGCTCACCGGCAGGCCGAGGTACCACGTCGCCAAGTTCCACGTCAGCCCGGCGACGAGCAGCGACAGGACCATGACCAGCGCGGCGTTCGAGTTCGCCTCGACGAGCAGGTCCACAGGCAACAGGTTCACGATGCTGAACGCCACCGCGGCGGAGCCGACCACGACCGTCATCAGCGCGCCGAAGAAGTTCATCACGCCGGAGTAGACCACCGCCGGCGTGGGCCGCATGGTGCGGGTGTAGATGACGGTGGTGACGGCGTTGGCGGTGTCGTGGAAGCCGTTGACGAACTCGAACCCGAACGCGACGACCAGGGCGACGGCCAGACAGATGAGGGGGACCGCGGGGAGTGAAGTAGCGGCGTCCCAGAACGACATGGGCACCTCAAAGGGTGGGGCGAATCGGTCGTACCTGTAGGGTATTTCGCGGACAAACGTGGGGAACGTGTGAAACGGTCAGTCTTCAACAATTCTTCAAACTCCGCACGCGACGAGCGGTTCGGCACGCCCTTCGCAATCGGAATTCGCACCGGCCCCGCGACGTTGCTCGTGGGACGCAACGATCCCCTCGATTACGAGGTTCTGATATGACCCCGCACGACGAGCAACGTACCGGCAAAGTCCGGTACGGCCTCGCCGCCTGGCTCCTCGGCCTCCCGCTTCCGATCATTCTGATCGCGCTGCTGTGGGGGGGGTG
>VFQN01006739.1_pt1 | contig 12871 bp, 13 predicted proteins | sample 3512371 | NCBI WGS metagenome assembly VFQN01 (sample SAMN10412370, study PRJNA504923) | tailings metagenome | isolation source: Replicate 2 from Balatoc abandoned mine | place: Philippines: Itogon, Benguet | collected 2017-08-28
TGGTCCTTCACCGGATGGTTGGCCCCGTGGTGGCCTTGGTGCATCTTCACTGTCTTCGCCCCGACGGCGAGGGCCAGCATCTGGTGGCCGAGGCAGATACCGAACACCGGGATGCCGCTCTCGAGCAGGTCCTTGATGACCGGCACGGCATATTCGCCGGTCGCGGCAGGGTCGCCCGGGCCGTTTGACAGGAAGATGCCGTCCGGCTTCATCGCCAGGATTTCGTCGGCGCCGGTCCTGGCGGGCACGACGGTCACCTTGGCACCGAGGCCGGCGAGCAGGCGCAGGATGTTGCGCTTCACGCCGTAGTCGACCGCGACGACGTGCATAGTCGGGGCATCCTGTTCCGCATAGCCTTCGTTCCAGACCCAGGGCGTCTCGGTCCAGACCGAGGACTGGCCGGAGGTGACCTCCTTGGCGAGGTCGAGGCCGACCAGGCCCGACCATTCGCGTGCCTGGCGCTTCAGGTCCTCGATGTCGAAGACGCCGTCGGGGGCATGCGCAATGACGGCGTTGGGCGCGCCCTTCTCGCGGATGAGGGCGGTCAGCGCGCGGGTGTCGATGCCGCTCATGGCGATGACGCCGCGCCGCTTCAGCCAGTCGTCGAGATGGGCGGAGGCCCGGTAGCTCGACGGGTTGGTGACATCGGCCTTGAAGATCGCGCCGACCGCGCCGGAGCGCATGGCGGGAGTCAGGTCTTCGATGTCCTCGGCATTGGTGCCGATGTTGCCGATGTGCGGGAAGGTGAAGGTGACGATCTGGCCGGCATAGGAGGGGTCCGTCAGGATCTCCTCATAGCCGGTGAGCGCGGTGTTGAAGACCACCTCGGCGACCGCGGAACCGGTGGCACCGAGGCCTCGGCCGCGGATCACCGTGCCGTCTGCAAGCACGAGGCAGGCGGTCGGAACCTCTTTGCTCCAGGGGGCGGTCTTCTCGGCCATGGGGTCTCCTTCGCCGGCGGCACCGGCCTTGCACAGGGCCCATATAAAGGCCATATGACGCATGACAAAACACAAGGGCGGCAGGAGCCATCCTTGTGGGCAACACAAATCCGTGTCTTGAGGCGCGGACAATATGCGAACGGCGAGGAGCGGTCAACAACCGCCCGGGTTTCGCACCGCGAATTGCTTCCTTCGATAAATCAAGGGGTTATGCGGTCGGAAACGAATTGCGCGGCGTCATGGCCGTCGCTATCCTCGCACGTCGCCACAGGAGTGACACCATGCGCGAGATTCTCGCCGCACAGTTGAAAGACGCAATGAGGGGGGGCGACAAGCGCCGCATCTCCACCATCCGCCTGATCCAGGCCGCGATCAAGGACCGCGACATCGCGGCCCGGACCGCCGGCAAGGGCGCGGTGAACGACGAGGAGATCATGCAGATCCTCGCCAAGATGGTGAAACAGCGCGACGAATCGGCCCGCATCTACGAGGAAGCCAACCGGCTGGAACTCGCGCAGCAGGAGCGCGAGGAGATCGAGGTCATCAAGTCCTTCCTGCCCAAGCAATTGGGTGAGGACGAGGTGAGGCAGCTCTGCGCCAAGGTCGTGGCCGATGTCGGCGCGGACGGACTGCGCGACATGGGCAGGTGCATGGCCGCGCTCAAGGAGCGCTATCCTGGCCAGATGGACTTCGGCAAGGCGAGCGGGGTGGTGAAGACCTTGCTGCAGTAGTAGCGGCAACCGCTTCGCAGCGACTTTGGTAAGCCCGGCGAGAGCCGGGCTTACTTGCTTTTCGGTGCCTTGCGCGCACCGGGCTTTGCGGTCGAGGCGTTCAGCGCCACGGCGGCGCGGATGAGCGCCTTCAGGGCGTCGGCGTCGATCTCCTCGCCCTCGCGGATGTCGATGGCGCGGCGGGTATTGCCTTCGAGGCTCGAATTGAAGAGCTTTTCGGGATCGTCCAGCGCCGCACCCCTGGCGAAGGTCAGCTTGACGACGGCCTTATACGTTTCGCCGGTGCAGACGATGCCGTCGTGCGACCAGACGGGGACGCCGCGCCATTTCCATTCCTCGACGATTTCGGGGTCTGCCTGCCTGATGAGGCCGCGGACGCGGGCGAGTGTTTCGCCGCGCCAGTCGCCGAGCTCGGCGATTCTTCCATCGATCAGCCGAGAAGGGGTGTCCGTATCCGGCCCGCTCTTGCTTGCAGCCATGGTCGTCGTCCTCACATCTTCTCGCCCGACAGGCGGCTTGCCTGCCTCACCCAATCAGCGAACTGCGCCTCGTCGAGCGGATCGTCCTCGCGGATGTCGAGGTAGCGGACGTCCTTCTGCTTCGAGGGGCCGGGAGGCAGCGGCTCGAGCGACGCGCCCTTGAAGAACGCGACCTTCACGTATTTGGCAAAGACGTGGAAGGAGAGGAACCAGGTGCCGTCCGCATCCGGCGCGCCGTAGAAGGGCGAGTTCCATTTGACAGCCTTGCGGACGCCGGGGACCGCGTCGGTGACGATCGCGTCCAGCCTGCGGCCGAGGTCGCTCTTCCAGCCGGGCATGGCGGCAATGTAGGCCTGCACCGGCGCGTCGCCGTAGCCCTTGGCGATCTGGGGATTGCCGCCGGAGAGCAGGACCGGGCCGTCGGCCTTGGCTGCGGCCCTTTGTGGCCTGACTGCCGTCTTTCCCGCCATCCAACCGCTCCTATACGCCGGCGCGCCGCCGCAGCGCATAGGGCAGCGCGAACATGTAGAGGCCGGTGGCGAGCAGGAGGAAGAGCGGAGGCAGCGGCGAGTAGACCACCCAGGCTGGCGGCTCGCCCAGCGCCATCGCGACGAAGTTGGCGACTACGGCCAGCGTAAAGGCGATGGACAGCCAGCGATGGACCTGCCGAATCCATTTGCTCCAGTTCAAGGGGGACCTCCTCTGAAATGTGTCGATGCGGTGGGGCCGGACGTCAATCCATCCGGGCCACGACCTGTTCCAGGTGATCGAGGAAACGCGGCCAGCCGGCCCGGGCGCCGCCGAAATAGCGCGGCTGGTCCGGGCGGAATCCGGTCTGCTCCATGCGCAGGCGCGTGCCCGTTTCCGTCGGGACGAGCGTCCAGGTGACGACGCTTTCGAGATCGTGGTCGCCCCAGGAATAAGACAGCGTCCGATGCTGCTCGACGGACCGGACCTCGCATTGGACGACGCCCCATTCCGCGCGGAGCTCGAAGCGGTGGCCGACGACGGGCCTGAATTCGTTCTTCATCAGCCACTCCTCGATGAGGTGGGGTTGGGTGAGCGCGCGCCAGATCTTCTCGGGCGGAAAGGGAATGTCGCGCTCGACGACGACGGAACGCATTTCGGCCAATGGCGGGGTCACTGGTCCATCCTTTTCAGAAGGTCTTCGAGGCCGTCGAACCGGCTCTGCCAGAAGCCGGACATGCGGTTCGTCCAGTCAACGAGCGGGGTGAGGGCGCCGGTATCGGCGCTGTAATGCGTCTGGCGGCCGGCATGGCGGTCGCGCACCAGGCCGGCCTGTTTGAGCACGCCGAGATGTTTGGAGACGGCGGGCTGCGAGACGCCGGCCTGCGCGGTCAGCGCTCCGACGGTCTGCTCACCCTCGCGGCACAGCCGCTCGAAAATCGCGCGCCGGGTGGGATCGGCGAGCGTCCTGAAGAGCATGTCGTGGGCTTCGATCATCGCAACCAATAACCCGTTGGCTATTGATTTTCGTATAACCGGGTAGCTATGGATTGGTCAAGATGGCGGCGAAAGGAAGGGATCGGTGGGGGCCGCCGGCCTATTCGCCCGGGCGCGCGAGGCGGCCTTCCTCGGCCTTGTGGTAGAACTGGCTCGCGACGAGCCAACCCTTCAGCGGCCGCAGCGGCGGTATGCAGGTGGCAAAGACGATCGGGAGCGAAACGAAGACGTGGAACCACATCGACGGCTCGAAGGTGATCTGCGCCCAGACGGCGAACCAGACCGAGGGAATGCAGGCGAAGCAGATGACGAAGAAGGCGGGGCCGTCGGCGGGATCGGCGAAGGAATAGTCGAGGCCGCAGACCTCGCAGCGCGGGGCGAGCTTGAGGAAACCATCTAACAGGTGACCTTCGCCGCAGCGCGGACAACGGCCGCGGATACCGACTCTCCAGGACTCTCCAGGGTTCGAGCGGGGGATAGGTGGCATGGTCGTGCATGGTGTCACTCCGTGCGACCGGCATGGTTTCGCGCTATGCTTCCGGTCGCAATCCATATATGTTCACATCTTGAATGCATACAATGCGACAAATTGTATGGCTTGAGGCGACATGCAAGACACCGGACATGCCGATTCCGATCTCTCCTGGCTGGCGGCGGTCGGCGCCGGCGGCGGGCCGATCTATCTGAGGATCACCGAGGCGCTCGCCGAGGCACGCGCCCGCGGCCTGCTTCAGCCGGGCGACCGGCTGCCGCCGCAGCGCGATCTGGCGCAGGCGCTGGGCGTGGACCTGACGACGGTGACGCGCGCCTTCATGGAGGCGCGGCGGCGGAACCTGATCGAGGCGGCGCCCGGTCGCGGGACGTTCGTCACGCCCGGCGGTTCCGACGAGCCGGTTCTCGATCTCAGCATGAACATCCCGCCGGCGCCGCTGGGCATCAGCCTGCCGGCGCTGATCAGGAGCGGGATCGACGGATTGCTGAGGCGTTCCAGCGCCGAGGCGCTTTTGTCGTACCATCCGGGGCCGGGCTCGGTATCCGAACGGGCGGCGGGGTCGCAGTGGATCGCGGGCGAGGGCGAAAGGCCGGCGGTCGCGCGGATGGCGGTCGGCTCAGGCGCGCAGGCGCTGCTTGCGGCCACGGTGCTGGCGCACAGCCGGGAGGGGGACGTGGTCCTGACCGACATGTGCACCTATCCGGGCTTGATCGCGCTGACGCGCGCGCTGGGGCGCGGGCTGGTCGGCGTGCCGGGCGACGCCGACGGCATGCTGCCGGATGCGCTGGAGATGCAGGCGCGGCACTGCTCGGCTCGGCTGGTCTATCTCAACCCGACGCTGCACAATCCGACGACGCTGGTCATGCCGCAGGCGCGGCGGGAAGACCTGGTGACGGCGGCGCGGCGCCTGGGGCTGACGATCGTCGAGGACGATCCCTACAGCAGGCTCCTACCGGACGCGCCGCTGAGCCTGCTGTCACTCGCGCCCGACATGACAATCCACGTGGCGACGCTGGCGAAATGCATATCGCCCTTCCTGCGCACCGCCTTCCTCGTCGCGCCGGAGGCAGAGACGGCCGAGCGCATCGCAGCCGCCCTTCGCGGCATTACGCAGATGGCGGCGCCGCTGATGACCGGCCTCGCGGCCGAATGGATCCGGAGCGGCACGGCGGGAGAGATCGCCGCCGCGGTGCGCGCGGAAGCGGTCGAGCGGCAGCGCATCGCGGCCAGCATGCTGCCGGCAGGCGCGGTGACCCAGGAGGCGAGCCTGAACATCTGGCTGCCGCTCAAGGATGCGATCGGCGCGGAGGAACTGGTGCGGCTGGCGCGGCGGCGCGGACTGGCGATCAGCCCGGGCGAGGAGTTCGCCGTGAGCGGAAGTGCCGCGAACGCCGTGCGCATCGCGCTTGGCGCTGCCGCCAGCCGCGAACGGCTCAGGGAAGGGCTGCGAAGCCTGGTGTTGATCCTTTCGGAGAGCAGCGACCGCGTGGGCCTGTCCGTCTGAAGGGCCTGCCGACTACGCGAACAGCGCGTGGAGAGCGTTCACCAATCCAGTCGTGTCGACGCCGACGACCGAGACCACGGCGATCACCCCGGCGGCAAACAGAAACAGATCGGACTTGAACGTATGCATGACTATCCCCTTCGAAGAGACGGATAGCGATGCAATTCGGCCCGATCATGCCGGGATTCCGGCGAATTGACGGCATGAACATTCTTTCTCACGACGCTTTCAGTCGTGAGCCGCGCAGCAGGCCCTGTTCCTCCAGGACTGGATAGGCGATCGAGGCGAGGAGGGAGTTGATCTGTTTCAGGTCGCGGATCGTGTCGAGGTGGATGGAACTCGTCTCGACGCTGCGCGCGGTGCCCGCGCGCAGGCGCTCGAAATGGCCCTGCGTCGACGACTTCTCGCGGTCGCGCAGCCGGTCTTTCTCCTGGACGAGCTGGAGGGCGGTCTCGCGGTCGCGGCTGACCAGGACGTTGAAGGCGAGCCGCGCATTGGCGAGCACCGAAGCGTGGAAGGCGGTGAGTTCGCGCCAGCCGTCCTCGGTGAATTCGAGCTTGCGCTCCATCTTCTTGCGGACGTGGACCAGCATGTTGCGCACGATGATGTCGCCGACCTGCTCGAGCTTGATGCAGGCGCCGATCAGCTCCTGGCAGCGCATGGCCTCGGATTCGCTCAGCTGGTGTGCGGTGACCTTGGCCAGATAGATCTTGATGGCCGCGTGCCAGCGGTCGACGCGGTCGTCTAAGGCAGCGAGATGGTCGATGCGCGCCTTGTCGGGGGTGCGGTAGAGCTCCATGATCTCCACCAGCATGATCTCGATCGTCTCGCAGATGCGCACCACCTCGCGTGTGGCATTCGCCAGCGCCTGCGAGGGCCTGTCCAGAGCGTCTTCCTCCAGCGCACTGCGTTCGGCTGGTGCAACCTCGGGCACGGCCGGGCTGCTGAGCGCCACGAGGGCCTTCGAGGCGCGATAGACCAGGCCCGCCAGCGGGATGCCGGCGATGAGGATCAGGCAGTTGAACAGGATGTGCGCATGGACGATCTGGTCGGACACCGTCGTGCCGAGGAAGGCGACCGGCGGCTTGAAGGCGAGAAGCAGCGCCAGCATGACGATGGAGCCCGCGCCGCGCATCAAGAGATTGCCGACGGGCACGACCCGGACGGCGGGCGTCGCGCTTCGCGTCAATATGGGCGCGATCACCGAACTGCCGAGATTGACACCGAGCACCAGGACGACGCCGAGCTCGGCCGGGATCAGGCCGCGCCCGGCGAGCGCGACGAGCAGCAGCACGGCCGCGATACTTGAATGGAACAGCCAGGTCATCAACGCTGCGATCAGGAAGGCGGTGACCGGATCGCCCGAGAAGTAGCCGATGATGACGGGCAGCAGTCTCGAGTCGCGCAGGGGCTCGGCGGCTGCGCCGATCATCTCCAGCGACAGGATCATCAGGGCGATGCCGACGAGGATACGGCCGAGCTGGCGCCACTCGCGCCGCTCGGTCGCCATGAAGAAGCTCGTTCCGGCGACGAGGCAGAGCGGGACTAGCAGTCTGAGATCGAAGGACAGGAGCTTTACGAGCAGGGCCGAGCCGACCTCAGCGCCGCGCACGGCCAGCTGGCCCGCCATGCCGCCGACCACGCCGGAACCGGCGAAGGATGCGATCAGCAAAGTGACCGCCGTGGAGCTCTGGAAGGCGATGGCGAGGCCCGCGCCGGCGATCACGGCGAGCAGGGGATTGCCGAGCGTGGAGCGCAGCCGGCCGCGTAGCGTATCGCCATAGGCGCGCTCCACGCCGGTCTTGACCATCCGCGTCGCCCACAGGAGCAGTGCAACCGCGCCGGCGAGGTTGAGGAGAACGATGGTGCCGCTCATCGCAGAGCTAGACCATCTTCCTGAGAGCCATGTCCGTGAATTCCTTCGCTTCTGAGGCCGATTCGGCCAGTAAACAGATTAGCCGGATAATAGTATGACGGGCTGCGGTTTCCAGCGTGTGTCGCCGACGCCCGGTGTCGGGATCAGGACGCCGCGCGCGCTGTCGCCCGAGGGCGGAGGACATTACAGAAGTGTAATAACTACATGAAATCGTTGCATAATTGTAATCTGCGGTTCATCGCTCGTTCATTCGCGCAACCCTAGGGTCGCCGTGTCGATCACAAGGAGACAGAGATGAAACGCATCGTTCTTTCCGCACTGGCGCTCGCGATCCTCGCCGCGCCGATGGCGCAGGCCCACGCCGCGTCGACCCGCAACCACGAGCCGCGCATCGAGGACCAGAGGGGCCGCCCGGGCGCCAGCCACGGCCATTCCGTGCACCGGAAGGTGGATAAGCATCACCGCTACGAGCGCGGCCAGCGCTTCACCAACTGGAAGCGCTACGAGGCGCGCGACTGGAAGCGGCACGGGCTGCGCAAGCCGGGCCACGGCCAACGCTGGATCCGGGTCGGCAACGATTACATGCTGATTACCATCGCGAGCGGGATCATCGCGGGTGTGATCGCCGGACGGTAAGGGAGAGATCTGAAAACGGGGCGGCCCGACGGTCGCCCCAACCAGTCAAGCTTCGGCAGCGCGCAGCGGAGGCAGCGCGCCGCTCTGCTTTTCCACCGACCATGACCGTGCGGCCACCGCGGCCGCGATCAACATCGAGGCGACGCCGACCAATGGCAGAGCGCGATAGCCGAGGCCGCTGGTGATGATCAGCCCGCCGACGAAGGCGGCGATCGCGATGCCGAGGTTGAAGCCGGCCGGGATGAGCGAGGAGGCGAGGTTGGGCGCATCCGCGGTCCAGGACAGGATGCGCGTCTGCAGCGGCGTGCCGATGGAGAAGTTGATGCAGCCCCAGAGCGGGACGAGGATGACCATGGCGATCGGCCAGGGGCTGAGCAGGTAGAGAAGCGCCGCCACCACCGACTGGACGAGCAACAGGGCGATGAGGGAGGGCATCAGCTTCCAGTCGGCGAGCCTGCCGCCGAGATAGACGCCGAGCGTCGCGCCGAGGCCGTTGATCAGGAGCACCCACGGGATAGTCGAGGCGTCGAGCCGCGTCACCTCCTGCAGGAAGGGCGAGATGTAGGTGAAAGGCACGTACTGGCACATCATCAGCATCAGCATGACGATGATGGTGGTCCAGACCTGCTGGCGACCGAGAACGCCGATTTCCTGCGACAGATGGGGCGGCTCGGCACGGGGGCCTTTCTGGTTGGGCAGCAGCGCCAGGATCGCGGCGAGCGTGAGGATGCCGAGGCCGAACATCGCCCAGAAGGTTGCGCGCCAGCCGAAGGCATTGCCGATGGCAGCGCCTATCGGCACGCCGACGATGTTGGAGACGGTGAGGCCGGCGAGAACCACGGCGACGGCCATGCCACGCCGCTCCGGCGGGACGAGGCCGATGGCCACGACCATGGCGACGCCGAAATAGACGCCGTGCGCCCCGGCGACGATGACGCGGAACAAAAGCATCGAGGCAAAACCCGGCGCCAGCGCGCAGGCGAGCTGGCCGGCGACGAAGACGAGGGACAGGCAGATCAGCAGCGTCTTGCGCGGCACACCCGTGGTGAGGAGGGTCAGCACCGGTCCGCCGATGGCAATCGCCAGCGCATAGCCGGAGACGAGATAGCCGGCGGCTGGAACGGAGACGCCGAGCCCTTCCGCCAGCTGCGGCAGGATGCCGGCGATGACGAATTCGGTGGTGCCGAAGGCAAAGGCGGTGATGAAGAGCGCGATAATCGGAAGCGGCATGACGGCGACCCGGCTGGAAATGGCGCCCCTAGCACCACGAATCGCCACGCGCCGCAATCGAGTTCTACGCGAGAAGGGTGCAGTTTTTCTGTACTGCTTGCCGATGTCGGGCGGCCGGGGCCTGTGAATCCCGGGCACTTGGAGAGCTTGGCGGTGGCGCGGAGCCGCCGCTTGACCTATCTGCCTGTTGTTGAACATTTCAAGGTCCAATGCGCTTTCCGCCCGCCTTCCTCGACGAGATTCGCGACCGCGTGCCGATATCCTCGGTGATCGCGAGCCGCGTCTCGTGGGACCGGAAGAAGACGAACGCGTCGAAGGGCGACTACTGGGCCTGCTGCCCGTTCCATGGTGAGAAAAGCCCGTCCTTCCATTGCGAGGACCGCAAGGGCCGTTACCACTGCTTCGGTTGCGGGGTGTCGGGCGATCATTTCCGCTTCCTGACCGAACTGGAAGGGCTGTCCTTCCCCGAAGCCGTCGAGCGCGTCGCCGGGATGGCTGGCGTGGCGATGCCGGCGCGCGATGAAGTCCAGGAGCGCCGGGAGCAGCAGCGTGCCAGCCTGACCGACGTGATGGAGATGGCGATGCGCTGGTTCCAGGACCGCCTGCAGGGACCGGAGGGCGCGAAGGCCAGGGCCTATCTGCGCGACCGCGGGCTCACCTCGGTGACGCAGCAGACGTTCCGGCTCGGCTACGCGCCGGAGAGCCGCAATGCGCTGAAGGAATTTGTCGCCTCGAAAGGGATCACCAAGGACCAGATCGAAGCCTGCGGGCTGGTGCGGCACGGCGACGATATCGCGGTATCGTACGATTACTTCCGCGACCGGATCATGTTCCCGATCGAGGACCGGCAGGGAAGGGTGATCGCCTTCGGCGGGCGGGCGCTGAGTTCGGACGCGCTGGCGAAATACATGAACTCGCCGGACACCGAGCTCTTCCACAAGGGCAATGTGCTCTACAATTTCGCGAGGGCGCGCAAGGCGCAGCGGCGCGAGGGCACGATCATCGCCGTCGAAGGCTATATGGATGCGATCGCTCTGTCGCAGGCGGGTTTCGAAAATGTGGTGGCACCGCTCGGCACGGCGCTGACCGAGAACCAGCTTGAGCTTTTGTGGCGCATGACCGGCGAACCGGTGCTGTGCTTCGACGGCGACAAGGCCGGACTGAAGGCGGCGTGGCGTGCGGCGGACCTCGCGCTGCCGCTGGTGCAGGCTGGCAAGACGGTGCGTTTTGCTCTGCTGAGCGAGGGCAAGGATCCCGACGACCTGGTTCGCACCGAAGGCGCCGACGCCTTCGCGCGGGTGCTCGCCGAGGCGCGACCGCTGGCAGACGTGATCTGGTTGCGAGAGACGTCGGGCGGGGTGTTCGACACGCCCGAGAAGCGGGCGGAGTTGGAAAAGACGCTTCGCGAGGTGACGTCGCGCATCAAGGACGAAAGCGTGCGCTTCCACTACCAGCAGGAGATGCGCGAGCGGGTGCAGGTGTTCTTCGGCTCCGCCCGGGCGGCGCGCGGCGAGCGCGGCGACTTCCGCAAGGGCGGACAGCAGCGGCGCGGCGGACAAGGCGAGGGTCGGATGGCGTTCAGCGACAGCCTGACGCGCTCGGCCATGGTGAAGGGCGGGGCGATGCCGATCCGCGAAGCGGCGATCATGGTGGCGCTGATCAGCCATCCGGCGCTGATCGAGGAAAATTACGACCTGATCGAGATGCTGGACCTGAGCAATCCGCGGCTGTTGCAATTGCACGCCGCGCTGCTCGACGCGTTGGCGCATGATGTGGCCGGCGATCGCGACAGCCTGCTCGGCGTGGTGCGCGAGGCGGGCCTGGAGCCGGTCTGGCAGGAGGCGACGGAGCTGGTGCGGCGGGTGCGCGACTGGACGGCGCTGGAGGATGCGGCACTGGACGACGCCCGCGACGCCTTCGCGCAGGCGCTCCACTTGCACCGCAGCCAGCGCACTCTACATAAGGAGCTGAAGGCAGCGGAAATCGCGCTCGCGTCGGAATCGACGGAAGAGAATTTCATGCGCCTTCTCGACATACAGTCCCAGTTCCGCGACATGCAAGCGACCGAAGCGCTGATCGAAGGCTTCGGTGTGCAGTCGGGACGGGCTGGCAGAAACTGAACGTCGCGTATCGAACCAGCGAATCGGGCGAAGGTGCGAATTTGATTCGCTTTTTCGCCACGAATCAGTTTGAGCCGCTTGACGTTCGGTACAATTGTCGGAATCACGACGGTTCAACACTGGCTGATCAGCGGGAAACCGCGAGACGATGGACTGGCCGAAAGGCCGAGGAACAGGACGGAGCGCTGGCCGCTGACGGGATAATATCTCCCGTTCCCGGTAACAGGGTTAATCGGACATTAAGCGGAACCTGGATAGCTGCTCCGGCGGGGAGCGGAATCAGACGTATCCGTACCCGATCCTCGGCAAGATGCAATACGCGCCCTATCTATAGGGACGGAAGCAGGCGGCCTGCGTTTGGAGATGCAAGGAATGGCGACAAAGGAAAAGGAAGAGGCGGAGACCGAACGCGAAGGCGCCCCCGACGGGCCTCTGCTCGACCTGTCCGACGACGCCGTCAAGAAGATGATCAAGCTCGCGAAGAAGCGCGGCTATGTCACGCTTGACGAGCTCAACGCCGTACTCCCTTCGGAGGAGACGGATCCCGACCGGATCGAAGACGTCAATGCCATGTTGAGCGACATGGGCATCAACGTCGTCGAGGACGGGGAGAACGAGGAGGGCGAGGGCGAGTCCCAGGCGGACGGCGAGGAAGAGGCGAACGAGCTGGCCGAGCAGACCGGCACGGCTGTCGCCGCCGTCACCAAGAAGGAGCCGACCGATCGCACCGACGATCCCGTGCGCATGTATTTGCGCGAGATGGGCTCGGTGGAGCTTCTGTCCCGCGAGGGCGAGATCGCGATCGCCAAGCGCATCGAGGCCGGCCGCGAGACGATGATCGCGGGTCTGTGCGAGAGCCCGCTGACCTTCCAGGCAATCATCATCTGGCGCGACGAGCTCAACGACGCGAAAATCTTGCTGCGCGAGATCATCGATCTCGAGGCGACCTATGCCGGGCCCGAGGCCAAGCAGGCGCCCGTGGTCGAGCGCGTCGACGAAGACGCCAAGCCGAAGGACGACCCACGCCAGGCGCGCCGCGGCCGCGACGACGACGACATCACCAATGTCGGCGGCGAGAACCGCGTCGAAGACGAGGAAGAGGACGAGGACGAGCAGAACCTGTCGCTGGCCGCGATGGAGGCGGAACTCCGACCGCAGGTCATGGCGACGCTCGACGTCATCGCCGACACCTACAAGAAGCTGCGCAAGCTGCAGGACCAGCAGGTCGAGCAGCGGCTCGCCGCGCAGGGCAACCTGTCGTCCGGCCAGGAGCGCCGCTACAAGCAGCTCAAGGACGAGCTGATCACGGCGGTGAAGAGCCTGTCGCTCAACCAGGCCCGCATCGAGGCGCTGGTCGAGCAGCTCTACGACATCAACAAGCGCCTGGTGCAGAACGA
>VFQN01006740.1_pt1 | contig 12871 bp, 5 predicted proteins | sample 3512371 | NCBI WGS metagenome assembly VFQN01 (sample SAMN10412370, study PRJNA504923) | tailings metagenome | isolation source: Replicate 2 from Balatoc abandoned mine | place: Philippines: Itogon, Benguet | collected 2017-08-28
TCGCGGTCGCGATCCGCATCGGCGCCGGCCTGGTCCTGCACACCGGTGACTTCAAGATGGACCACCTGCCGCTGGACGGCCGGATCACCGACCTCCGCGCCTTCGCGCGGTTGGGGGAGGAGGGCGTCGACCTCTTCCTCACCGACTCCACCAACGCCGAGACGCCCGGCTTCACCCCGGCGGAGAAGAAGATCACCCCGGTCATCGACCAGGTGTTCCGCGAGTCCGACCAGCGCATCATCGTGGCCTGCTTCGCCTCCCACGTGCACCGCGTGCAGCAGGTGCTCGACGCGGCGTACGCCCACGAGCGCCAGGTCGCGTACGTCGGTCGCTCGATGGTGCGCAACATGGGCATCGCCCGGGACCTGGGCTACCTCAAGGTGCCGCCGGGGGTGCTCGTCGACACCAAGGACCTCGCCGACCTCCCGCCGGACCGGCAGGTGCTGATCTCGACGGGCTCGCAGGGCGAGCCGATGAGCGCGCTGAGCCGGATCGCGCAGCGCAACCACAACTTCGTGCACATCGAGGAGGGCGACACCGTCCTGCTCGCCTCCAGCCTGATCCCCGGCAACGAGAACGCCGTCTTCCGGGTGATCAACGGCCTCGCCCGCTGGGGCGCCCGGGTGGTCCACAAGGGCAACGCGCTCGTGCACGTCTCCGGCCACGCCAGCGCCGGCGAGTTGCTCTACTGCTACAACATCGTCCAGCCGCGCAACGTGCTGCCGGTGCACGGAGAGATCCGGCACATGCTCGCCAACGCCGAACTGGCCCGCTCCACCGGCGTCGAGAACGTCGTGATCGCCGAGGACGGCGTCGTCGTCGACCTCGTCGACCGCGTGGCGAAGATCGCCGGCAAGGTCGAGTGTGGCTACGTCTTCGTCGACGGCTCCTCGGTCGGCGACGTCACCGAGTCCGACCTCAAGGACCGCCGGATCCTGGGGGAGGAGGGCTTCATCTCGGTGATTGTCGTGGTCGACTCCGTCAGCGGCAAGGTCGCCGCCGGCCCCGAGATCCACGCCCGCGGCAACGCGATCGAGGAGGCCAGCTTCGAGGACATCAAGCAGCCGATCATCGACGCCCTCGACCGCGCCATCGCCGAGGGCAACACCGACGCCTACCAGCTCCAGCAGACCGTGCGTCGGGTGATCGGCCGCTGGGTCAGCAACACCCACCGCCGCCGGCCCATGATCATCCCGGTGGTCATCGAGGCCTGAGGGCCGGCCTCGGCAGAGTTTCATCGGCCGGCCGACAAAACTCCTGCCTGGACGACGAAGTTTCATCGTCCCGGCGTGAGTTTCATCGGCCGGCCGATGAAACTCGACGCCAAGACACGCTCCTGTGGTGCGTGTGACGCAAGTGGCTGGTGCGTAGGGTGATCACCATGGCGACCCGTACGTCTTCCCCGCCGGGGTCGCGGAGCAAGAGCACGTCCTCGACCTCCCGATCCCGGAGTACCGGCACCACCCGGTCCACGAGCCGGAGCACCGGCTCGTCGCGCAAGCCTGCCTCCAGCAAGAAGAAGAGCACGGCGAAGCGCAAGCCGGCGGCGCGGAAGCCGGCGGCCCGCCGCCCGGCTCCGCGCGCGGTGCGCAGCGGGCCGGGGCCGGTCTCCCGGATCGTCGGCGCGTTCTTCCATGCGCTGGGCGCGATCTGGCTCGCCATCGCCCACGGCGCGGGTGCGGTCGCCCGCGGCATCGGCCACGGCGCCAACGAGCTGGAGCCCGACCAGCGGCGCGACGGGGTGGGGCTCTTCCTGCTCGGCTCGGCCGTCGTCGTCGCCGCCGCGGTCTGGTGGCAGCTGCCCGGCGCGGTCATGGACGGCGCCCGCACGGTCGTGCAGGGCTCGGTCGGCAAGGTCGGGTTCGTCGTCCCGCTCGCGCTGCTCTTCATCGGCTGGCGCACGATGCGCGACCCCGAGCGCACCGGCCCGGCCGGTCGCCAGGCCATCGGTTGGACGTCGCTCGCCTTCGGCGTGCTCGGCATCGTCCAGATCGCCGAGGGCAACCCGCAGCCCGACCTCGGCGACACCTCCGACCTGCGCGAGGCCGGCGGCGCGGTCGGGTACGTCGTCGCGAGCCTGCTCCTCGACCTGCTGCGGTCGGCGTACGTCGTGGTGCCGCTGCTCGCGCTGCTCGGCTTCTTCGGCGTGCTGATCATCACCGCCACCCCGCTCTACCAGGTGCCGGCGCGGCTCGCGGACCTTCGCGACCGCGTCCTCGGCCACGCCCACGACGAGCACGAGGAGGCCGACGAGCAGCCGACCCGCCGTCGCGGGCGTCGCCACGCCCCCGACGACGAGATCGACCCCGACCTCGGCGACCCGGCGTACGACAGCCCCGTGCTTGCCGACCGCGAGCTGCGCAAGCGCAAGAAGCGTCTCGAGACCACCGAGGACGGTCTCGACATCTTCGCGCCGGTGGGCGACGTGGACGAGACCGTGGCCAACACGCCGCCGGTCCCGGACGTGGTCGAGGAGAAGGTCGACCTCGAGCCGCCGCCGCACACCCCGCTGCCGACTCGGGTGGAGCAACTCGCCCTGTCCGGTGACATCGTCTACTCGCTCCCGGGCAACGAGGTGCTCAAGCCCGGCTCACCTCACAAGGCGCGCTCCAAGGCCAGCGACGCGGTCGTCGACCGGCTCACCCAGGTGCTCGACGAGTTCTCCATCGACGCCCAGGTCACGGGTTACACCCGCGGCCCGACAGTCACGCGCTACGAGGTCGAGCTCGGCCCCGGCGTGAAGGTCGAGAAGATCACGAACATCCAGAAGAACATCGCCTACGCCGTCGCCTCGGCCGACGTGCGCATCCTCAGCCCGATCCCCGGCAAGTCCGCGGTCGGTGTCGAGATCCCCAACCTGGACAAGGAGATCGTCTCCCTCGGCGACGTGCTGCGGTCCAACACCGCCCGCTCCGACCACCACCCGATGGTGGCCGGGCTCGGCAAGGACGTGGAGGGCGGCTTCGTCGTCGCCAACCTCGCCAAGATGCCCCACCTGCTCGTCGCCGGCGCCACGGGCTCCGGCAAGTCGTCGTTCATCAACTCGATGATCACCTCGGTGCTGATGCGGGCCACGCCCGACGAGGTGCGGATGATCATGGTCGACCCCAAGCGGGTCGAGCTGAACGCCTACGAGGGCGTGCCGCACCTGATCACCCCGATCATCACGAACCCCAAGAAGGCCGCCGAGGCGCTCGCCTGGGTCGTGCGCGAGATGGACCTGCGCTACGACGACCTGGCCAACTTCGGCTTCCGTCACGTCGACGACTTCAACAAGGCGGTGCGCGCGGGCAAGGTCGAGCTCCCGCCGGGCAGCGAGCGCACGCTCGAGCCCTACCCCTACCTGCTGGTGATCGTCGACGAGCTGGCCGACCTGATGATGGTGGCCCCCCGCGATGTGGAGGACGCGGTCGTCCGCATCACCCAGCTCGCGCGGGCCGCCGGCATCCACCTGGTGCTGGCGACCCAGCGCCCGAGCGTCGACGTCGTCACCGGTCTGATCAAGGCCAACGTGCCGTCGCGCCTGGCGTTCGCCACCTCGAGCCTCGCCGACAGCCGGGTCATCCTCGACCAGCCGGGCGCGGAGAAGCTGGTCGGCCAGGGTGACGGACTCTTCCTGCCGATGGGTGCCTCCAAGCCGGTGCGCGTCCAGGGCTCCTGGGTCACCGAGGCCGAGATCGCCCAGGTGGTCAAGCACTGCAAGGGCCAGCTCGAGCCGTCGTACCGCGAGGACGTCACGGCTCCGGCGGCCAGCAAGCGCGAGCTCGACGACGACATCGGCGACGACCTGGACCTGGTCGTCCAGGCGATCGAGCTGGTGGTCTCCACGCAGTTCGGCTCGACGTCGATGCTCCAGCGCAAGCTGCGGGTCGGGTTCGCCAAGGCCGGGCGCCTCATGGACATCCTCGAGAGCCGTGGCGTGGTCGGACCCAGCGAGGGTTCGAAGGCGCGCGACGTCCTGGTCAAGCCCGACGAGATCGACTCCGTGATCGCGACCCTCCAGGGGGAGATGTGAGCATCAGTGCACCTGAGGCCGTCGAACTGCTCGACGTGGACAGTGAGCCCGTCGAGGTCCGGCGCAACGCCACTCTCGCCGGCGGGATCGGCGCGGTCGCGTCGGTCGTCGCCCTGGCCTACCTGACCCGCGCACTCGACGACGGCGGCGCCCTCGACTGGCTGCTCGCCTCGGCGATGGGACTGGTCGCGGCCGCGTACCTCAGCGCCGTCCTCGACGCCCGTACGCCGCTCCTGGTCGCCGACGAGCAAGGCATCCGGCTGCGGCTGGGTCGCACCTGGCGCGGCGTGCCGTGGGACGCGCTCGACTGCGTCGAGGTCCAGCCTCGTCGCGGGCTGCTCCGTGACGGCCGCCTGGTCCTCGTGCTGGACGACCCCGACGCGCTGCTCGCCGGTCTCGACCGTGCCGGTCGCCGGCAGGCCGCGATCGCGCGTCGTCTGCACGGCTCGCCGCTCGCGGTGCCGTTGTCGCTGTCGACCTGGGTCGCCGGTGGCGAGGAGGACCTCGTGAGCGCATTGGTGGCGCTCTCCGGTGACCCGGAGCGGGTGGTCGAGATCGTCGACGCGGTCGACGACGAGGTCGACGACCCGGCGTGGGAGGAGGCCGTCGAGGACGAGGCCGTCGAGAACGAGGCGTACGACCACCCCGACCACCCCGAGCGGGCCGAGCAGGCCGAGCAGGCCGAGGACAGCGACCCGGTGACGCCCCCGGGCCTCCACGACCCTCGCCCGACCCTCGCCCGCGGTCTCGACTACCTCGCCGACCGGTTGCGCTGGCGCGCCGAGCCGACGGACGCGCCCACGGCCGACCGCCCGGTGGCCGACCACGCCGAGCCGACGCCCGCCGTTGCGGAGCAGAAGGTTCCGGAGCAGGCGGTTCCGGAGCAGACCGAGCCGATTCGGACCGTCCAGCCCCTGGGGGCGAGTGCGACCCCGCTGCCGCTGCGTGACCCGGTGGGCGGTGCCCGCGTCGAGGCGCGCTACGAGGGCACTGCCGCGCTGCACCCCGAGCTCGCCGACGACGCCACGTCCGCGGTCGCGCTGCCGGAGGCCGCCGAGCTGCGCCGCGACTCCGATATCGACGTCGCTGCGCTGTCCGAGGCGGCCCAGGAGCCCGAGCTCGACCCGGTCGCCGACCCGGTCGTCGGCCCCCCGCTCGCGGCCGCGCGCACCCGCCTGGGCCTGTCCGTCGACCAGTTGGCGGAGCGGACCCGCATTCGCCCGCATGTCATCGAGTCGATCGAGGTCGACGACTTCGCTCCCTGCGGCGGCGACTTCTACGCCCGAGGCCATCTGCGCACCCTGGCTCGGGTGCTCGGCGTCGACGTGGCTCCGCTCCTCGAGGCGTACGACGAGCGCTACGCCGACGCGCCGCTCGACGCCCGCCGGGTGTTCGAGGCCGAGCTCGCGACCGGCGCCGAGGGCCCGATCCGTGGCACGCGAGGCGGTCCCAACTGGTCGGTGCTCATCGCCGCGGTGATGGCGCTCGTGCTCGCCTGGTCGATCGCCCGGCTGATCCTGGACAGCCCGGTCGAGCTGACCAACAAGCCCGTGCTCAACGGCTCGCCGTCCCCGCAGGGCAAGCTGGCGTCTCCGGTGCCGGTGCTCCTCAACGCTGCCGGCGGCGGCGCTCGCGTCGTGGTCCGCGACGGCGCCGGTGCGGTCGTCTTCGAGGGCGACCTCGCCTTCGGTGAGCAGAAGTCGATCAAGGCGGCCCCGCCGGTGCACGTGCAGTCCTCGGACGGCGCCCTGCTGGTGACCATCGACGGCAAGGACCGCGGTCCGCTCGGCGCCGGGGGACAGCCCGCGCAGACGACGTACGCCGCCGAGAAGCCCGCCGAGAAGACCGCCGAGTAGGTCCAGGCCACCTGGCTTGGGATACTCGGGGGCGATGACGACAGACACGCACGACCTGCTCTCGGTGGCGATGGTGACCCTCGGGTGCGCCCGCAACGAGGTGGACTCCGAGGAGCTCGCCGGCCGCTTGGAGGCCGACGGCTTCCGATTGGTCGCCGACCCGGCCGACGCCGACACCGTGGTGGTCAACACCTGCGGCTTCGTCGAGTCGGCCAAGAAGGACTCGGTCGACACGTTGCTCGAGGCGGCCGACCTCAAGGCTCGGTCGCAGGCGGGGGAGGGTCGCACCCAGGCCGTGGTGGCGGTCGGCTGCCTGGCCGAGCGGTACGGCAAGGAGCTCGCCGACTCGCTGCCCGAGGCCGACGCGGTGCTCGGCTTCGACGACTACCCCGACATCGCGGCGCGGCTGCGCTCGATCGTGGCGGGAGAGCGCCACGAGGCGCACACCCCGCAGGATCGCCGCACCTTGCTGCCGATCACGCCCGTCGAGCGAGCGCTCTCGACGGCACCGGTGCCCGGACATGCGTCCGGACCTGCCAGCCTGCGTCGCCGGCTCGACTCCGGCCCCACGGCCTCGCTCAAGCTGGCGAGCGGCTGTGACCGCCGCTGCTCCTTCTGCGCGATCCCGTCGTTCCGGGGCTCGTTCGTCAGCCGTCGGCCCTCGGACGTGCTCCAGGAGGCGCGCTGGCTGGGGGAGCAGGGCGTCCGCGAGCTGTTCTTGGTAAGCGAGAACTCCACCTCCTATGGCAAGGACCTCGGCGACCTCCGGCTGCTCGAGACGCTCCTGCCCGAGCTGGCTGCCGTCGACGGCGTCGACCGGGTGCGCGTCTCCTACCTCCAGCCGGCCGAGACCCGGCCCGGTCTGGTCGAGGCGATCGCCACGACGCCTGGCGTCACGCCGTACTTCGACCTGTCCTTCCAGCACGCCAGCGCCGGGGTGCTGCGGCGGATGCGCCGCTTCGGCGACCCGGAGAGCTTCCTCGCCCTGCTCGAGCAGGTCCGCGGGTTCGCCCCCGCCGCAGGCGTGCGCAGCAATGTGATCGTCGGCTTCCCGGGGGAGTCGGAGCACGATCTCCAGACGCTGTGCGACTTCCTGGTCGCCGCTCGCCTCGACGTGACGGGCGTCTTCGGCTACTCCGACGAGGACGGCACCGAGGCCGCGACGTACGACGGCAAGCTGGACGACGACGAGGTCCGCACCCGCGTCGAGCACGTGACCGCCCTCGTCGAGGAGCTCACGAGCCAGCGGGCTGCCGAGCGGGTCGGCGAGGAGGTCGAGGTGCTCGTGGAGCGGGTCGAGACCGACACCGTCGAGGGTCGCGCCGCTCACCAGGGCCCGGAGGTCGACGGTTCGACGTACCTCGTCGACCACAACGGCGCCCGGGTGGGTGACCTGGTGCGCGCGGTGGTCGTCGAATCGGAGGGCGCCGACCTCTACGCTCGGGGGCTGTGATGAGCGAGGCCGCGGCTCAGCGGGACAAGCCCAGCAACTGGAACGTCCCCAACGTCTTGACGACGCTGCGCATCATCGCCGTCCCGTTCTTCGCGTGGGCGCTGCTCCAGGACGGCGGCGACTCCATCACCTGGCGGGTCGTGTCGTTCGTGATCTTCGTGGCCGCCATGGTCACCGACAAGATCGACGGCGACCTGGCCCGCAAGCACAACCTGATCACGGACTTCGGCAAGATTGCCGATCCGATCGCCGACAAGGCGGTCACCGGGATGGCGTTCATCGGTCTCTCGATCGTCGGTGAGATCTGGTGGTGGGTCACGATCATCGTGCTGCTCCGCGAGTGGAGCGTCACCCTGCTGAGGCTGTCCGTGCTCAAGAAGGTCGTGATCGCGGCCGCCGACATCGGCAAGATCAAGACGACCTTCCAGGCCATCGCCCTGGGCACGCTCTGTCTCCCGCTGCGCGACCCGGATCTCCCGAGCTGGCTCGAGGTGCCCGGAGCGGTCGTCTTCTACCTCGCCCAGGTGTGCTTGGCGATCGCCGTCGCCCTCACGCTGTGGTCGGGTTGGGAGTTCTACCGCGACGTCTGGAAGCAGCGGGCGGCGCTGCGGTCGTGAGCTGCTCGACCCGGACCCTCCGGGTCACCTCCTCGGTGCCGACCCGTCGCTGTTTCTTCACCTGAAGTATTGCGCGGGGGGTCCGTTTCGGGGTTAGGTTCGCTTCACCTCGTCCGCGCCGGAGGGCTTCCCTCTCCGTCGGTCGTGCCAAGGGAATCCTTGCGTGCTCTCTCGGTCTGGCCGCGAAGCTTCCCGACGTGTGCGGTTCGAGGGCGCCGCTCGACCACGCCCCTACCCACGTCGGAGAACGCCCTCACATGCCTGCTTTGCGCACCCTTCTCGCCGTTCCCGCCGCACTGGCCGTTGCCGCCGGCCTCCTGCTGGTCCCACCGCCCCCCGTCTACGCGGTCAGCCCTTCGGTGGTGATCGCCGAGGTCTACGGCAGCGGCAACAACTCAGGCGCGGCCAACACCTACGGCAACGACTTCGTCGAGCTCTACAACACGAGCACGGAGGAGGTCGACCTCGACGGGTGGTCGGTGCAGTACCACAGCGCCAGCGGGACGGGTCAGTACGCCGTGCACGAGCTGAGCGGCTCGATCCAGCCGGGCGGGACCTACCTGCTCCAGGAGGGCAACTTCGCGACCGGCACCCAGTTCGCCTACGACGAGCGGGGGACCCTGAACCTCTCCGGCTCGGCCGGTGTGGTGGCCCTGGTGTCGAACGCGACGCCGTACCCGACCTTCGGCACCACCACCGGCGTCGACCTGGCGGGCGTCACCGCCAACGGCCTGGTCGACGTCGTCGGCTACGGAACGACGGCCAACACCTACGAGGGCGCCCGCACGGGCGTGAACCTCTCGAACACGACCTCGGCCCAGCGCTCGCCGGTCGCCACCGACTCCGACCACAACGCCAACGACTTCGTCGAGCAGGCACCGAACCCGACCGCGTGCGGAGCGCCGTGCGCGCCGCCGTTGTCGGCGACCGACCCCGGCGACAAGCAGGCAGAGGTGGGGGCGCCCATCGTCGGGTTCACGCTCGCCGCGAGCGGGGGCGCCGCGCCGTACACGTGGTCGGTCGACGGCCTGCCCGCGGGCGTCGTGGCCAGCGCCGCCGGCGCGGTCTCCGGCACGCCCGAGGAGGCCGGCACGTTCGACGTCGTCGCCACCGTGACCGACGCGGCAGCGGCCACGGCCAGCGTCGAGTTCACCGTGACGGTGGTGGAGACCATTCCGGTCGTGCCGATCGCCGAGGTCCAGGGCACCGGCGCCGCCAGCGAGATGATCGGCGACCTGGCCCGCGTGCAGGGCGTCGTCACCGCGGTCTACCCGAGCGGATCAGGCAACCTGGCCGGCTTCTTCGTGCAGACCGGAGGTGAGGACGGGGTCGACTACGACACCCCGAACGCCTCGGACGCGATCTTCGTCTACATGGCCGCGAAGACCTCGCCGGCCATCGGTACGTCCGTGCAGGTGACCGGAGCCGTCTCGGAGTACTTCTCGATGACCCAGATGACCCCCGCGTCGGCCGGGGACGTCTTCACCCTCGCGTCGCCGCTGCCAGCCGTCGTGCCGGGTGACACCGTGCCGGGCACCGACTGCGCGCTCCCGGGGACCGACTGCCTGACGGGCGCCGCACTCGAGGCCGAGCGCGAGCGCCATGAGGGTGAGGTGTTCCTCCCGGCCGGCAACTACACCGTGACCGACGCCTACGACGGCACGCCCTTCACGCAGTCCTCGAGCCGGGGCTTCCAGATGCAGGGCGAGTTCGGCCTGGCGGCCAACAGCACCGAGCCGCTGATGATCCCCACCGAGGTCTACGACCAGTCCGAGACGGCGAAAATCGCCGAGCGGCGCGCTTACAACAACGCGCACGCCGTGATCCTCGACGACGGCGCCGACATCGACTACACGAGCAACACCTACGAGGACACGGCCTTCCCGTGGTTGACGGCGGGACACAGCGTCCGGGTCGGTGCGGCGGTCGAGTTCCTCCAGCCGGTCATCCTGGACTACCGCCGCGACCTGTGGCGGCTCCAGCCGCAGACCAAGATCGCGCCGGGAAGCACCGGCTCCTCCCTCGTGACCTTCGAGCAGACCCGCGATGCGACGCCCGAGGACGTGCTGGGCGCCGACGGCGACCTCGAGATCGCCACCTTCAACATGCTCAACTACTTCAACACGACGGGCGAGGACTGGGCCGCGAGCGACGGCAGCGGTGGCGCACGGACCTGCACCTACTACACCGACAAGGACAGCAACCGGATCACGAACGACGATTGCGTCCAGGACGCCGTCGACCCGGTCACCGGGCTCGACATCGAGCTGCCCGGACCACGGGGGGCCGCGAACGCGGCGAACTTCGAGCGCCAGGAGGACAAGATCCTCGAGGCGATCAACCGCATGGACGCCGACATCGTGTCGCTCGAGGAGATCGAGAACTCGATCAAGCTGTTCGACCCCGAGATCGACCCCGCGGACAGCCCGGACCGGGACCGCGACGACGCGGTCCGGCGCCTGGTCGAGCAGCTCAACCTGCACTGGCAAGAGGATCGCCCCGGCGACGCGAACCGGTGGGCCTACGCCCCGTCGCCGCGTCCCGCGGCTCAGCCGACCAAGGCCGAGCAGGACGCCATCCGTTCCGGCTTCATCTACGACCCCGACACCGTGGAGCTGGTGGGCCGGTCGCGGATCCTGACCAACTCCCCGGCGATGCGCAACGCCCGCGAGCCGCTCGCCCAGGCGTTCCGGCCAGTCGGCGGCGGGCGCGCGGACGCCTTCGCGGTCATCGTCAACCACTTCAAGTCCAAGAGCGCTCCGGTCGCGCCAGCGACGGTCAACGGTGACAACGAGGACGCCGGGGACGGCGCCGGCTACTACAACGGCGACCGCAAGCGCCAGGCGCAGGCACTCGTGGGCTTCGCCGAGCAGTTCGCCGCGGACAAGAACATCGGTCCCGTCTTCCTCACCGGCGACTTCAACTCCTACGCGATGGAGGACCCGGTCCAACTGATCGAGGCGGCCGGCTACCGCAGCCTGGAGGCCGACGACGGCGCCAAGACCTACAACTACGGGGGCCTCGCCGGCTCCCTCGACCACGTCTTCGCCAACGCCGGGGCATTCGACATGGTCACCGGTGCCGACGTCTGGGCGATCAACGCCAACGAGTCGGTCTACTACGAGTACAGCCGCTACGCGGCGAACGCCACCGACCTCTACGCGGCCAACCCGTTCCGCAGCTCCGACCACAACCCCGAGATCGTCGGGGTCGACGTGGGCGAGCTCAGCTCGGACCCGGAGCGGGACGTCGTACAGGTGCTCGCCCTCAACGACCTCCACGGCCGGCTGCTCGCCACCGAGGGCGGCCCTGAGGCCGGCGCGGCCTCGCTCGCCGGAGCCGTGAAGGAGCTGCGGGCGGAGAACCCCGACACGGTCTTCGCCGCTGCCGGCGACCTGATCGGCGCCTCCACGTTCGAGTCGTTCGTGGCCAACGACAAGCCGACCATCGACGCCCTCAACGAGGCCGGCCTCGAGGTGTCTGCCGCCGGCAACCACGAGTTCGACCAGGGGTACGACGACCTGGTCAACCGCGTCATGGCGCCGTACGACCCGGAGACCAACCCCGAGGGTGGTGCCGAGTGGGCCTACATCGCCGGCAACGTCCGCTTCAAGGCGACCGAGGAGGGCCACGAGGCGGGCAACCCAGCCCTGCCGCAGACCTGGTACTCCGAGCTCGGTGACGGACGCACGGTCGGTTTCGTCGGTGCCGTGACCGAGGACCTGCCCTCGCTGGTCGCCGGCGGCGGGATCAGCGAGATCGTCGTCGACGACATCGTCGAGTCGGTCAACCGCGACGCCGAGACGCTCCGGAGCGAGGGTGGCTGCGGCGAGGCGACCGGCTGCGACCTGGTCGTCATGCTGGTCCACGAGGGGGCAGCGACCCCGTCGTACGACTCGGTGACCGACGACTCCACGTTCGCCCAGATCGTGGCCGGCGCATCACCGGACATCGACGCGATCGTGTCGGGCCACACCCACCTCGCCTACAACCACCAGGTCCCGGTGCAGGCGTGGGTCGACGCCGGTCGCGCCGTGACCACGCGCCCCGTCGTCTCCGCCGGCCAGTACGGCGCGAGGCTGAACCGGCTCGAGTTCGAGTTCGAGGCGGGCACCGACAACCTCGTCGACGTCCGCCAGCGCGTCGTGGACCTCAACGACTACGACGCCGACCCAAAGGCCCAGGCGATCGTCGACGCGGCCGTGGCCGCCGCCGCCGACGAGGGCGGCAAGCGTCTCGGCGACCTCGACGGGCCGTTCGAGCGCGCGCGCCGTGCCGACCCCGACAACGGCGGCGCCGCGGTCGAGAACCGCGGCGGTGAGTCCACCCTCGGCAACCTCGTCGCAGAGATCCAGCGCTGGCAGACGGGCGCCGACATCGGGTTCATGAACCCCGGTGGCCTGCGTGCCGACCTGTTGGGTGAGCCGGGCGACCCGCGCGAGCTCACCTACCGGCAGGCCGCGGACGTCCAGCCCTTCGCCAACACGCTGGTCAACATGGACCTGACCGGCGCGCAGATCAAGGAGATCCTCGAGCAGCAGTGGCAGCGCGACGCAGACGGCAACATCCCGTCGCGCCCGTTCCTGCGGCTCGGCACCTCCGACGGCTTCGTCGTCACGGAGGACGCCTCGAAGCCCGAGGGTGAACGGGTCACGGGCATGTGGCTCGTGGGCGTCGCTCTCGGCCCGGGCGAGACCTACCAGGTCGCGGCGACCTCGTTCCTCGCGTCGGGCACCGGCGACAACTTCTGTGGCTTCGCGGCGGCGACCAACCGTCAGGACACCGGCAAGACCGACCTGCAGGCGGTCGTCGACTACATGAAGGAGTTCGCCGCCACGGCACCGCTTCCGGTCGACTACGCGCAGCACGCCGTGGACGTCCGGTTCCCGAACGACGCTCCCGAGATGTAGGCGGCCGGGGACGAGCTCTC
>VFQN01006741.1_pt1 | contig 12870 bp, 13 predicted proteins | sample 3512371 | NCBI WGS metagenome assembly VFQN01 (sample SAMN10412370, study PRJNA504923) | tailings metagenome | isolation source: Replicate 2 from Balatoc abandoned mine | place: Philippines: Itogon, Benguet | collected 2017-08-28
TCGGTACGTGTTTGTATGCCCCGGCATGTAACACTACGTCCGGTTGATGGCTTTGTAAAATACGCTGGATGCGTGTCTGGTTTTTCACATCCGCCACCAGGTAAACCAGCTCGGTATCCGCCATCCGCTGGTCAAATTCCTGTTGCAGGGTATAAAGCGCGTATTCTGAAATATCAAGGCAAATCAGTTGTGCCGGATGAAAACTCAAAATCTGCCGACAAAGCTCAGAGCCAATTGACCCGGCAGCGCCGGAAACCAGTACGACTTTATTCGCTAGCATGCTACTTAACCCGTGGGTGTCTAATTGCACCACATCGCGCCCCAGCAAATCCTCAACATCAATCTTGCGGATTTGCGACAAGCTCACGCGGCCACTGATCAGGTCCGACATGGCCGGTAAGGTTAAAACTTCCATGCCATCAATTGCTCGAGCCGCTTCCATTGCAGCTCTACGTTTCTCGTGACGACTCCCTGGCATCGCAATCATGCAATGCTGACTCCCATAACGGGTCGCAATCTCAGAAATATCATGCAAACCTCCCTCGACCTTGGTATGCATGATTTCTCGGCCCACCAGCTTATCGCTAGGGTCTACCATCGCCACAACTCGCCACTCAGGGTTTTTGCTGAGCTCTTTAATCAGATTAAATGAAGCATCTTCTACACCAATGACAATTACAGGTTTTCCTTGAACAGCTAATGTATTGAACAAACGCCGCTCTTTCCAGGCTCTGTAAATAAACCGACTGCCGCCCATAGTTACAAGCAAAAGTATTGGGTTTAGGATCAACACGGAACGTGGAATAATGATTGATGGGTGGACCAATAAGGCGAACGTAGCACTCAGTAAAGCTGCAAATGCAACAGCACGCATAATTCGCTTTAGGTCAGGCAGGCTGGCAAATCTCCAAACTCCTTTATATAAGCCAAAGCTGTAAAAGCAAATACTATGGAAAACAAAAATAACGGGTAAGCTATGGATAATATAGCCTACGAACTCTGCTGGTATATGAAAGTTGAAGCGTAATGCAAACGCCATTATCCATGCAGCAATCACTACGATGACATCATGAGTTATCGCTAGAGCGGATAAGATTTTTGATGGAAGTTTTAGCATTCTGCTATTTTAAGAGTTAATGCGAGATGTTATCACGTCTCAATACCTTGATAGCGGTTAATGCAATTATCTTGAAATCCAACCATAACGATTGATTGACTAGGTAGTATTTATCCAAATCTACTTTTTTCGGAATTGGAATTTCATCCCTGCCATTAATTTGTGCCCAGCCAGTAATCCCAGGTTTAAGCCTATGTATGCCCGCTTCAGTACGTAAGTTAATCAGGTCATCTTGGTTAAATAGAGCAGGGCGAGGCCCTACAATCGACATGTCCCCTTTAAGTACACTCCATAGTTGCGGGAACTCATCCAGGCTGGTTTTGCGAATAAAGCTACCTACCGGGGTTAGAAAGCTATTGGGATTATTTTGCTGATTCATCAGGTGCGTCGCTAATTGCGGTGTTCCAATTTGCATGGAGCGGAATTTTGGCATATTAAATATCTGGTTATTCTTACCGATACGTTGACTCCAGAATAAAGCAGGGCCTTTTGAAGTTAATTTGACCAATAAATAAGTGAACACAATTAAAGGGCTAAGTAATACAGAAGCAATCAGCGTCAATATGATATCCAATACTCTTTTAAGCAACATCGATTTCAACCGCTCGTTTAATGCCTTCATCAAAACTGATTAAAGGTTTCCAATTTAATAACTCTTTTGCTTTGTTGGTATCTATTTCAAGATTCGCCAACAATTGTTCATTAAGACCATGTTTTCCAATCATTGTAAATAATATTCTCAATAACGAGATTGGAACTGGCACTAGGCAGGTGGAACGTGCCAAGGCTTTTCTTATGGCAGTAACGAGTTCGGTAATAGAAACATCGTGATCATCGGAGATCAGAAAGGTTTGATTCGCTGCCGCCGGGTGAGTGCAGCATAATTCAATAAATTGACATAAATTATAGATACTTATAAAGCTTCGTTTGTTATTGATAGCTCCAAAAGGCAATGGGAGCGGATACCTGCAAAGTGATAGCAAGGCTTTGAAGTTTGCCTTTGGATTAGGGCCATATATTAATGGTGGGCGAATAATAGTTAATGCGGTATCAGAGCCTTTAAAAAATTCTTTTAGTTCTAGCTCAGCTTCCCATTTTGTCTGTGCGTAATCATTATGAGGTTGCGGAGTATCACTTTCTTTAAACGGTTGCTGTGAGGTATTGCCATTGACACCGATGGTGCTTAAGAATATGAATCTTGGGATCTGCATTTGTAGTGCGAACTGTGCCATTCTCATAGAGTAATCAACATTAGCCTCTTTGAATGCTAGGTAAGGGTGCTGAACTGTTTCGCGTACAACATGGGCGCGTGCTGCCAAATGAATGAGGCACTCACATGAACCTATATTCAAGTCACTGGATTGGGTCTGACGTGAAATTGGGGCGACTTTGTGACCGCCTCTTTTTAGATGTTCTATTAATGCTCTTCCTACAAATCCACTTGCTCCTGTGATTAATATATTCATGATCTTCGCGAAGTAAGGGGATATTCAATGAGAGTGTAAAACATGTCTTCTTTATCTATATGGCAAAAGAAAATTAATTCATCATATGCTGTAAAAGTTTTGGAGATATTTTTTTGGAAATCAGTCTTTTAGTAATCGATTGTATAACGTAGGCTAAAAAATAAAATCCTGAGGTTAATCGCGATAATTTAAGATTTTTTCTATATAACGACCATGTCCATAATGCAGCTTTAAATTTGTTTTTAGACACGGAGTTTGGTCGAAGTCTATAATTAACAAGAGGTTGTTGGAGAGTAAAACACTCTATCTTTTTTGATTCAAAAAGAGTTAACCAATACAAATAGTCTTCATGACCTATATTTTCAAAATAATGTTTTCCAAGATGTTTGCAGTTATATATAGCAGTAGATAAACCTATAGGATTACTCAGAAGAAGTTTCTTGTAATTCAGGAATCTAGGCACCTTGCGAAGGTATGCGCTCTCATTGTTAAATGCAATAAATTGCGTGCAGTTAAATAAATATCCTTCAGACTCCATAAACTTGATTTGTTTTTCTAATTTTTGTAAGTGCCATATATCATCGCTATCTATGAATGCTATATATTCGCCTCTGGCAATTTCTATGCCCTTGTTTCTGGCAATTGCTGGACCAGAGTTCCTGTCTAATAAAACAAATTTTATTCTGTTGTCTTTGTTATGTGCGCTTTCGATAATAAGTTTAGATTTATCAGTAGAATAATCATCGATTAATATCAGCTCCCAGTCTATGAATGATTGATTTAAAACAGAGTTAATAGCTTCGTTTAAAAATAACTCGGAGTTGTAAACGGGGCATATAATAGAAACTTTTGGCATAGACGTTAAGATCAACCTAACATGATCAAATTAAGTATAGCTAATACTGAATACTCTAAATGGGGCAAGTTTGAGGATTATTTAAAATATCTGCTGGCGTACCAAGCATACAAGGGAGCCATGATTTTTTCGACAATATGTACCCCAATAAGGGCATGCAGTATTTTGTAGTGCATAGGCCACTTTTCTTTATAATCTGGATAAATTGTTTTTGCCTTATTAAAAGCAATATTTGCTAACTCTTTGAACCCATGTCTAAGAGCAAGTCTGCCAATCCACCAATATCTCATTGAGATAAATGCAGTCAAATCAGCCCGGCCCATATCTGCTAATGCTTCATCAGTAAAAGTGACTTTATCGATTTCGTGTATCATTGAATATTCGGTCTGTTTTTTTCTTGTATTTGAGATTCTTCCAACCGCATTATGCACGCGATAAAAATAAATATTTTTGTCTATATGCACAAATTGATAGCCTTTGCCAGCAAGCCTGACGTGCAAGTTCCATTCTTGCCCATTTTTAAATCGAGTATCAAAACCGCCAATGGCTTCTAGCATGTATTTGCGATGTAAAGGTGTCGTGGTCAATAGATCAGAAAACAATAACTTGGCTGCTTGATTTTGAGGGGCAATATGTGTGTTAACTGGTTTGAGCCTGTTTTGGCTCACTATCGTAAAGTTGCCATACACAATCGTGTTGTTATCGTATTTAAGTGCCTCTTCTACCTGTAATGCAATACACTCTTTTTCAAGATAATCATCAGCATCTAAAAATTTAACAAACTCGCCACGTGCAACTTCCAATCCTCGATTTCTTGCCACACAAGCACCAGAGTTTTTCTGGCGGATGATTGTTAGCTGAGGTATGAGAGCTAGTTTTTCCAGGCCATTATCCGCTGAACCATCGTCTACAATAATGATTTCAATGTTTGAATAGCTTTGACTTACAACACTAGTTATACATTCCTGAATATAATTTTCAGTGTTGTAGTAAGGAATTATTATACTAACTAATGGAGCACACATAGCTTTCAGGGTTGTTTAGATTCTTGATATTCAACTATGTAAATATGAGGTGCCATTATTTACACATTACGTTATAGAGATAATTTTTCTTAATCGTCGCGCTAGTCTTGCAGTATTCCAGACTATATATTCAGCTAAAGATACTACTTTAATTTCTGAAAAATTCCCAAAACGTATGACTAGATAATAGTAACTTTTTAAAAAGTACAGATTTAGCAGCCCTCTAGAGTATTTTTTAGCCAAGCCCGCTAATACTTTTTGCATTTGCTGCTTTCTTACGCTAGTAAAATGACTTCCACTGTTACCTTTGATTCTAATTAGTTGTTTTTTTAGATCGTCGTTGATGTGAACTTGTCTGCGATATAACTGCGTTTGCGGATTTAGAATCATTTTTCCTAATAGCGCAATCTTGGCTAACAGCACATGATCTCCACCTAAGTAATTAATATCTCCCCAGCTTTGCTGCAAGACTTTTGTGACAAAAAGCCCATGAATCATGGAGCAGTCGTCTAATTGACTGATAATTGCTAATAATCGACTTTTCGGATTATTAGATATTAACTCTTTAGCAAAGTCATACTCATATAATCGAATCGGTTGATTGTTCGTATCAATATGAAGAGAGTTTCCATAGGCTAGCACTGCATTTCCTTCCGACTCTAAAGTCATTAGAAGTTTTATGACATAATCCTGAGGGATAGCATCGTGTGCACCAAGCCACATAAAGTATTTAGTTTCAACCGAGTCTAGAAGATATTTGAAGTTACCCACAGCTCCAAGATTCTCGGGTTGTTTGATATAGCTTATATTCGGGAATTCTTTTGATAGTTGTCTACAAATGTTTTCTGAACTGTCAGTAGAACAATTGTCAGAAATGATAAGTTTTGAGCATTGATTTACAGCAGATCTTACTGCAGCCTCAATGTACTTTTCTTCATTATATAAAGGGATGCCAATTGTTACTTGGTTCATTGTTGTCAGGATTGGTTGCTTATGAGTTATATTTTTGCTTAACCAATGACTTAAGAGTTTTTCTCCCAATGTCAGTTGAAATGAGTATAAGCAAATAGGATAAAACAAGAGATATTGAAATTATACAAAAGCTAATGAAAGGTTTATCGAGCTCAGGTTTGGGAGTGGCTAGATAAAAACAATACAACATAATAGTCATGGGGAGGCTTGGTAAAATTGTGTCAGTCCAAAACCATTTATACATCTCGTTTTTTAGTAACTTTTTATGCATGAAGGGAACGGTTATAAAGAAGTAACCAAGGTTAAGTAATATCCAGATTATTGGGGCTGCAATTGTTCCGAAGATATGTATAAAAATAATTAGTGACGGAACAAGAAATATCACTCCTATGAGATTTGATATTGCAGCATATCTTGTTTTGCCATATGCCAATTGCAAGGCATAAGGAGCATTCATTAGGCCATTCAATAAATAGCCTATTGATAATAAAGAAAGATAGATGGATGTGTCTTTGGTAACCTCCCAGTTTCTTGTCCACAACAACAGGATGTGGCTTGCAAAGATGCACATTACTACTCCAATGGGTACTACTAGAATGGTATAAAGTTGAGAAATACTGTGGTAGAGCGCAGCTATCTCTTTAACATCGTTACTAGCCACCTGCTCTGTAAGTTTTGGTCTTATTGCGTTACTTAAAGGCTGGAAAACTATTGAGACGCTACTGGCAACTAGGCTGGCGAGAGCATACTTGCCGAAATCAGAGAGGGGTAATAGTTTCGATAAAATCAACTTGTCTGCTTGGGTTAGAAAAGTAGAAAGCAAAGTGATCGTGAACATCCCCCCAGCAAAGCTCTTTACTTCCCGAAGTGGGGCAAGTGATAGTTTATAGCCCAATTGTGGTCTGGGAATTAGATAAAACAAATACTGACGTAGACTCATTGTTTCAATCACTGAAATAACTGCCTGATATATAAAAAAAACTTTTACCGTAGGCGCCATATATTTCAAGACTAAAACAACCCCCAAACCCTTTAAAGTTGCGAATGCAATGTTGATAAGATTCAATCCAACCTGATTTTGCAGACCCAGAATAGCACTCCGATAAAGACCTGTGAAAAGTCGTGCGACAATAATGATTGCAGATATGTTAAGTGCTTCTTGTACTGTACCGATGTCCAATGATTTAAAGCTTAACCAATTTGTAGATAGCCACGGACTAAGGCTACAAGTAATGAGGAGAATAATTACGCTAATGGCTAGAAAAAACCATTGCATAGATTCCAGTAATCCATGAATGCTAACGATATTATGTTGGCCTCCTCTATATCTTGCCATTTCACGTCCCAAAGTAGGGGATAAGCCTGCATCCAAAATGGATAGCCAAACCTGAAGGATGGTGAAGAAACCTATCAAGCCATATGCCTCAAGACCTAGATAATCAATATAAATAGGAACGAAAGCAATGGCCATTAAGGCTGTCCAGCCTTGGCCTACAAAATTGGCAATGACATTTTTCTTTAACGACAATTTATGGGCTAACGGTTAACGAACTTTTTTTAAGAAACCATCTGGTGCAACAGTGATTAGCAATTTATTTTCTATAGTTTTATCAATCTCAAATTGAGAGTTATTTTTTAAATATTCCCACACTGCTGTTTTAGGATTGTTGCCTGGCGCCCAAGGACGATCAGTAAATACATCTTTTGGAACATCTTCAACGAATGTGTCAAATACTACACAGTAGCTATTTAAAGAGACAAGGGGGGCATAAGCTTCCAGCTCAGCTATTACATGTTCATGGGTATGGTTTGAGTCTAGGCAAACAAGTATCTTTTTATAGTTTTTTGCGTAATCTTTAACTTGATTAATAGTCTCAGAATCGATGGATGAACCTTGAATCATGTCAATTCTATTAGACATAGGGTGCGCTGCTATCGCTTTGCGATTATGGTCACGGATATCAATATCTAAACCAAGAACACGACGTTTAGGTTTTTGAGGGTCTAGAGAAGTCCCAGCCTCAATGGCTTCGCAATAATCCAACATTGCAAGATGAGAAGCGCTCATTATGAGCGAGCCTCCATGAGCAATGCCTGTTTCAATAACCAGATCAGGCTTCACCTCCCAGATTAGCTCCTGCATAGCAACCATGTCTTGAGGAAATTGAATAACTGGACGGCCCATCCATGAGAAGTTATATACATATGACTTTCTCATGCTTAACTCAACCCAGTCTCTCGATAAGTCTTGGAATACCTTATCGTTACCAAATTGGTTTATTCTGTTTGCTTTTTCACGTTCAAATTGTTCGATGGGATTCATTTGCTAACCTTGTTAGTATAGTAGTCGTAGAGATTGGGTAAATTATCCTCTAAGCGCTCGAAAGAGGCTCCAAATTCGCTTCTAACTTTTTTATTATTTATTGATTCGAATTTCCACTCCGGCGCATTCGGTTCAAAGTGGGTAATTATTTTACGAGTTTTTAAAAAGTCGGATATCAGTTGATTTTCGGTATTCTCACCAGATGCTAAATTGTAAATTTGACTTTTACCTTCTAATGAAATTAAGTGAGTGAGTTTAACAACGTCACTAATAGAGACAAAATCTTTTGAAGAGCGTGGTGAGGTTTGAAATGAGACTTTGCCTTCCTCAGCTGATTGTTTTAACACAGAAGATAAGAAATTGTTACTCTTCATGTCTTGTCCGTATACATTAGAAAGTCTAATTATTTTTGCATTCGAATTCGTAGACAGACATAAGCTCTCAGCTGCCAGTTTACTTATGTTGTAAATTTGTCCTGGCAGTGCTGGATTTACTTGTAAAGCACTTTCTTCAATTGTACGGGCAGAGCCTTCATATACTCGTGTGCTTGATAAATAAGTAATGGATTCAAATAGACATGACTTAATTAGTTGATTCAACAATGTAATATGCGAGTCTATTGTTCCGGTTAAGTTTGTCCTGAAATTTGCTGTCATTCCGATACAATAAATGACATGCCCCAAATTTTCTTTCTGTTTTTGATTTTCAATAGTGCTCCAAAAGCTTCTATCCGGTGTGTTCACCTGGTATTCTTTCGAAGTCAGATACTCTCTGAGATTACTACCTACGAAACCAGAGGCACCAAAAATTGTGAATTTTATTTTCGCCACTTGATAACTCTCAGAGGAGTGCCTGCATTTACAGAGTACGCGGGGATTTCTCCACGGATTATTGAGCCTGCAGCTATTACGCAACCAGTCCTCAGAATCGCCCCATCAAGAATAACGCAGTTTGCGCCAATCCAAACATCGTCTTCAATAGTGATACCTCCTCTGGAAGGCATGAAACCTTGCTCGGTAATTAACTTGTCTTTGACTTCGTAAGCATGGTTTACTGGAGCTAAAGTTGTATTAGCCGCAATGGCAACATGGTTGCCAATAATTATTCCATTGCCGGTATATAGGACGCAACCTGAGTTGATGACGGAATGCTCACCAATAATCAGATCGCCCGTACCTCCAGCAGGCTTTATTTTAACAAAGCTGTCTACTGTTGAATTGGCGCCAACTTTAATCAGACTGCCTCTTTTAGAGTCTTCTATGTCAGCTAGATGGGATATGTAGGCGGAAGGGTGAATATCTAACATATTATGTGATCGTCAAGGTAGGAATAGCAGTCACGAATTTTGCTGACCATTCCTGGACATAATTCAGTTGATCAAACACTTCATCTTTGATATTCCACGGCAGGATCAAGATGTACTCGGGTTTTTGCGAGGAAATAGTCTCTTCACTCACAATAGGAATACGGCTGCCTGGCATGAATTTATTTTGTTTTGCCGGGTTTTTATCGACAACATAAGGCAGTAAGTCAGGGCGTATTCCGGCAAAGTTCAGCAATGTATTGCCTTTTGCCGCTGCACCATAAGCAATCACTTTCTTACCTTCCCGTTTGGCTTCAATTAAAAAGCGAATCAATTCATCTTTGATACGATTCACTTTTTCCTGAAAGTTCTGGTAAAAGACCAAGCTGCTTACACCTAAAGTATGCTCTTTGTCTAAAACATCCTGTAATCGTTCAGTGGTTGGATGTTTGCCGGTATCGCTACGCTGTGCATAAACACGCAAGCTGCCACCGTGGGTTGAAGTTTCTTCTACATCAAATACTTGCAAGCCGTTCTTTTCAAAAATGGTTTTGACGCTAGTCAGTGATAGATATGAAAAATGCTCGTGATAAATCGTATCAAACTGGTTTTGCTGTACTAGATTCACTAGGTGTGGGAATTCAAATGTAGAAACGCCATTAGGTTTGAGCAGGCGTGAAAAGCCACCAACGAAGTCGTTAATATCCGGGACATGGGCCAAAACGTTATTGGCCGCAGTGAGGTCTGCCTGATAGCCTTGCGCGACCAGTTTTTCAGCTAATGCAACGCCAAAGAACTCTTCGATAATTTCAATGCCTTTTCCCCTGGCTGCTTCTGCAGTGCTGTGCGTAGGTTCTATACCAAGGCAGGGAATGTTTTTGGCTTGCACGTACTGCAATAAGTAGCCATCATTTGCTGCAACTTCAATGACTCTGGAGTTACTGTTAAGCTTGAAACGCCCTACCATGCTTTCTACATAATGTTTTGCATGTACGAGCCAGGAGCTGGAGAAAGAGCTGAAGTAGGCGTAATGAGCATCAAACAGTTCATGTGCGTCAGCAAAGTCTTCCGTTTGCACCAGCCAGCAATGATCACAGACCATGACTTTGAGCGGAAACCATTTCTCAGGTTTATTAAGTGTTTCTGTGGTGAGGTAAGCGTTTGATGGTGGGGAGCTTCCCAGGTCTAGAAACGGATGGGTCGTTTCGTGATGGCAATGACGGCACTTCATAGTTTAATTCCTTTGAAGCCGGAGTCTAGCATAGGATGAGCCTGGTCTCTAGCCGAGACCTCGGAGACTGCCAGCGGCCAGGCGATTGCTAAACGCGGGTCGAACGGGTTTAAGGCGGCTTCGTGTTGTGGCGAGTAGTTAGCACTATGCAGGTAAAGCAACTCGCAATTCTCGTTCAATGTTTGGAACCCGTGGGCAAATCCTTCTGGTATGAAAAGGCTGACCTGGTTCTCAGAGCTTAATTCGGTGGCAAACCATTGCAAAAACGTAGGTGAGTCAGCACGTAAATCTACCGCAATATCCAGAATGCGACCCTGGAGGCAGCTGACTATTTTAATCTCGGCGGCTGGTGGGTGCTGAAAATGCATGCCACGAATCGCACCGGCTTTTTTCGTCAGAGTATGATTTATTTGCTGGATAGATTGCATGCCTAGCGCTGCCATGGTTTGCTGACAAAAGAATCGGCTAAGGAAACCTCTGTTATCCTCGATGCGGGTGCGCTCAATAACCATCAGGCCTGAAAGGTGGGTAGGGAGAAAGCGGAAACGTTGCACAATATTTCCCGTTATGCTTGGTGGCTGGCAATCTGGGCAAGACAGACAGCCTGCATGTCCTGCTGTGCGTGCCAGGCGAGATGCCATTCGGCAATTTTCTTCAACGACATATCCAGATTCCATGCAGGTTGCCATTTCAGGTGGTATTGAGCTTTACTGCTATCCAATTTTAATAAATTGGCTTCATGAGGTTGCGGATTCGGATCAATTTGCCAACGTGTTTCTGGCAAATATGTCGCCAGTTTGTTGACAATCCACGATACTTCTTTTGCATCCTGCTCATGCGGCCCAAAATTCCAAGCTGAGGCATAAGTTTTAGGATCTTCATACAAAGCTTGCGCCAATAGCAGATAGCCTTTCAGTGGCTCCAGCACATGTTGCCATGGTCGGATTGCATGTGGGGAGCGTATTCTCAGACACTCCTGTGCATCAATGGCACGAAGAATGTCAGGAATAAGCCTGTCAACAGACCAATCGCCACCGCCGATGACATTGCCAGCTCTAGCGGAAGCCAATCCGATGCCTGCATTTTCATAAAATGAATTGCGATAAGAGGCTGTAATCAGTTCGGCACAACCCTTGCTGCTAGAGTAGGGGTCATGGCCACCCATAGGCTCATTTTCGCGATATGCCCAGAGCCATTCTTTGTTTTCATAGCATTTGTCTGTAGTTATATTCACAACTGCTTTTGCAGTAGCTGACTGCCTGATTGCTTCTAGCAGGTTAACCGTACCCATTACATTGGTCGAATAGGTTTCGATTGGGTCGATGTAGGAGCGGCGAACCAATGGTTGAGCTGCTAAGTGAAATACGATATCTGGTTGAGCGTCTGCAATAGAATGCGACAGTATGGTGTAATCGCGAATATCGGCTAAGGTGTGACCACTTAACAAGGCTTCAATATTTGCCACTTCAAACAGCGCGGGTGTTGTGTCGGGTCGGAGTGCATAACCATAGACTCTAGCGCCGAGGGAATGTAGCCATAAAGCCAGCCAGCTACCTTTAAAACCTGTGTGGCCAGTTAGGAAAACTCTTTTGTTTTGCCAAAAGTCACGCACGATTACCACACTTTCCACGGCGCTTCTCCACTTGACCATAAAGACTCAAGCAGTGTTTTTTCTCGTAAAGTATCCATCGGTTGCCAGAAGCCTTCATGCTCAAACGCCATGAGTTGACCTGTTTCGGCTAAATGTATCAATGGTGCGCCCTCCCAGCTAGATTGATCACCATCAATGTGTTCAATACATTTAGGGGACAGTACAAAAAAACCACCGTTGATCCATCCGCCATCACCTTTAGGTTTTTCAGCGAAACCTTTGACCTCTTGGCCATTTAACTCTAATGCACCATATCGTCCAGGTGGTTGAACTCCTGTGACGGTTGCTAGCCTGCCGTGTTGCTGGTGAAATTTAACCAGTTTAGTGATATTGACGTCAGACAAGCCATCACCGTAGGTGAAGCAGAACTCCTCTTCGTCTTTGACATATTCTGAAACGCGTTTCAGGCGACCACCAGTTAACGTTTGTTCGCCAGTATCCACAAGAGTGACTTTCCAAGGTTCTGCGTTTCGCTGATGCACTTGCATACTGTTGTTAGACATGTCAAAAGTCACGTCTGACATATGCAGAAAGTAGTTGGCAAAATATTCTTTGATAATATAACCTTTGTAGCCACAGCAAATAATAAAATCATTAATACCATGTGCTGAATAAAGTTTCATGATATGCCAGAGGATAGGTTTTCCTCCAATTTCAATCATTGGCTTCGGCTTTAAGTGGGTTTCTTCGCTAATGCGGGTGCCTAGGCCCCCAGCTAAAATGACAGCTTTCATTTGGCTGATTGTGACTGATTAAAAAATGCGATTATAAACAAAATAGTCTTTCCAACTATAATTTAGTTGAAGAGGCCAGCATCGCCTTGATATTCGCCATCTTGCTCTTGCCATAATCCTTGCTCAATACTTGATCCGGCCCGTTAAACGGATTGCCAAAGTGCTTGACATCATCTTTAGGTAATTCAGCAA
>VFQN01006742.1_pt1 | contig 12870 bp, 12 predicted proteins | sample 3512371 | NCBI WGS metagenome assembly VFQN01 (sample SAMN10412370, study PRJNA504923) | tailings metagenome | isolation source: Replicate 2 from Balatoc abandoned mine | place: Philippines: Itogon, Benguet | collected 2017-08-28
AGGGGCGCGTGATCGTTAGCGGCATCGGAAAATCCGGGCACGTCGGGCGCAAGATCGCCGCCACCTTCGCCTCGACCGGCACGCCGGCGTTCTTCATCCATCCCTCTGAGGCGGCCCACGGCGACCTCGGCATGGTCACGCCGAAAGACGTGCTGCTTGCAATCTCGTGGTCAGGTGAGACGATCGAGCTCAAGAATATCGTCACCTATTCGCGTCGCTTTGGCGTACCGCTGATCTCGATCACATCCCGCTCCGCCTCTGCGCTCGGCCAGGCGTCCGACATCGTCATCGAGCTGCCGCGCGCGAGCGAAGCCTGCCCGCACGGCCTCGCGCCGACGACCTCGACGACCATGCAGCTCGTGATCGGCGACTGTCTTGCCGTGGCGCTGCTGGAAGCGCGCGGATTCACGGCGACCGACTTCAAGGTCTTCCATCCCGGCGGCTCGCTCGGCGCCCAGCTCAAGTTCGTCTCCGACCTCATGCACAAGGGCGAACGGCTGCCGCTCGCGCGCGTCGATGAGCCGATGACCGAAGCGCTCGTCACGATGACGCAGAAGGCACTCGGCTGCCTCGGCGTAGTCGACGGTGAGGGGCAGCTCGTCGGCATCATCACTGACGGCGACTTGCGCCGTCATATGGGCCCAGCGCTGCTCGCTGCGATGGCCGGCCAGATCATGACGCCGTCACCGAAGACCATCAAGCCGACCGCGCTCGCCTCGGCCGCGCTCGACGTCCTCAACAAGTCGCGGATCACGACGCTGTTCGTCGTCGAGCGCGGCAAGCCGATCGGCCTCGTGCATGTTCACGACCTGCTGCGCGCAAGCGTCGCGTAGATCCGGCTTCTCTTGATCACGCAGACGGACTAAAGAGACCGCCTCGCCCGGACATCAATCGGGCGCTGATGGGAGGTCTTTTGCCATGGCTGCCACCAAGTCTCTGAAACGTCGCCAGTTTCTAAAGGGAGCGGTGCTTGCGGGCGCTGCGACCGGGACGTCTGCGCTCGTCACGCCGTCCATTGCTCAGGGCAAGACGGAATGGAAGATGGTCACCACCTGGCCGAAGAATTTCCCCGGCCTCGGGACCGGCGCCAACCGCTTTGCCGAGAGTGTCACCGCGGCGACCGAAGGCCGTCTCTCCATCAAGGTGTTCGCGGCCGGCGAATTGGTGCCGCCGTTCGAGAGCTTCGATGCCGTAACGCGCGGCGCCGCCGACCTCATGCATGCCGCGCCCTATTACTGGCCGAACAAGAGCAAGGCGCTACAGTTCTATTCGGCCGTGCCCTTCGGCCTCACCTGCACCGAGACCACCGCCTGGATGAACTACGGCGGCGGCCAGGAGCTGTGGGACAAGATTCTCGACCCGTTCGGGCTCAAAGGCTTCCACGCCGGCGGCACGGGCGTCCAGATGGGCGGCTGGTTCAACAAGGAGATCACCAACGCGGAGAGCGTCAAAGGCCTCAAGATGCGCATCCCGGGCCTCGGCGGCGAAGCGCTCAAGAAGCTCGGCATGACGGTCATCAATATGCCCGGCGGCGAACTGTTCGCGGCGCTGCAGTCGGGAGCGATCGACGCGACCGAGTGGGTCGGACCCTATAACGATCTCGCCTTCGGCTTCCACAAGGTTGCCAAGTATTACTACTGGCCAGGCATGCACGAAGGCGGCACGACGCTCGAGGTCACCGTCGACAAGAAGAAACTGACGTCTCTGCCGAAGGACGTGCAGCGGATCTTCGAGGAGTGCTGCAAGGCGGAAGCCGACCGGCTGCTGTCTGAGTTCAACGCCCGCAACGGCCAGGCGCTGCAGACGCTGATCAACCAGTACAACGTCCAGCTCAAGCGCTTCCCGAACGACTTTCTGGTCGCCTACGGCACCGCGTCCGGCGAGGTGATCCAGGAAATGCTCGACGACAAGGATGCGCTCACGCGCGAGGTGACGCAGTCGTATCTCAAGTCGCGGCGCGAGCTGATGAACTGGAACCGGATCGCCGAGCAGGGCTACATGAACGCGCGTCTGCTCGACTACAAGTTCCCGGGCTGATCCGGGCCGGGCAAACGTTGCACATTGAAAGGCCGCGCCTCGGTGCGGCCTTTCTCATTTGCGAGGGTCCGCAGCGTCCTCGATCTGCAGCTCGATGCGGTTGCGACCGCCCCAGGTGTCGCGGCGCAGACTGCCGGCGACATGGATCGGCATCCCGCCGGTGTTGACGAGAAGATCACCGAGCGGCTGGCCGACGGCGCGGAAGGCAATGCCTTCGAGGCGGCTGCCGTCGTCGGCTTCGAGCGTCACGCGCAGATGCGCCTCGCCCATCACCTTGGCGAAGCGCACGCGGTGCGCGGGAAACGCGAACCGCGGCTGCGGATTGCCCTGGCCATAGGGGCCGGCGCGTTCGATCAGGTCGATAAGGGTGTCATTGACAGCGGCCGGCGTCAGCGCGCCATCGATCTCCAGCGCACGGGCCTCGCGTGCGGCGGTCGCTGGCAACGCGAGCTGGCCGGTGAGGAACTCCCGGACCGCGTCGAGGCCGTCTCGCGACACAGTGAGCCCAGCGGCCATCGAATGACCACCACCCTTGAGCAGCAAACCCGCTGCCGTTGCCGCGCGCACCGCCGATCCGATGTCGACCCCCGCGATCGAGCGGAGCGAACCGGTCCCTTGGCCGCCCTCCTCCCACGCGATCACGCAGGCCGGTCGCCCGAACCGCTCGACGAGCCGGCTCGCGACGAGCCCGACGACGCCCTTGTGCCAGCGCTCCGACGCAACCACCAGCATCGGCAGGTCCGGCGTCTCGTCGATCATGCGATCGGCTTCGGCGACGGCTTCCTCGAGGATCTGCGTCTCGATCGTCTTACGCTCGCGGTTGAGCTTATCGAGTTGCACGGCGATGCGAGCGGCTTCCGTCTCGTCGTCGAGCGAGAGGAGTCGTGCGCCGAGCGCCGCATCACCGATGCGCCCTCCCGCGTTGATACGCGGCCCTAGGACGAAGCCGAGCAGATACGGGTTCGGCGGCTGGTTGAAACCGGACGCATCGATCAGCGCGCGCAGGCCGACGTTCTGGCGCTGGCGCATGACCGCGAGTCCGCGCGTGACGTAGGCGCGGTTGAGCGTCTGCAGCGGCACCACATCGCACACGGTTGCCAGCGCGACGAGATCGAGCATCCCGAGCAGGTCCGGCGGCGGGTTGCCGGCATTGTAGTGCCCGCGCTGTCGCAATTCACGCACCGTCGCCACCAGCAGCATGAACACGACGCCGGCCGCGCAGAGGTGGCCGAGGCCGGAAAGATCGTCCTGGCGGTTCGGATTGACGATCGCCGACACGTCTGGAAGGCGCTCGTCGGCCTGGTGGTGATCGACGACAAGCACATCGGTCTTGCCGCGATGTTCCGGCGCCAGCGGCTCGAAGCTCGTCGTGCCGCAGTCAACGGTGACGATGAGCTGCGCGCCCTTCTCGACGAGGCTCTTGATCGCGGGAATGTTGGGGCCGTAGCCCTCGAACATGCGGTCGGGAATGTAGATCGTCGCGTCGCTGCCGTGCGCGAGAAAAAACCTCCGCATCAGCGCCGACGAGCACGCGCCATCGACGTCGTAGTCTCCGAAAATGGCGACGCGCTCGCGCTTCTGGACCGCATCGGCGAGCCGGCACGCGGCCTTGTCCATGTCCTGCAGCGAGCTGGGATCGGGCATCAGCGCCTTGATCGTCGGATCGAGGACGTTCGCTACCTGGTCGATGCCGATGTCGCGCGCCGCGAGCACGCGCCCGAGCAGCTCCGGCAGGCCATGCTGCTGGCTGATCGCGAGCGCGAGGTTGCCCGCAGCGGGATCGAGCCGCTCGCGCCATGCGTAGCCGCGCGCCGACGACGCGACACCGAGGAACGGACCGGCATTGCTGCCGCCCGCCGCTTCGTCCAGCCTTGCCCGTGCTGTCGCGCGCCTCGCCATGGGAGCCCCCTCTACACCATCCCACGAGTTGTAGAGTGAGTCGCGAGTTGCCCCCTCACGCCATGTGGAAAATCAAGCCGGCCGCGCCTTCGCGACCGAATCGAGCGCCATCAGGTCGCGGATCAGCGGCTCGAACTGCTTGAGCGGCACCATGTTGGGGCCGTCGGACGGCGCGCGGTCCGGATCCTGGTGGGTCTCGATGAAGAGCCCCGCTACCCCTACCGCTACCGCCGCGCGCGCGAGCACCGGCACATAACGACGGTCGCCACCGGAACTGGTGCCCTGCCCGCCCGGCTGCTGCACCGAATGCGTCGCATCGAAGATCACCGGCGCGCCGGTCTCGGCCATGATCGGCAGCGAGCGCATGTCGACGACCAGGGTGTTGTAGCCGAACGAGGCACCACGCTCGGTGACGAGCACGTTCGGATTGCCGCTGCCGGTGATCTTGGCGACGACGTTCTGCATGTCCCAAGGCGCCAGGAACTGGCCCTTCTTGACCTTGACCACGCGGCCCGTCTTGGCGGCGGCGATGAGAAGATCGGTCTGCCGGCACAGGAACGCGGGGATCTGCAGCACGTCGACGACCTCGGCGATTGTCGCGCACTGCGCCGGCTCGTGAACGTCGGTGACGACCGGAAGTCCAAGGCTCGAGCGTATCTCGGCGAACACATCCATTGCCGCGGCGAGCCCCATCCCGCGCTTGCCCGTGAGCGAGGTGCGGTTGGCCTTGTCGAAGCTCGTCTTGTAGACGAGACCGATGCCGAGCCGGCCGGCGATCTCTTTCAGAGCCGTCGCCATCTCGAGCGCGTGGGCGCGGCTCTCCATCTGGCACGGCCCCGCCAGCAATGCGATCGGACGGTCCTGCGCGAACGTCACGTCGCCGACCCGCACCTCATGGTTGGGTCGCAGCGCTTCGTCACTCATCTGTTCACATCCACAAGCGTGGCCACGGACCCGCGCAGCAGCTCGAGCAGCCGCAGCATGTCGTCGAACCGCTGCCCCTCGGTGTAGCGATAGATATAGAGGAGCCGCCCCTTGACCACGACGTGCGCAAAGACGCTGAGGATCAGCTTGTCCTTTCCCTGATCGGTCAGCACTTTCTGGACGAGGCTCGCGTAGCAGCCCTGGTCGTCCTCGTGCACGACGCCGATGAAGGTCGTCTCGTTGAGACGCACGGTATCGGTCGACTTGTTGAAGCGGTCGCGCATCTCCTTGATCTGCGCACCACTAGCGATCGAGTCGCCCTGGCTGCGCAACTGCGAGCAGATGCCGCGCGGCAGCGACGATTCCTGGCCCGTAAAATCCTGGTTCTTCAGCGACAGATTGACCTGGACCTGGGTGAAGTCGTCGAGCGTCGGACGGGCGCCGGCGCGCCACGGCCCGATCTGCTGGCAATCGGCCGCCGCCAGCAGCAGCTCGTTCTGGCCAGCGATGGCGCGCTCGACAAGCTGCCAGACGCGGACGTCGCTCGGATTGTTGCGATCCAGCAGGCACTGGTCCGGATCGATGATCAGCGTGATCGCCTTGCCGCCCACATTGACCGGAAAGGTCTTCACCTGTGCGTGGGCTACCGGCATCGCGGCCAGCCACAGCGCAAGACCGAGCGCGGTGCCCAATCCCGCGCGGCGCATCATCTGCATGAGCTTCACCATTCCACTCACCATGATACCCCACCCCGCTCTGTTAGAACGACCTGCCGCCCAGTGACGTCTACGGTTCAGCTCTCATTGCCGCGCGGCCCGACACGGACCGGCTTTGCATCCTTGGCCGCCAGCGCCTCGAAGCGCGGCAGCGCATCATGCACCTCGAACCACGGCACCTGCTCGGCGGTGTAAGCGTGTGCCGTCGGTGGCCAGAGCGCCGGATCGTCGAGCGTCCCGTGGTAGAGATGCACCTCGGTCGGCCAGCGGTCTCCTGTGTAGGCGATCGGCGTGCCACAGTCGCCGCAGAAATGCCGGAGCACGCCGGGTGAACTGGGATAGGCCCTCGGCGTGGCGCCCGTGTAACGGAATTGGTCGACCTTCACCCCGACGTAGGTAGCCACCAATGACCCGACCGCCCGCCGGCAGCTCGTGCAGTGGCAGTACATGACCCAGCGCGGCTTGCCCGTGAATGCATAGCGCACGGCCCCGCAGGTGCAGTGGCCGGTGGTGACCACTTCGCCGGTAGTGCCTTGATTTGCCGCGGGTTCCGCCATGGCGCCGTCCTTCCTCCCTCGACAATACGCCGATCAGGCGTCCCCGCCATCCCTCAGCGCCTTGATCGCCATGCGGGCGAGTTCGTCGGCGCGCTCGTTCTCCGGGTGGCCGGCGTGGCCCTTCAACCAATGCCATTCGATCTGATGGCGCTTCGTCGCCTCGTCGAGCCGCTGCCACAGCTCGGCGTTCTTGACCGGCTTCTTGTCGGCCGTCTTCCAGCCATTGCGGCGCCAGCCGTGGATCCACTTGGTGATGCCGTCGCGAACGTAGTTCGAGTCGGTCCACAGCTCGACGCGCGAGGGACCCTTGAGCGCTTCGAGCGCCGAGATGGCCGCCATCAGCTCCATGCGGTTATTGGTCGACTTCGCCTCGCCGCCGGAAAGCTCCTTGCGGTGAGTGCCCGATTCGAGGATCGCCCCCCAGCCACCCGGCCCCGGATTGCCCGAGCAGGCCCCGTCCGTGTGGATGATCACGTGAGGTTTTTCGCGCGCGGCCATCAGCCCGGGAGCCCGTATTCGCGCGCCGAGGCGACCGACTGGTGGAAGCGCAGCCGCCGCAGGTATTCGAGCGGGTCCTTGCGCTTGACCAGGGCATCGGGCGGCGTGTTGATCCAGTCGTAGGCGCGGGTCAGAAGGAAGCGCAGCGCCGAGCCGCGGGCGAGCAGGGGCAGCGCCGCCCGTTCGGCCGCATCGAGCGGGCGCACCGCGTCGTAGGCGCGCAGCAGCGCCTGCCCCTTGGTCAGGTTGAAGGAGTTGTCCGCCTCGAAGCACCAGGCGTTGAGGCAAACGGCGACGTCGTAGGCCAGCGCGTCGTTGCAGGCGAAGTAGAAGTCAATGAGGCCCGACAGTCGATCCTGGATGAAGAATACGTTGTCGGGGAAGAGATCGGCGTGGATCACGCCGTCGGGAATGTCGGATGGCCAGTTCGCCGCGAGGTGGTCGAGCTCAGTCTCAATCGCTCCACTCAGCCCAGGCGCGATCTCGTTGGCCTGGTCCCGGAAGCGTTCATAGAGCGGCCGCCACCCTGCAAGCCCCAGCGCATTCTCGCGCCGGAGTGCGAACCCCTTCCCCGCGTTGTGCATCTGCGCGAGCGCGCTGCCGACCTGCGCGCAATGCTCGACGCGCGGCCGCCGGATCCAGACGCCGTCGAGAAAGGTGACCATCGCCGCCGGCCGCCCGGCCAGCTCCTGCAAAATCGCGCCCTGCTTGTCGCGCACCGGCGTCGGGCAGCTCAGACCGTTGCCGGCGAGATGCTCCATAAGACCCACGAAAAAGGGCAGATCGTCACGATTCACGCGGCGCTCGTAGAGCGTCAGGATGAACGGCCCGCGCTCGGTCCGCACGAGATAGTTGGTGTTCTCGACGCCCTCCGCGATGCCCTTGCACGACAGCAGCGCGCCGACGTCGTAGCGGTCGATGAAGCGCGCGAGATCGTCGTCCGTGACCTCGGTGTAGACGGCCATGGATGCCTCAAACCCGGGCGCGGCGGCGCGGCAACGCGTCGTCGCGCAGTTCACGCGGCACGTTGAACGCGATGCTCTCCTCGGCGGTCACCACCGTCTCGACGGTGACGTCGAAGCGGGTGCGGAATGCGTCGATGATCTCGTCGATCAGGACCTGCGGCGCCGAGGCGCCCGCCGTGATGCCGAGTGTCTTGATGCCGTCGAACTGATCCCATGGCAGCTCGTGCGCGCGCTGGATCAGCAGCGCCTTCGGGCAGCCGGCACGCTCGGCGACCTCGACGAGGCGCAGGGAGTTCGAGCTGTTCGGCGCGCCGACGACGATGACGCGGTCGCATTGCGGTGCGATCCGCTTGACCGCCGCCTGCCGGTTGGTGGTCGCGTAGCAGATGTCTTCCTTGTGCGGTACCGCGATCTGCGGGAACCGCTCCTTGAGGATGGACACGATGTCCGCGGTGTCGTCGACCGAAAGCGTCGTCTGGGTGATCAGGGCAAGATTGTCGGGACGTTCGACCTCGATGGCGCGCGCATCGGCCGCGGTCTCGATCAGGCGGACGGCACCGTCGGGGAGCTGTCCCATGGTGCCGATCACCTCGGGGTGGCCGGCATGGCCGATCAGCAGGATCTCACGACCGGCGGCATGGTGGCGCTCGGCCTCGACGTGGACTTTCGAGACCAGCGGGCAGGTCGCGTCGAGGTAGAACATTTTCCGCGAGCGCGCGTTCGCCGGCACCGACTTCGGCACCCCGTGCGCCGAAAATATCACAGGGGCGTCGGTTTCCGGAATTTCGTCGAGCTCCTCCACAAATATGGCGCCTTTCTGCCTGAGATTCTCGACAACGAATTGGTTGTGAACGATCTCGTGGCGCACATAGACCGGGGCACCGAATCGAGCCAGCGCTAGCTCGACGATCTGGATGGCCCGATCGACGCCGGCACAGAAACCGCGGGGAGCCGCGACCAGGATGGTCAAGGGTGCCCGCGGGGCAGAGGGATCGGACGGCATCGGGGGATGAGGCATGGTGCGGGTTAACCAGCTTTCGAATGGCCGGCACGGCTTGACATGACTTCGCCATCTCAGCTTGGCACGGGTTTGAGCGAGGTGCTACAGTTGCCGAACAAAATCAAGAACAATGGCGCCCACAATAGGGACACGGCCTGTGCATCGCGCACGATGCAGGGAACTGGGAAACCAGGGCATGATGCGGTCGTCGGGGGATGGCCGATGGTGAGAATTGGGGATCTGGTGACAACAGCTTCACGTTCGTGGCCGTCGGCAGGTTTGCGCCTGCTCGCTGCAGGAACCCTTGGGCTCACGCTGTCGGGATGCGGCATGTCGGTGCTGTCGTCCGGTATGGGCGGCGTGTTCGGCGGCAATACGTCGTCGACTGGAACGTCGAAGCGGGTCACCGAGGAGAGCCTCCTGTCCTCCGCCAAGGTGGACGGCGCGGGCGCCGGCACCGGCGATATCGCCCATGGCTGCCCACGCTTCCAGGTCGCCAATCGCGACTATCACATCACGATCTACGAGCCGGGCCGCGCGGGTGACGGCCTCGGGGTCATGCACCGCGGCGAGATTACGCGCACGGCCCGTGAATGCTCGATCCAGGGCAACCGCGTCACGGTGAAATACGGCTTCTCCGGCCGCATCCTGCTCGGCCCGCGTGGCCGGCCGGGCTCGATCTCGCTACCGGTCAACGTCGCGGTGCTCGATCCCAAGCGCGCCCGCATCGCCGGCGACAAGTCGTCGATCGAATCGACCGTCAGCCTCGACAAGCCGATCGGTTATTTCTCGCAGGTCCGCACCGTGACCTTCGACGTTCCCGAAGGCGCGCGCGCCGGCGACATCGACCTGTTCGTCGGTTTCGAGCCGACAGCCCCCGGCGCAGGCTGACGCGATTTCATCCCAAGCCTGATGAGGCGCGCCGATTGACACGGGCGCCCCGCGCCCTATGCTCGCGTCTGCCAGTCGACATCTGCGGAAGAGATCGACGTGCGGCCGGAATTTGGTCGCGCGACGGCGCCGAAGGAGCAACCGCCCCGGAAACTCTCAGGCAAAATGGACCGCAGATTGATGGCGCTCTGGAAAGCAGCCGGTGGCAAGGCCGGCTCACCGAAGGAGTAAGGTTGTCCGCAGCGTTCATGTAGGCGGACGGCTGGAATCTCTCAGGTTCCGTGACAGAGGGGGCTCCGGTTCGCGCGAATAGTCGCAGCGAGCTCAGAGCCGCGTGGGACCTCGTCACGATGACTGCAGACCCCTCTGCAAGCGCTCCGCTGAAGCGGACCCCCCTGTTCGATACACATGTCGCGTCGGGCGCCAAGATGGTGCCGTTCGCCGGTTACGAGATGCCGGTGCAGTATCCGCTTGGCGTGCTCAAGGAGCACCTGTGGACGCGCGAGAAGGCGGGCCTTTTCGACGTCGCCCACATGGGCATCTGCCGGCTGCGGGGGCCCGACCATGCGACGACGGCGCGTGCGCTCGAGAGGCTGCTCCCCGCCGACATCCTCAACCTCAAGCCTGGTCAGCAGCGCTACTCGCAGCTCCTCGCAGGCGACGGCGGCATCCTTGACGATCTGATGATCACGCGTCCCGCCGATCTGGCCGAGGACGGCACGCTGATACTCGTCGTCAATGCCGACTGCAAGGAGGCCGACTACAAGCACATCGCGGCCAATCTTCCGGGCGGCGTCACGCTCGCAATCGACGACAAGCACGCGCTGATCGCACTGCAGGGCCCGCGCGCGGTGTCGGTCCTCTCCAAGCTGTCGCCGGGTGTCGAGACCATGAGCTTCATGACCGGACGCAATGCGACGCTCGGCGGCGCACCGGTGCATCTGACGCGCTCCGGCTACACCGGCGAGGACGGCTACGAGATCGCGGTGCCGAATGAGAGCGTCGCGGCGATCTGGAAGCTGCTGACCGACGATCCCAGCGTCGAGCCGATCGGCCTCGGCGCGCGCGATTCACTCCGCCTCGAAGCCGGCCTCTGCCTCTACGGCCACGACATCGACACCACGACCTCGCCGATCGAGGCGCGGCTGCAATGGTCGATCCAGAAGCGCCGCCGCGACGAGGGCGGCTTCCCCGGAGCCGCGCGTATCCAGGCCGAGCTCGCCAATGGTCCGCGCCGCCGCCGGGTCGGCATCAAGCCAGACGGCCGCGCGCCCGCGCGCGAGGGCACCGAGATCCGGAGCGCGGACGGCAAGCCGATCGGCACCATCACGTCGGGCGGCTTCGGCCCGTCGGTCAACGGCCCGATCGCCATGGGCTACGTCGACAGCGCGCATGCCGACCTCGGCACGCGTATCCAGCCCATTGTGCGCGGCAAGCCCCTCGCCGCGACGATCGCAAACACACCGTTCTCGCCGCACCGCTACGTGCGCTGATCCATCAACACATCCCGAACGAGGAGAGGTTCATGCCCATCGAGAAGTTCAGCAAGGATCACGAGTGGATCCGCATCGACGGTGACATCGCGACGATCGGCATCACGGCGCACGCGCAGGAGCAACTCGGCGACATCGTGTTCGTCGAGGTGCCGGAGGTCGGCCGCAAGGTCGCCGCTGAGGAGGCGGTCGCCGTGGTCGAGAGCGTGAAGGCGGCAAGCGACGTCTACTCGCCGGTGACCGGCGAGGTGATCGAGGCGAATGGGGCACTCGCGGAGTCGCCCGGCCTCGTCAATGACGATGCCGAGGGTGGCGCCTGGTTCTTCAAGGTACGCCTCTCGAAACCGGCCGAACTCGATGTGTTGATGGATCGCGCCGGCTACGACGCCTTCGTCGCCAGTAGCTGAGGCCAGAAATTGAGGAACGCGCGATGGCGCACGTCTACAAGGCGACCGTGCACTGGCAGCGTCCGGATGGCGCGGCGTTCACCGACAACAAGTTCAGCCGCGTGCACGAGTGGCAGTTCGACGACGGCGTGGTCGTCACCGGATCGCCCGCGCCGACATCGGTCGCCCCGCCGATGTCACGAACCGATGCGGTCGATCCCGAGGAGGCGCTGGTTGCCGCCTGCTCGTCCTGCCACATGCTGTTCTTCCTCGCGCTCGCGGGCCGGCGGGGCTTCATCGTCGACAGCTACACCGATGCGGCCGTCGGCACGATGACGAAGAACGACGCCGGCAAGCTCTACATCTCCGCGATCACGCTCGACCCGAAGATCGTGTGGTCCGGCGACAAGCGGCCGAGCGATGCCGACATCGCCGCGCTGCACGAGCGCGCCCATGCCGAGTGCTACATCGCCAATTCCATCCGGGCCACCGTTACCATCACGGGAATGCCAGCACACAACTGACCCCACTCCTCAGCGAAGGTTCCGACGACCATGCGCTATCTCCCTCTCGATGCCGCCGACCGCGCGGAAATGTTTGGCAAGATCGGCATCAAATCGATCGACGATCTGTTCGCCGACGTGCCCGGTGGCAAGCTGCTGGCGAAACCGCCCGCGCTCGCCAATACGCAGAGCGAGATCGCAGTCGAGCGCGCGATCGGCAGGCTCGCGGGCCGCAACGTTGCTGCGGGATCGGTGCCGTTCTTCGTCGGTGCGGGCGCCTACCGCCACCACGTGCCGGCGAGCGTCGATCATCTCATTCAGCGCTCGGAGTTCCTCACCAGCTACACGCCGTACCAGCCGGAGATCACGCAGGGCACGCTGCAGGTGCTGTTCGAGTTTCAGACGCAGGTCGCGCTGCTGACCGGCATGGAGGTCGCCAACGCATCGATGTACGACGGCTCGACCGGCTGCGGCGAGGCGGTGCTGATGGCGCACCGGATCACGCGGCGCAAGAAAGCGATCCTATCCGGCGGGCTCCATCCGCACTATCGCGCAGTGACCGAGACGCTAGCGAAGTATGGCGGCTCGTCGGTCTCGGCGCTTGCCGCCGCTCCAACCGGCAAAGAGGATATCGCGGCCGCCATCGACGCCGAGACGAGCTGCGTCGTCGTCCAGTATCCGAGCGTCTACGGCAGCATCCGCGACCTCAAGCCGATCGCCGACGCGGCGCACGCCAAGGGAGCGCTGCTGATCGTCGTCGTCACCGAGGTGGTCGCACTCGGCGCGCTCAAGTCGCCGGGCGAGATGGATGCCGACATCGTTGTCTGCGAAGGCCAGTCGATCGGCAACGGGCTCTCGTTCGGCGGCCCCTACGTCGGCCTGTTCGCGACGCGCGAGAAATACGTGCGCCAGATGCCGGGCCGCCTCGCCGGCGAGACGGTCGATGCTGAAGGCAAGCGCGGCTACGTGCTGACGCTGTCGACGCGCGAGCAACACATTCG
>VFQN01006743.1_pt1 | contig 12867 bp, 6 predicted proteins | sample 3512371 | NCBI WGS metagenome assembly VFQN01 (sample SAMN10412370, study PRJNA504923) | tailings metagenome | isolation source: Replicate 2 from Balatoc abandoned mine | place: Philippines: Itogon, Benguet | collected 2017-08-28
ATGGCATCTATCATAGTCTGACGATAGATTAAATCACAGCATCTCTTACAGTAGGATGAGGGACAGCCTGCTTTTGCAACTCGTTTACACTTTGGATGAGCACAGTTAATACTTTGTTTCTTCTTTTTCTTTCCTCTGATATCAGTCATTTGTTCTAATTCTTCTTCCAGATCCTCTACTTCATTCCGTCCTTCTTCGCTTTCAATTCTATCCTCTGATTCGTCTTTCTTTTCATCGATTTGACATGATGTCTCCACTCCTTTTGTAGCCATATATGATACGCCTTTGCTTAGTAGTGCTCCTTCCTCCCCTATTCTTACGAGAGGTCGACCATGAGTATTCATAATGGAATATAACTGTTCTTCCTGAATATGCTCATAATGACGTAGATAACCCTTTCCTCGTGCGGCAAACCAGAATGCTGTCCCAATATTTAAATCCATGTGAGTCTCTAGTGGCTTTAGAGCGGTGTTCGTAAGAAAGGAGTAGTGAAACAGAAGAAATCACTTACACAAATAAGTTGTTTAACTCGATCTTCGTATAATGTTCTTTCCTCTGTACTTACGTCAACATGAACCAATCTCCATGGTCTTGTTGGAAATAATCTCTATAATGGAGTTGAAATTGATTGGTCAAAGGATATGAGGCTACGATTACCTTAAGATCTAAGAAAGCGATGATACCTGACAATCGATCTGGAGCTGATGTAAAATCCTTTTCATCTTCAATAAAAGCAACATTCATTAAATCAATCGGTTGTGAAGGATTAGGAAGAGTTAAATGCAGGATAACAGCAAGAAGTAAAGAATCTATCCCACCAGAGAACAACACACCAACACTACTCTTATCAGAGATATCTCTTAAATCAATGAATTTATTTAATCTACGCATTAAAACTCGAAGAAGGATGTCTTTAAAAGTATGGACTGCTTCCTTTACTCGGGATTCGTGGTAATCGGAGGATTTCGTTATTTCACGGTTTAAGCGAAGCTGATGCTGAGGCCATACATGAAACTTTAGATGGGAGGAATCACCGGTGAGAGGAATACTATATATTCCTCCAATTTTGATTTCTTCCCAAATTAAATCCCTCTGTATTTCTGGAGGCAAAGTGAGAAGTGGGAAGGAGACAGATGATATCGATACTACAAGAGAGTCACCCTCATTCTGCTCTGATTCAATCTTAGCTTCGATCTTAACTTCCCTGTTCTTTAGATATTTACATAATAATAAACTTCTCCTACCGAACGGATCACGTCCAAATACGATCTGGTTGGTTTTCTGGTCGAGGAAGATGAATGAGTAAGGTCCTCTCACCTGACTAACACACGACTGAACGACGTCAACCACCTTCTCGATACTATCCCTCGTTGATACTAAAGATTCTAATGACTTTAGAATAAAATCGAACATTGCAACAGTATCTGAGCTGTCAGAAGGATATTCAAGACCATCGAAGACTTCTCCGTTCCATAATAAAGCGCAGCCAGAGGGGTCAGTCAAAGGCTGATCGATACATCTATCACCTTGAATATGAAGGACACTACCAATTAAGCTGATTGTCGAAGAATTCGCTGTAATTGCGATATCAGTGGTAATATTTGGCCCTCTTCTTGATAACCACTCCTTCATTTTGCTATTGATCTTAGATTTCGAACTTTCTTCGTCGCCCAGGACATCACCTCCCTCGTTACAATTATCTTTTCCACAATCAGGTTGTTTGAAGCAAGAGCAAAGCCTAACTGTGCCATCAAAGATCAGTCCAATCCCACACATATTTCATCCGATAATGCACAATGCAGTGCACATAAACTGGCGCATGGTGCATATTTCTTAAATACAATCCAAAAATCCAGCTCAGCGGGACGCCAGGAAAGCGCCAACACCTGTGGCAGCGAACGGTACAAGTCCCGAGCACTGAACGCGAACCCAAAAAACGAAACAGAAGCAGAGATTAGTGTGTCTTTAGAAGATTTCCTGAAAATTTTTTCTCTTCGAGTTTTTCTTCAGGTTTTAGTGAGTAAAAATCTCACACTACCTAATCTCTTGCTACAATAACGTAGGATTTTAAAGAGGTGGTTTAGGTTAAATAGGTATATCCTATTGTTACTGGAGGCTTCCATCTAAACGGGTCAGCCCTTGGTGGGGGGAGTGTGACAGGAATAACCTAAATACCTAAACCCTTGACCACCCATTATCCTAAATATAACTAATTCCATTCTTTCACGTGACCTAGTATTGGCACACAGTTCAGTTCAGTTCAGTTCAGTTCAGTTTAGTTTAGTTTAGTTTAGTTTCGTCTCACTTCGGTTTTCTCGGGTTATAAAAACAACCCAAAACATTCATAATAAAAAGACATCTTTTTGAACCCTCCGTAACAAGAAAGCAAGGTATGAACAAGAAGGATCGGAATTTGAGAGTATCATTAATCTCGCCATTGAATTGTGCACTTTCTTTTTTTTTATTTTGTGCGCTTTCGCACGAATAGCATGAAACTTGATTCCGAGATGTTTGCACCAACTCAATTACAAGCATTATCAGACCTTTACTATGCAACGAATGGGACGAATTGGAAATACACTTCATGTAATGGAGGGGTTCAATGGAATTTTACTCAGATAAATGTTAATCCATGCTTGGAGCAATGGTGTGGAATTACCTGTAATAACGATCAAACATCCATACAAGGTCTCGTTCTCTGGAGTTATTTTCTCACGGGAACACTTCCCACAACTATTGATCAACTAATAGATCTTGAAGATTTGGAACTTGCTTCAAATCAAATTTCAGGAACAATTCCTTCATCCATCATAAAATTAACAAAACTACAGATTTTAGATCTTTCGTCGAATCTATTACAAGGCACTATCCCATCCATATTTTCAAATGAAAGTAACCTAGTGAAAGTACGTTTCTTTGGAAATCAATTAATTGGCACTGTGCCAGTAAGTTTTAAGCAGTTAAAGTATATTGCGAGGATTGACTTCACTTCCAATGATCTCTGGGGAAAGATTGACTGGTTAAATGCAGATCAATTGAACCAATTAATTGAACTAAGCTTAAGTAATAATCTTTTTTCTGGTACATTCCCTGCAATTAGTAATCTAACCAAGATGACAAGTTTGGCGTTAAGTGTAAATAGTTTTGAAGGTTCTTTACCATCAGACATTTTTCAGACTTCTGTTAACCTTCAAACTGTGTTTATACACTCGAATCAATTTACTGGAACTCTTCCAACTACTTTGTTTAGTTCGCATTTGACTTCAATTGATATTGATAATAATCACTTTACTGGTAGATTAGGTCATAATAATTGGGCAAATATCTACCAGATTTCAATGACTAATAATTACCTTTCAGGAAGCTTACCGAAGTCTTTATGCCTCTCAAACACTGTACTTTCACTCAATATAGGATTTAATTACTTGTCAGGACCTCTTACAATGAGTACATGTCAATCACGTTTATATCTCCACACACTCGATCTTACCTTACAAGCCAACTTCTTCACTGGTGCATTACACGAAATCTTTGATAGTTCTCAAAACCATAGTATCAATAACCTCGCCTTGAGTAATAATGATCTAACAGGAAGTATACCAGCTGAATTCTTTTTCAGTGCTCCGCAATTAATGGTGTATGCTGTTGGAACAAATTGTTTATCTGGAACAATCCCTCAAGAAATCTGTTCTGTGACTTCATTACAAGGATTTTCAATTGATGGTGCAAGTACATCCGAGAGATGTAGAAGACAAATTATTGATATTCCTTCACTCGGACTAAGTGCATTTACCTCGAAGAAACAAATCACTGGAACCATACCATCATGTCTATTCGAGCTTCCTTATATTCTTGGACTTTATTTATCAGGAAATGGGTTAACAGGAACTTTACCAGCTGTATCATTTTCAAACAGGTCTTATCTCTGGAATATTTCTCTTTCCTTCAATCAGCTGACTGGAACAATTCCTTTAACATGGTATCATACAGAATGGTTTTTACTCGACTTGTCTTACAACAAACTTACTGGAACCATTCCTGAAAATTCAGAAGTTTTCCATAATCAAAAATCTTTCAAACCAATTATTTCACTTGAGGTAAATCGTTTATCAGGAAATATTCCTTCTGTTGTCACTTCCTTTGATGGTAGTACAACAATCTTAAAAGGAAACATGTTTACCTGTAGTTTAAATAAGCAAGAACTTCCAAAGAATGACCCTGACTCTACCATCTATGTTTGTGGTTCAAACATGGTAAACAATAGTCTTTATTTGTGGATCCTGATTGGAAGTATTCTGTTATTATTCACAGGATTTTACCAACTGAGAAAAAGTTGTTGTAGAAGGCTAACCTATTTAGAGAAGTTTAAAGAGAAAATTAGTGAAATTTCAAAAGTATTATTCATTGATAACTTGCCACGTCATCTATTAGCGGGAAGAATTTCATCAATGCATTATCCTTCGATATCAGCATTCTTTTCTTTTACTCTTCTGATTCGTCAATATGTGATGTTCGTACTAGGTTTCATTTTTATTGTTTTAATGCCAATCTGTGCAGTATTAGGTATTTATTACCGTACTTACAGTCAACGCTATGCTTGGACGATTTCACCAATCTTTCTTTCTGGTACGAATCCCACAATTATATTAATGATATTCTTTGTCTTATTTATCATTTTCATGGTTTTATTGGTTCATATATTGTTTAAGAAAGCTGCTCAAGAGTACTATGATCGTCAGAAGAGTTGTTACCGGATTGGCTTGAAATGGCGTGTGTTGAGTTTATGGACGATTGCATGGTTGATTAATGGTCTAATTATGATAACAGCAGACTCTTTATATGTTTATCTTATTATTCATCGATCAACGAAGTATGAATATGTAATACAGATCACCTTAGCATTATTTAAACTAGGTTGGCATGACATTGGAATCTTTCAAATGATACATAAACTCAAGAAGATCTTTGCTCTTACACCAGATAACAATCAACCATCATCATCTATTTCTTTGGAATACACGAACTTAGAAGCTATAACTCTTCCGATGCTTTCATTACCAAATACTACTGAAGAATTAGAGGAGAGGATAGAAAGAGAGAAAGCAGGAGAATCGAGTATTAAGAGTTATTTCCATTCATCTCTACTTTCTCCACAAGATATTCGGTACTTAACTTATATGTCCATAATCAATAAAGTTATTATTCCATGTTTAGCCATTTTTTTCATTAGTTCTTCATGTTTTTATAATGCTTTGGTTTCAGTGAATCCTCCAGCAGCATATTATTATATTGGTTATATTTCTTTTGATAATATTAATGTACTTGGAAGTAATGATAATAATTCTTCTTTTACACCAGCATTTAGCTATAGTTATCAATGTAGTAGTGCATTTTTAACAGATTATGTACCAGTATTTGTATTTATGCTATTGGTGTCGAGTGTTGTCCTCCCGTGCTTCACATTAACCATTATCATGTTATATGAGAGAAGAAGGAGAGTCAACCATTCAGTGAACGACTTAAATTTATTATTCCTTCGGAAGTTCTTGCCTTTAGGTTGGGAGGAAGAAGAAGATCAAATGAATCTTAAGATCAAATCAAGACATTTGATCCTTCATCGCAAGCAATTGCTAACTTTACGTATCAGTTACACTTTAGCTGTGATGTTAGTATTTGGGAGTCTATTTCCTCCATTAGCATTGATTGCAGCAATTGCAATCATTAATATCACCATGTTAGAGGAATATCTAACGAAGAGAATGTTAGATCGCTCTGATCTCAACACAAGTGATCCTGATCTCAATCATTCGAACTACGTGGAGTACTTGGAAGAAGAATGTAAACACATTGATTGGAACCTGTTTAAAGTCATCAAGTTAATTGTATGTTTGACCTGTGGATTGTTAGGTTTTGTCTTATTTGATATATGTGGAGATCGTAATGGTTGGAGTGAAGGAATTATACCTTTTGTATTGATGATAGTAATTCCTTTCGTACTTTATTCATTGATTTCTTTCCGTCTTCAGAAAAGACTAACTTATACAAATAGGGAGGAGGAATGTATGTATTGATAGTATATATAGTATTAATGTTAGTATTTTTTGTTGTTGTTATTAGTAATGTTGTAATGTAAAGTAAAGTTCCCTCAATGGATTCGTATAATTCATCGTTTGATCTTATTTCTTTTCTGAAAAACGATATTTCAGTTGATATGTTATGGAATATGGAATGATAACAGTTGGTTGATAACTCCACAATAAGACTTATATTGACATTCTCGTGGTATCCGTGTTCGACTTATTGAAATTTTGTTCTCGTGACTCTCGACCCTCATTATTGCCATTTTACCATAGAATGCAGGTCTGAGACCTGCACCTTCGAGTTATTGAAGTACTTCAATTTGAAGGGAATTGTTATTGAGCATTCTATAACAGTATATATAAAATGTTTTGAGTTATGTTAACAAAGATATATTATTATATTATGTTTATTATTATATTATGTTATATTATTATGATTCGACTAAGCTACAAAGGCATTAGGATCAGTATTAAATTTTTCAAACATTTCATAATATTGATAAATAATCGTCACAGCTAATAATATACCTGTACCTGAACCAATAGCACCTAAGAAATCTGCTAACACAGTTAATGCACCGATACACATACCACCAAAGGCAGCAGCAGCAGGTATATATCGATTTAATTCATGTATAATTGAATTATTACGATGTCCTTTTAATATTAACTGTTGATCACGTAATTGTTTAGCGACATCACGTGGTGATGATCCTGATACTTCAATCCATGTCTTCGAGAATAAAGCACAGGATGCAAGAATAAAGAAGAGGTACAAGACAGCATGTATTGGATCACGAACAATTTCATTCACTGTTTGTGGTGGTGAGATATAATATGCTAATCCTGACACAGGGACGGAATTGCCCGGAGATTCTTTTAATTCTTTCCAAACACCTAATAATCGTACTAATATATTCCCACCATAACGATTATAGAGTAATTGTGATAAGAAATATAAATTACTAACTAATGCAGTCTGTAAGATAATAGGCATATTTGAGGTATAAAACAGTTTAATTGGATATTTACCTTGTTGTCCACGATATTTAGCATATTTTAATGGTAAATCAACACGCCATCCTTGGAAGTAAATGACAATTAAGAAGATTAATACAGTTGATACTAAATTTGTTAAATTAGGTAAATTAGAACGATAAAAAGCTTCACGAATGGCACGTAATTTACTCTGTCGGGTAATTAATAAATGAATTAATGCAATCATTGCACCTTCAAATTCTGTACCACGACCAGTATTAATAGTCGTTGGTGAGAAAGCTTTCCAGATAATACTTTCACAAATATTTGTTGCAATGAATAATGAAATACCTGAACCTAATCCATATCCTTTCTGTAATAATTCATCAAGGATAATGACAATCATACCAGCAGCAAATAATTGTAAGATAATTAAGATAGCATTCCCTGCACCTAATGTATTTAAATCACCATACATACCTGAGACAACATAGGCAATGGCTTCACCAATGGTAATTAAGATACCAAATAATTTTTGTGCACCATTAAATAATGCACGATCTTCTTTTAATGATTGATTTACTTCAATGATACGTGAACCAGCAAGAAGTTGCATGACTAAACCTGATGTAATGATAGGTGAGATACCTAATTCCATTAATGTTCCTCTATTAGAGAAAAGAGAGAGCATGTGAGGGTGGTGGTGTGTGAATAGTGGGGTCGTCGTTACCTGTTAGAGGCGAGGATAACTCTCATCCAGAAGAAAGGATCTGAAGACTTGGAAGCAGCAATACCATAAAGAGGAATCTGACAACACACTAAAAAGATGAAAAGTGTGACAATTGTCCAAAGTGCCTTTTCTCTGAATGGGATCTAAAGAGAAGAAGATAGATAGACGTTAAATGATGTGCGTCATTGATGCTTCTATTGAATGACTTACCTTGCGATCAGGTGATGCCACTTCTGGCAAAATGCACATAACAGGCTTAATCAAATGTAAGAATCTCATTTTATTTATTCTTTCTTTCAAAAATGCTTCAAACTTGTTGAAAGATTAAAAAATCAAAAACTCAATTTCCTTTCACTGCAAAAGAAAAAAAAAAGAAAGACACGTTTGCAGATACTTCAATACACAACAAATCCCAATGAAGCTGAACAAGTGGTTTGCAAGTGCTAAGCCTTGTATCTCCTTTGTTCAAGTGAGGGATAAGGTATCAAGTAGGTAAGTGTCTTTGACAGCTGAATGAGAGGATCGCCAAGACAACGCGCGTTCAAGACAAGCCAGGGATTTTATACTATTTCAACCATGGGATAAACTGTCTACAATGAAATCTGAGAAAAGAGAAGGAAAACTGAAGGAATTCGAAAGAAGATTTTTTCGAAAGTTTACATTACATGTCCGTCTGTAATGAGTTAATGATGGTTTACATTTTATTATTTTTTTGCTTTCTTCTTTTTATTTTCAACAACAAAACCAACTTTCTTTGATTTCCTCTTCTTTTCATTTATATCTTCATCTTCAACATTCTCAATGTCTTCGATCTCGTTACTGACATTTTCATTAAGGTTATTTGCAATCTCAACAGGTGTCTCATTAATCACACTCGTCTTATCTGTGACTGTCCACGCACAAACTGCGGTGAGGCGAGGCTCAGCTTTGATTTGATGAAAGGCAACCAAAGCTTTTCCAAAGATCAGTTCATCTCTTGTTAAAGTTTCGCCTTTCTCTTCCTTGTTCTTTGATTCTTCTTGAGATTGTTCTTGTTCCTCTGACTGTGCTTGCTCTAACGCAGCAGCATTTAGTACAACTACACAACCAGTCGATGTCACGATGACAATTCCTCCATTCTCCTCCCCATCAGCATTCACAGGAAGTTGAAAAGATGTCAGACTTCGTAATCGACCAACTCCAACACTTTTAAGATTCAAGGAAGCTGTTAGAGCTCCAGAAAGATTATATAAGGAAATAGTATTATTATCACAAATAACGGCAACACGTAAACCATCGTCTCCTTGCTCGGAACTTCTTGGGACAACAAACACGACGTGATTTATCCGGCTAATTGATGAAATTTCAAGTTTGCAATCATTATTATTGTTAATATCGAAGAGTTGAATCGCTTTCTGAGTTGCTAAGAGGTAATAAGTACCTTGAGGATTCCACATCACAAAGTCAGCCAGAGTTTTCAATCGACGAGTAAACGAACAACGACCTTGAACAAGATTCCAAAGTTTCATTGTATGATCTTTACTTATAGAAAGCGCCAATTTACCAGTTGGATGAATAGCAAAGTCAAAAACAACATCTTTATGGCCTCCTAATCTTTGTAACAACTCGCGATCATGCACACGCCAGACATTTAATGTAAAGTCTTCAGATCCACTAATTATAAAATTATCTTCGAAGAAAGCTAATGATGTAATGGCACCTTCATGCCCAGATATTTCACCAATCTCTTTGTTTTCTTGCATATTGTATAAACAGATTCTTTCAGTCATCCCACCGACAGCAAGGTATCGACCAGATTTTGAGACAGCAATAGCTTTCAAAGAACCATGGGTTACATGTAAACCAAACTGTAACTCGACTTTAGTCTGTACAGTTGATTGTTCTTCTACTTCTGTTGCTTTCCTTTTCTTATCCTTCTTCTTGCCAACTTGTGCAGCATCACTTGTAGTCTTCAAGCCTTCTATTTGATTACTTCCATTTTCAACTTTCCAACCAAATATCGATCCTTCATAAGAACAAGCAGCGACTCGAATCATCTTTGATCTCGTTGATGTGTTATGAATGGTGCAAAAGACTGAAAAATTACTAACTTCGGCACTTCGGGTATTCTATTTCGGAACTTTCCATTGCCGGGATGGGCTAAGAATGTTTTTTGTTCTTATTTATGATGATGTTTGCACTCAATCTAATCAAGACAGCAAGATATAATATCACTTCAAAGAGTATCTCTAGAAGCTATACTGTCCAGTTGACGGATAGAAAGATTTTAAAAGTCAGGTAAACACAATGAGTGTATTTAATTGCAATGTTGACTTAAGATCCTTCTTAGTGGAACAGATTGCAAGAAGTTCATCCAAGGACAATGTACCAATGATGTGAACTTATTAAAGAAGCATGGAGATAGTATAGCAGCTGCCTTCCTAACAACGAAAGGAAGAATATTTGCAGATGCCCTACTTTATTATCATCAACCAGACTCTTCCATGGAAGGAGAGATTATGATTGAAAGTCAAACAAAGTTAATTACAGAACTTCAAAAATATTTAACAGTATTTAAATTAAGATCAAAGGTGAAGATGGAAGTCATGGATTATAAAGTCTTTGTCAATACTGATGTTACCACTGCTGAGGAACTTCAACAATTTATCACATCATCACAATCCTCTCACTACCAACCTCTTATTGGTGTAATAGATCCTCGAGTAGAAAAATATGGAGCACGTTTGATTCTTCCAGCTGGATCCTCTACGGTAAATCAAGAAGAGAATACGAGACTAGAAGAACGTCATCGAATTAGAGACTATGTGTATGGTATTGGTGATAGTCTATCCATTGTCAATAGAATTCCATTTGAATGTAATTTAGATTTATTACATTATATTCATTATCATAAAGGATGTTATGTTGGACAGGAATTAACTGCGCGAACAAAATATAAAGGAGTTATTCGCAAGAGATTGTTACCTTTCTCCATTCTTTCAAGTCCCATTATACAACAAGAATTCAAGAAAGTGGATACAATAAAATTAATTGAAGAAATAATAACCTCCGCAAGGAATGATAATGCCCCTAAAGTCGGAGATAAGGTCGTACTTTCAGAGAAAGAAGTGGGAGAAGTTGTTGCCGTTGATAAGAAAGGACTTGTAGGAATTGCAATGATGCAACTTGATACAGTGTATCGTAATACCAGCCCATATAGAATATCGTCCACAGAATTGGCTACAAATAATACGAATGCTTTGTTTTTTCGACCTGATTGGTTTGAGGGATTAGATGAAACTACTAACTTAACAAAGGATTAACTGATCTTGTGTTTTCTGAATTTTATCGAGGTTCCTCTATTCTTCCATCACAATGAACGCACACATTTTTTATTGTATTATTCTTACTTACAATGAGAACGAAAAGAACCTACAAACGAAAACTAAATGAAAGCTTCGAGAATACTTAAGTACAAAATATTTGCAATAATAGGAAGAAAATAGGTTCAGCCAATAAACAAACAAACAAACAAAACAAATGAAATATGAAAGGGGTTTGTTTTATGAAATCGTACAAAATATACGAAATGAATGAAGAAAAGACACGAAAATAACAGTTCATGCTAATTCTATTTTTAGTTATATTGCCAGGCAACAGGTTTTTCTGATATAGGATAATATTCCACATGAAATTGTTGTATATGATTGGAATCATCTAATGTCATAAGAAAGATTACTTCTGCAAGTGTTTCAATAGGTGGAATTACTGGGGACCATTGAATCACTGGATTAACTATTTCAGCTTGCGTGAGTGTACGGACTTCTATCGTTGATTCATCTGATGGAACTCGTGGTGATGTAGAACCGGAACTTATACTACTATCATCGGATGTATCAGATGATAACGTTTGCACTGAATCACATCGACCAATGACTGGAGATTGATCAAGTGTCATGATTCGAGTACCTTTCATCACAGTTTTCGTCATAATAACACTTCCTCTAGTCCCTTGTTTCACTCGGACTTGAGATTCTTGAGGTTTAAGTATAGTATCAGGCATCATATCTAAATTTAATGCATAGGAAGAAACAAACTCCTTTAATCCTGTTACTGCTTTATCTACTCCATTATGAACCACTTTTTCCACAATCTTGGCTAATTCATTATTAGCAGGTGTAACTCTAATGATTTGACAATCTGGTCTAAAAAATTCTCGAATAAAACTTTCTAAATAAGATAATTCATGATTATTGACAACATTAATAAACATTTCACCATATCGTCTCCGAATATCTTTACGATAGATTCGAATCTCTGGCATAAAACTAGGATTTATGGCACGGCGTTTTCTTCTCCTCCCTGATTTTTCACGTTTGTAATATTCAGGTGGATGATCTACGGGTAGTGTGGCGAGAGGGTCTGCACACACTAAGGTGGTTGCACTGGAAGAAGTTGAATCAAGGTAAAGTTCTTTACTCTCATCAGCAATATCATCAAGCAACTCCTCCAACATCAAGTCATCCTCTACAATGCAAATGAGCAACCTTGGAACAGAAGAAAAAACAGTGATACACTTCTTACCAAAACTTTCAACTGAATCAAGAAAGTGCATTTTCAACGTTACTAACAATCTTCTGCTCACAAAGAAGCTTTAACTATTAAATCAACTAATATTCTACTTATCTTGATGTGATGTGGTTGATTTTATTTCTATTCTCATTGCTTTCTATTCATAACACATCATCAATACCATCACATCATAAACAACGGAAAAACACACCGCGAGATAAAACCCGCTTGATTCCCTGCACATTATCCGGACTTAAAAACCCGGAATCTTCTTCTGGTATCTGAAAGAAGGAAGGCACCTCTAAATCTAGTTCAAAGGCTCTTATGTTTAGTTATTTTATCGAGGTTCTAAGTTTTACTAAGTGAAGAAAAAAACTACAGTATAGAAGATTGGAGAACAAATAACATCAACTCACAAACAAACAAACAAAACTGGACAAATCTTGATGAGTACAAAGGAAATCGATTCTAATCGAAAAAAAAACAACAGATGATTACCTGAATATTAGTTAAATTGTATACGTCACA
>VFQN01006745.1_pt1 | contig 12865 bp, 8 predicted proteins | sample 3512371 | NCBI WGS metagenome assembly VFQN01 (sample SAMN10412370, study PRJNA504923) | tailings metagenome | isolation source: Replicate 2 from Balatoc abandoned mine | place: Philippines: Itogon, Benguet | collected 2017-08-28
AGTCGAGCGGTGAGACAGAGAACCAGGGTCTCAAGGATGGCGCCCTGCAGGACGAACCGGAAGGCACCGAAATCGGCGAGACGAAAGGGGCCGGACGGCAGGGAGACGCGGAGCTCACCGCGCGGCAGTATCAGGATCAGGCCTGGTTCGCCAAACTGCCGCCGGAACTCCGCAAGTCACTGCGGGCGGGCAATCAACAGCAGGCCCCGAAAGCCTATCAGGAACGCTTGCGGCGCTACTTTCAAAGCGTGGACTGATCCCGGTTGCCACCTGACTCAAAATTCGCATTCCAGAATATCAATTGCAGGAAACGGCTTCGATGACAGACGACATTTCGGCCGATGATGTCGCGGCAGTACAGCATTGCGAGCAGTCGTACAATCTGGTGCGTGATGAACTCTCGAAGGTGATCGTCGGGCAGGCCGACGTAATCGAGCAGGTGCTGATTTCGGTCTTTGCCCGCGGTCACGCGTTGCTGGAAGGCGTGCCGGGACTGGCGAAAACGCTGCTCGTCAGCTCGCTCGCGCAGGCGTTGCACCTGTCGTTCAAGCGGCTGCAGTTCACCCCCGACCTGATGCCGAGAGACGTCACCGGAACGGACGTCATCCAGGAAAACCTGCAAAACGGACAGCGAGAATACAAGTTCCTGCCGGGACCGCTGTTCGCCAACATGATTCTCGCCGACGAGATCAACCGGACCCCGCCGAAGACCCAGGCAGCCATGCTCGAGGCCATGCAGGAGCGACAGGTCTCCGTCGGCGGCCAGGTTCATAAGCTACCCGATCCCTTCTTTGTGCTGGCGACCCAGAACCCGCTCGAACAGGAAGGCACCTATCCGCTGCCGGAAGCCCAACTCGACCGGTTTCTGTTACATATTCGGGTGGACTACCCCACCGGCGACGATGAATGGGAAGTCGCCCGCCGCGTGACTTCCGGTCAACTGGGCAAGATCTCGCCCGTGCTGTCGGCAGAGGACATCCTACGGTTTCAGGCCCTGGTCACGCGTGTCCCCGTCAGCGATCAGGTACTCGGTTATGCCTGGATGCTGGTGCGTTCCTCACGACCGCGTTCGGAAGAAGCACCGGAGTTCGTGAATAAATGGGTCAGCTGGGGAGCTGGCCCCCGCGGTGTTCTCACTCTCGTGACCGCCGCCAAGGCGCGCGCCATTCTGTACGGCCGCTACCATGCGTCGGTCGGAGATGTCCAGGCCGTCGCCCGCGGTGCCTTGCGGCATCGCATCGCTCCCAACTACAGCGCCCAGGCCGCCGGGGTAAACAGCGACAAACTGATCGATTTGCTGCTGGAACACGTCGCTGCCGACCGCAGCTATCGACCGGCCCGAGTCGCCTGACCGCGTTCGGGTCATGACTCGGGAACGCCGGGTGCGGTCGGTGTTTTGCAGTCGTCGTTGTTTCGCGGTTGTATTCGCGTGGCATGCTCGCCCTTCAAGGCGAGCATGAATTCTGCCGGGATGTCTGCCATTGATTCTACTGAGAATCCCATGCTTGCCTTGAGGGGCAAGCGTGCCACAAGAGCGGACACCGTCTATCCGGCTGAAGTCCCGGTCACCACCCGAAGGCAATGCCCCCTCGACACCCACGCCCGGAACCCCGTCTTGACGGAAACTGCCGATCCTATTGTAATTCCTGCCGGATTCGCGCCGGCGTCAGGGATGTGCCGGAATACCAGCGCAGACAGGGACGTCGGGCGTGCTGACATTCGATCGTTATCTGCTGCGGAATTTCGCCCACGTTTTCGTGACGTGTTTCATCGCCATGTTCGGCCTGCTGATCGTGATCGATCTGCTGGAGAACATTGATGAATTCATTGCCAAAAACGGCTCGAACGGTGCGCTGTCGCTGCTCCAGAACGTCGTCCGCTATTACGGTTTTCAGGCGATTTTCTTCATTGACCGGGCCGGACCGTCACTGACGCTGATTGCCGTGGTCGTGGTCCTGATCCTGTTCCAGCGGAGCGGGGAGTTGCATCCGCTGCTCTCGGCCGGAGTGCCGATGATCCGGGTGCTGTCGCCCCTGGTCGGCGCGGCCGTCATCGTCAGTTGCCTGTTGGTGATCAACCAGGAAGTCTGCATTCCCCGGATTGCGTATGCAGCGCACAATTCCCGCGGCGGCGTCGATGCAGCGGAACTGCAGGTCGAACCGGTCTACGACTATGCCTCGCGCATCTCCATCAACGGTCGCCATTTGCAGCCTGCCACACGCACGATTGATCAGGCAGAGTTTGTCCTGCCGGCTCCAACCATTGTCGGCTCGATGGAAACCTTGAAGGCCCGCGAGGCGGTGCATCTGTCTGCGAACAAGGACCGCCCGGCTGGCTGGCTGCTGAAAGGGGTCACCCCCGCCTGGGATCAGCTGGAACTCACGGAAACGGGACGCAAGCTGATCCGTCGCTCCGCGGCTCCCGACGAGATGTTCGTGGTAACCGCAGTCACCTGCGATCAGTTGTATCGCCGTAATTCCAGCTACACTATGCTCAGTTCGCAGGAACTGCTGCGACGGATTCACTCTCCCGCCTTCGGTCTGATGACCTCCCAGCGTCTGGTAGCCCATCTGCATACGCGGTTCGTGCAACCGTTGCTGAACGTCATTGCGGTTTGTCTGGTGATCCCGCTGATGGTCCGGCGGGAAAGCACGGGGCTGGTGGTCGATTCCGCGCTGTGTGCCGGAGTGCTCGCCGTCAATTTCGTCGTCACGCAGGGAAGCTTCTATCTGGGACAGGCCCAGATGTTGCCGCCGGATATCGCCGCCTGGATTCCCGTGGTCTTCGGCGGATCCTGGGCAGCATGGCTGACCGGAGTAATCCGGTCGTAACCTGGTTGGAGTTCTGCTGGGCCCGGGTCGCAAAACGGCAAACGGCGTGGATGAGTCACGGTGCGGATGACGGGCATGAGACTGGCTGACAAGAACCGGTGGACGACGCGAACGCTGACGTTCCTGGTCGCGCTGCTGCTGTTCCGCTGCAGTTACCTCGCGATCATGCCGCTGGAATTGTGCGCCGATGAAGCCTACTACTGGGACTGGTCGCGCCAACTCGACTGGGGTTACTACAGCAAGCCGCCGATGATCGCCTGGCTGATCGCCGCGGCGACGTCAGTGGGCGGTGATTCGGAATTCGTGATTCGCCTGCCGGCCGCCGTACTGGCAACGGTGGGACTCTGGCCGGTGTATCTGCTCGGTTCCCGCATGTTTTCGCCGCGGGCGGGTTTCTGGAGTGTGCTGGCAGTAGCTGCGACTCCGGGCATGGCCGCGATGGCCATGCTGATGACGATTGACGCCCCGTTTTTGTGCTGCTGGGCGTGGACCCTCTGGCTGACGTGGGAACTGCTCTCACCGGAAACCACTTCGTGGACTCGGGTATGGCCGGCGATTCTGGCGACTGGACTCGGGCTGCTTTCCAAGCAAACGATGCTGGCGATTATTCCGCTGTCGGCGTTGTGGTTACTTGTGCAGCCGCAGGAACGTCGCAAGCTGCTGTCGGTTCAGGTCTGGACCTGGTGGCTGGGCAGTCTGGCATGTCTGACCCCGGTAGCGTACTGGAACTGGCAACATCACTGGATCACGCTGCAACATACGGGTGAGCATTTCCAGTCCGGCAGCGCAACGCTGGTCCGCCGGTTGCTCTGGTTCCTGGAATTCTGGGCCACCCAGCTCGGCATCCTGACTCCGATCACCTGTGCGTTACTGATTTTCGTAGCCTGCTTCGGGCTGCGAACCTGGCACCGACAGGATCGGCGGGTGCATTTTCTGCTCTGCTTCGGAGCGATTCCGATGGTCGGCGTCTCAATGCTGGCTTGGACGCGGCAGGTACAGCCAAACTGGCCGGCTGCGTTTGTGCTGCCCTCGTTTCTGCTGCTCGCCGGTTGGGCAGATGGTGCGCTGGCCGGGATCTGGCCGGAACGTCAGCAGGAACTCTGGTTCCGGCGGGCCATCAGCTGGGGAGCCGTTCTGACCATCGCGGTCATGGCAGTGCCGCTCCTGCTGCCGCTGTCGCCGCTGGCGGGCAGCCCGCTGGATCCTACAGCCCGGCTACGCGGGTGGCGAATGATCGGCGCACAGGTGGCGGACACCCAGACAGCAAGTTCCCGAACAGCATATTCCCGGTTTTCTGACTCCCCGACAGCGCCGCCGCTACTGATCGCAGCCACCGGTCGCGGTCCGGTCAGCCTGCTGGGTTACTACGTCGCCGGACAGCCGCGTGTATACCGCTGGAATCTCTCGGGAACTGTCGATTCCCAGCATGAAATCTGGGGTGGTCCTGCCCCGGCGCAGTTTGGCGGTCGCCCCGCGATCCTGATCACGCCCGCAGGCTCTGCTGTCCCCGCTGAACTGGGAGAGGCATTCGAGTCAATTGCACCCATCCGGGAATGTGCCACTCATCTGGGAGGTGACCGCTGGGAACGATTGCAACTGTGGCAGGCGAACGGCTATCGCTACTGGCCGGTGGCCCGGCGATCCGGCACAGGAGCTGGTCTCGCCCCGGAATCTGGCCCAGGCCCCGGCTCGGGAGCTAACGGACAGCACAAGGCAAAGATTGCCGAAAATGCTGAGAATTCCGTCAGTATCCGTTAATTGTCTGTCACGATTCAGCGCAATGCGGCAAACACAGCTTCTACGCCGTTCCTGATATCGCGTATATGTGTGCCGTATCGGTCTCAGGCCACGGATTTCCTGTTGCCAGTTGCCTGGATTCCTGAAGGCACACTGTCTCATGTCCCTGACGCGTGTCATGCCGCTGCCTCCCGAACCCGTGTCGGCAACCGCCAGACACGGGACAGGCCCTGCTGCGGCTGGAGTTTTGAGCGGGTTGCCGGAGGACCGGTTCTTCCGCTCTACTGAAATCCCCCCGCATGGCAACCAGTCACGCGGACTGCCCACTTCCGCAGATCGCTGGCTGGCATGGCTGGGCACTCCGTTCATCACCAGCTGGCCGGTGAAATGGCCGCTCCTGGCCCTGCTGTCGCTGACCCTGCTGTTGCACCTGTCCCAACTGGATATCGGGATCTCCGCACTGTTTTATGATCGCGCGACCGGAGCCTGGCCGTGGTTCTTCTCGCGGGTCTGTATTGCGTTCTATCGCGGCGGCGTCTATCCGCCGATGTTGCTGGCAGGGTTCGGTTTCTACCTGACACTGGCCTCAGTCGGACGTCCGGCCCGCCGCAACTGGCATCGGGCAGGCATCTTTCTGTTGCTGGTTCTGGGGCTGGGACCAGGGCTGATCGTCAATTACGGATTCAAGCAGTTCTGGGGACGACCTCGACCGCATCAGATTATGGAATTCGGCGGCCAGGAACAGTTTGCGCCGGTCGGCCAGGTCGGCAGCCTGACCAGGATGAACTCCTCGTTCCCGTCCGGACACGCAGCCGTCGCCTTCTACATGATCGCACCGGCGTTCATCGTCGACAGCCGGCGTCGTCAACTGGCGAACGGACTGCTGATCGCTGGCCTCGTGTTTGGATTCGGCATGGGAGTGACCCGCGTCGTGCAGGGCGGACACTTCGTCAGCGACGTGATCTGGTCCGCCGGGATTGTGTACTTTCTGTGCGTGATCTGTGCCCGGTTGCTGCTAAGACCGCGCGTGGTCCATGCCGATCTGCTGCAGCGGCCCGGATGTTGACGTCATCGAGCCGATTGGCGTCATTGTCCCTGGATGCTTCGGTAGCGCGGTGGGATCGACCGGAAATTTCGTGTGGCACGCATGATCTTCATGTCGCTGGATTCAGCGTGTCGAACACCCGCAGGATCTCCGGGATCAACCGTTCAAACGCGCGAGCGCGATGGCTGATATGCCGTTTGACCGCCGGGTCCAGTTCCCCGAAGCTGCGATGGTATTCACGAATCAGGAACAGCGGGTCATAGCCGAATCCGCCGGCACCCAGATGCTCGCGCAACATCCGGCCATAGCAACGCCCGGTGGCAGAGGCACGAATGTTGCCCTCCGGGTCGGACAGCACCGCATGGCAGACGTAGTGCGCGCCGCGCTGTTCGGTCGGCACCGGTTCCAGTTCCCTCAGCAGCTTTTCATTGTTGGCAGCGTCGTTGCCCTGCTCGCCGGCAAACCGGGCCGAGTAGATACCCGGCGCTCCCTTGAGGGCGTCGACGCACAAACCGCTGTCTTCCGCAATCACCCATTGCGATAACGCCAGCGCCGTTTCCCTGGCCTTCTTTTCAGCATTGGCAGCAAAAGTGTCGCCGTCTTCCACGACTTCCGGGACATCGGGAAACTCGCTGACGCCAATGAGCGTGATGCCGAACGGAGCCATCAGTTCCGCAATTTCGCCGATCTTTTTGGCGTTGCGGCTGCCGAGGATGACGGTGGGATAAGCATGAGACATTAATTCATAATCCGGTAATTAGAGCACGGGAAGCCATAATGGACCAGTTAGCGGTTCAGGGAGTTGGATCAGGGCGAACAGCAACCGGATAGATTTCACCGGTCCGCAGGCAGGTGTGTTCGCCGCATGGCACAATCAGTTCCGGCGCCCAGGTTCGCGCAAGGCGGGTATTGTCAGAATCCGTATCACCCAATTGCTGCAGCCCGAGTCCCGGCGGCAACGTCAGCGGCGGTTCCAGCACGCCCAACCGGACCAGTTCCCTGAAACGCTGCGGGGTGACGAAATCCGAATAGCTATAGCTATAGGGTTGCCGGTAACGCAGGATCTCGGACCAGTTCACGTACAAATGCGTAATTCCGTGCGCTGCGAGAATTTCCCGGATCTCCCGGACGGATTTGAGCGGCCGCTCGGCCGCGTTCTTCTCGCCTGGTTGGCCGAACCATTCTTCAAAAATCGAGTGATCAAAGACGGTGTTGTACACATAAGGAAACCGGGCATGGAACAGTTCTGCTTCGCCCACGCACAGGACTTTGGTATCCGCCGGCAGTTGCCCCGTAGCGATCGCCGCATTCAGCCAGGCGATTTCAGGGCCGGTGATCCGTGAGGCCAGATCTGCTGCCGCGCTCAGCTTCGTCAGCCCGGCGTTGTAGCCCACCAGTCCCGTCGACACGAATCCGAGATTGAAAAACGTCCCTGCAACCAGAGCAGCGACTGCCACGAACTTGAGCCGGGTGGCGGCCAGACTGGCGAAACCGATGCCCGCGAGAGCAGCAGCGGTGGGCAGCAGCGGCGTCCAGAACCGGTCCAGATGGTGAGTGAACAGCCACCAGCAGAGGAACAGCCAGACGGTCATGCCTCCCAGCAACGGAATCAGACACGTTCGCGGTCGCCAGAGGAGTGCCACCGGCAGGAGTGCGAAGATCAGGGGACTTTGCCAGTCATTGACCGCCGCGACGTCGAACGCCTTCACTCCCAGATCACGGATCTCGCCCGCCACCGATCCGGCGCTGGGCCGCTTGTGACCATTGGCCCACTTCGCAGCGAGGGCATCATCCAGATCGCGTCCGCCGAATACTTGATAACCCAGCGGATACACGGGATTCCCGGTCTCCACCAGATTCTTGAGCAGCCACGGACCGATCAGAATCGAAACCCCGAGGCCGTAGGCCAGTGTCAACTTGAATAGTCCGGAACCGTATTCCGACCACGTGGCCCCGGCCTGGCGACAAGTCCTGAAGCCCGCCAGGCACAGCACCAGAAACACAGGCACTACCGTCATCACCAGCCCGGTATATTTGCTGGCCATCGCGCCGCCAGCACATAAGCCGGCAAGGATCACTGGCCCCGCTGGCAGAGTGTGAATTCGTAGTCGTCCGGTCACAGAGGCGTCTTCCCCGGTGCGACAACACCCGTCCAGCGCGATGAGTACTGCAGCCACTGCCCCCAGGCCATACGCCGCCAGCGCTCCTTCGGTGTAGGCGATGATCGACATCCGGAACACCCACGGCGTCGACAGATATATGAATCCGCCGGCCAGTCCGGCCAGCAAGGTCAGCCAGCGACGGCCCATCAGCACGATGCCCCAGGCGGTCAGCGGCGCGAACAACATCAAGACTGCCTGGCCGGCGATTCCCCCCCGGAACCAGTCGCCGCACAGCACCATGCCGTCCAGCAACAGCATCTCGGTCAGAAACGGAAAGCTCGTATAGACGTCGTGAGCCAGAAACCGGATCTGCCCGGCCAGATACCATTCCTTCGGTCCACCGAGGTGGTATTCGTTGACGTCGAAGTCAGTGGACGGCGACAGGCTGCCCAGCAGGATGCCACACAGAAACGGACTCGCCGCCAGTAGCCAGCCGCGGGCAGTCCGCCAGGACCAGCCGGCGGGCAAGCGATCGTCGGGAAAATGGTCGTCGACCTGTCCGGTCGGTCTTGGCCGGTTCACGACCACCGCAGCGATCAGAATCGCCAGCTGCACCGGCCAGAAAACCAGCGGCGTCAACAGCGACAGCAGGCCGAGGCCCAGCGTGAGCAGGGACACCAGCCCCAGACCGATCAACATGGCGAAATAGTGCCGCTCCTGCCGCGACAGAGGCAGGACCGGCAGGCCGGCGAACAGCAGTGTGCCAGCCGCCCAGGCGGTCGCGGCAATGACACCCGCGATCAGCCACAACGGGAGCCGTTCGCCCAGATAATAGAGACCGCGCGGGGGACTGTCCGGCTCCGGGAGGGGAGCGATCGCGTCCAGCATCGCAAACGGCAGCAGCGGCAGGATCTCATACCGCGGAATCTGACCATTGTTCGGCAGCGGTTGCTGAATGAAGATCAGTAGAAACAGGATCACCCACCCGGCTCCCAGCCAGGCGGTCCATGAAACGGACGGGACGGGCGCAACGGCCCGTCCCGCAGTTTCCGGTGGTGATGTCATCGACGTACGGCGGCTCATCCAGTCAACCACGATTTTGATGGACAGGGGCGAAAGCGCCTATCCTATCAGAATCGTCAAAACTCAGTGAGCGGCCACGGCGGAGTTATCGCCGACAATGGCAATTCGCTTGCGCAGGACTTCCCGGCCGCCGGTTTCAAACACCAGTGTGTAGTCGCCCGGGTCCATGCTGGCCTGAATCGGCTGCTGGAAATTCACGCGGAACATTTCCCGCATGCCGATCTGCCCCATGCGCGACACCAGCTTGTTGTCGGCATCCAGCATGCGGCACTCGATCCACATGTCTTCGTGCGGCGGGACGAGGTGACACTGGGCAATCATGGTTTCGCCATGATGGAAGACCTTCCGGCGGTCTGCCAGCAGATCGCCGACGAGAATCGTGCCGGTGTCGATGGCGAAAAACTTGTCCTTGTCCCGGATACGGTCAGTCGGACCGAGCAGGCGGGCAGCGAATTCGGGGTCGACCGGCTTCAGTTCATGCAGTCCTTCCGGGCGGCGGATGTCGTACGGGTCCATCCAGTACTCCAAGCCCACGCCGCCCAGCGATCCCAGAATCATCACTGCGGGGAATGCAACGGCAGAGGATTCGCGGTAGCGGGCCGGGCTTCCCAGCCACTGCGACACATTCGCCAGCAGTGTCGAGACACGGGCCCGGATCTGCCAGTCCGCGGTCGTCGCACGATACCAGCGTCGCAGGGCGAGGAAATCGTGTTCATCCATGAAGGCCAGGTAGGCGGTGAAGCACGTCAGCGGGAAGACGAACAGTCCCAGCAGCAACGTGGTTCCCAGGTGGAACATCACGCCGACAGCCAGCACGACCGGACGCCACATCCCTTTCCACACCAGGAAAATGAAGGTGACTTCCCAGATGATGGCGGCATAGGCCATCGTCTTGATCATCACGGGATACATCGACAGGTATTCGCCCAGCGGATGCCGGAAGTTGATGTGTGTCAGCATCCAGAGCTGCAGCTGATCGCCGCTCAGGAAGGTCGGAGTATTCATCTTGGTGACGGCGGCCCCGAAGTAGACGAAGGCGATCATCAGCTGCATCAGCCGGCGCGGCCAGGCTTCACTGGACGGCGGCAACGGATTGAGCCCATCGCCTTTGCGGCGAGCCAGCCAGGCATCGACCGACCAGAGCGCTCCGCAACTGGAACAGCTCAGGATCAGCAGCAGGTGCGACGTGATGACGGTGTACTTGGTCATGGTGCTGATGGCATCCATCAGCGAGAAGTAGGTGTACAGCACGAAGCTGATGATCAGCGAGAGGCGGGTCCGCCAGCCGACGGCCACACACATCAGGGCGATGATCATCAGCGTGTTGAGTGCGACGGCGACTTCCCCGGAGAACTCCGGCATGAAATTCAGATAGCCATAGCCGAGTCCCAGCTGGGCCGGCGCCCCGTCGGCCGAGTACAGCTCACGGGTATGGAACCAGCGTGGGGCGCTCATCGCCATAATGACGAACGGCAGTACGATCCGGGCAATCGCCAGGCAGAACGGCGTTTCCCGGGTATAGAAAAAGGTTTCACAATTCTGCCGGATCTGGTTCCAGGTCTGCCGCACGATAAGGCTCCCCCACTGCTGACCGATGAAGCTGTCGTATTGATGTCGATGGACTGGACTGGTGTCCCAGGTGAAGACCAGCCCGAAGCGCCAGCGAGGGAAATGCAGAACATCCTCGCTGGCGCGTCGGGCTGGGGAATGCCCGGCTCTAGTGAGCGTACGGCACCAGCGAATTCGGTCCGCCCGCCCAGGCGGACGGATCTTTCAGCAGCGAGTCGCCGCCACGATGGGCGGGGTTCACCGCGAAGAACGGACGTCCCCGCTTGGCATCAGCCTGCAGACGCGGATTTTCCACGATTGCCAGCGACATCGCATGATTCATGAATTCGGTAGCTCCGTACAGCAACTCGCCGTCCGGCGCCATGCTGCCGCGCAACCAGAAATAGCTCTTGGGGTCCTTGGGTTCATCGAACCGCATGGCCCACAGGTGATCCGGCAGGTTGTACTTCTTCTGCCAGCATTCCTCGACGACCAGAATCCGGCGAATGGGCTCATGGCGCGTGTATTTGAGCGTGTTCAGGGCGACGCGACGATACGAATGCCCGAGGGTGTCATAATTCGTGCGCGAGAGATCGCCGTACGGGGCGAACTCGCTCCAGGGTGGCGGAGACAGCTCGTAAATCTGGCCGCTCTCCCCTTCCGCCACGACGTGATGCCGCGTCTCGTACGCCTGCCAGCCGCAGAACATATCCCAGACGCAGTAATACATCACCGGATGCGAGAATGTATGGAATTTCAAGGCGTGGCTGCAGATGCCCCAAGCCAGAAATCCCAGATAAATCGCAATAAAGCCCGACGTCAGCCACCGTCGCATTTCGGATCCTTCCGCGGCATGCTGCTAACTGCTGGGCCTCGACTTGCGCATCCCGATGTCGACAACAAGCGTCGCGGGGCAAGCCAGCCGAGGCGTCTTGAATGTGCGCCACTCCCTGACGACATTCTTTTTCGCAGAGAAACATCAAAAAACTGCGGAAATAACCGCCGATGTTGCTCTTGGCAGGGAGCATAGCCGCCTTGGAAATCTGGTCAATCCCAACTCGGCCTCAAGTTGGAACCGGGGACGGCAATCGCCCGGCTGATCCTCGTCAATTCCGGCCATCCGCTCGACCTGCCCTGCCCCGGTCTGCTTCGTCAGGGCATCTTGGCGAATGATCGGCCAGCAGGTATTATCCGGGGAACGGTCTGCGGGACGCACAAGCCCAGTGGCGGTCTGAAAAGACTCTTGCCACGCTGCGGGGTTACCCCGTGGTCGCGCCGTGTCACCGTTTCAGGTTGGGTCTTCCACCACGCGCAGCCTGTGCGCGTCGTGGAAGCCGCGAGTCGACAGTTGCGCGTCCCGCAGATCGCGTTTTGAAACTGCCGGGCTATACAGGTACGAGAGACGCTACGGAACGCGAGACAGGGAATTCGTCGCCGGTTCCAGGAAGTTCGCTATCCCGGAATGTTCGCGATCGCAATGCGACTGCCCGCCCTCGCCGCTCAATTCCCGACAGGAACCGCATGGACTCTCGCCTGATCTGGATTCTCGCGACCGTCGTCCTCTGGATCGTGCTCCGGACGCTCGCGCGCCGCCTCAGCGGTTCCCGGCAGCAGTCCGTGCGCGCACGCTGGCTGGCCGGCTTTCGCACACGCCGCCAGCGGCCGCGATTGCGACACCGTCCGGAAAACTTTCGCAAAAACCGCACGCGCTCTCAGCTGGTCGTCGTCACACAGCCGCCGCATGCCTTCCCGCGACGGGGCCGCAAGCAAGGCGAATACTTCGACCTGTCCCGTGATGGGCAATCCGAAAAGCTGGCACGGTTCCAGTTACCTGAGTTGCGGACGCCGGATGATCTCGCGGTCTGGGCCGGTATTCCGGTGAATCGTCTGGCGTGGCTGGCTCACCGCTGTACCGACGGCAAACCGCGCGGGGTCGATCAGACGCATTACGTCTACACCTGGAAGGCCAAACGTAGCGGCGGATCGCGGCTGATTGAAAGTCCCAAGGCCGATCTCAAAAACCTGCAGAGAAAAATCCTGGCCGAAATTCTGGGACGATTGCCGGTCTTTCCAGCAGCGCATGGGTTTGTGACGGGTCGGTCCATCGTGACCAATGCCCGACCGCACATCGGGGCCGCAGTAGTGGTCAGGTTCGACCTGCAGGATTTCTACGTGTCGATTCGCGGTATCCGCGTCACGCGGATGTATCGACGGCTCGGTTATTCCCGGGAAGCGGCCTGGTGGCTGTCACGACTGACGACCAGCGTCATTCCCGGAAATCTGCCGATTCCGCAACAGGACCATTATGGCGTCTGGCGATACCACCATCGGCATCTGCCCCAGGGCGCGCCGACCTCCCCGGCCCTCGCCAATCTGATCGCGTTCGCTCTCGACCAGCGACTGTCCGGGCTCGCAAAATCATTCGGGGCGCGCTACACCCGCTATGCCGACGACCTCACATTTTCCGGTGATGAGCAATTTTCTGCGGCTTTGCGCGCGTTCATTCCGCTGGTCGACCA
>VFQN01006746.1_pt1 | contig 12865 bp, 8 predicted proteins | sample 3512371 | NCBI WGS metagenome assembly VFQN01 (sample SAMN10412370, study PRJNA504923) | tailings metagenome | isolation source: Replicate 2 from Balatoc abandoned mine | place: Philippines: Itogon, Benguet | collected 2017-08-28
GAATTGAGAAGGAAAATTACCTTTCTCGACGGTTTTCAGCAGTTATTCTTTCTGCTCCGCATGAGTTGGAGGCCTTGATCTACCTCGCCTCAAACCACGTCTATCCAGCCTACGAGGGTCTAGAGCTAGGTATCGGCGACTCACTTCTCGTCAAAGCAGTCTGTGAGGCAACTGGACGAAAGAAAGATGCTGTTGACGAGGCGTACGAGAAGGAAGGTGACTTGGGCATCGTGGCGGTGCAAAGTCGAGCGAGTCAGAAGACTTTGGGATTCGTTGCGAAGCCAAAGCCTCTGACGGCGAGCTATGTTCTGGAGCAATTTCGAAGCATAACTCAGATTAAAGGCGAGAAGGCTCAAGCAAGGAAAGTTGAGATCATTAAGGCGATGATGGTTCGCTGTCAGGGACAGGAGGCGAAGTATATCGTGCGAGCATTACAAGGAAAGCTGCGGATTGGAACAGCTGAGCAGACAGTGCTGGTCGCCTTGGCTCATGCTTTAATCGACTGTCAAAAGATGGAGCTGGCTCAGATGACAGCTCTCTCACAAGAAGATGTTGATCGATTAGAGAAGCGAGAAGGGGCTTGGGAGAAAGCTGATTCGTCCACCCAACCTCTCGACGATCAATCGCAAAGTCAATCATTAGGGGAACTATTCAGCCGAGTTCGTGATCGAGAGACCTTTGAAGCTCGAAACCTTCGTCGACACTTCCTGGGCAAGTTAAATCTTTCGAAGGACAAGTTATACGAGTATTCTGAAGTCGCAGTGAAGCGAGCCTTTTCAGAATGTCCCAACCTATCAGCCCTCGTTAGTGGTGTCCTCCATCACCCCTTACACAATTTGTTTGAAGTGTGCAAGTTGCAGAACGGTATCCCAGTTGCACCGATGTTAGCAAAGCCATCGAAGGAGATCAACGAAGTGCTCAAGCGGTTGTCTGGCTTGGCATTCACCATGGAGTATAAATATGACGGCGAGAGAGCGCAAGTTCATCTCCTTCCTGATTCGTCAGTGAAGATCTTTTCTAGAAACTCTGAAGATAACACCGAGAAATACCCTGACTTGAGGGAGCACATTCGGTAAGCCATCCTTCCTCCCTGGTCTGGGAAACCATTAGTTTGCCTCTTGTAGACGATCAAAGGACGAGTTCGTTCAAAGCTGTATCATTGACGCGGAGGTGGTGGCATACGATCGAGAGAAGGGTTGTTTGCTGCCTTTCCAAGTGCTTTCTACTCGTAAGAGGAAAGTAGAGACGGGTGAAGAAGACTCTCAGAAGGTGAAGGTAATCCTGCAGGTCTTTGATATGTTGTACTTGAATGGGAAGTCTTTGTTGCGAGAAAGTCTTCGCACAAGAAGGGAGATATTGCGTAAATCTTTTCATCACACAGAGCAATACTTGCACATGGCGAGTGGTCTCGATCATGTGGAAGATGGTGATACCGCCCCGATTGAAACTTTCCTCAACGAGGCGTGTAATGCCCTGTGTGAAGGTTTGATGGTGAAAACTCTCGATGAAAACGCTACGTATGAACCCTCTAAACGGTCGCTGAATTGGTTGAAACTAAAGAAGGACTATATCAATGGGATGGGCGTGTGTGACTCAGTGGACTTGGTTCCGATTGGTGGTTATAGAGGGAGGGGCAAGAGAGTGAATACGTATGGAGCGTATCTCATGGCTTGTTATGATCCTGATCGAGATGAGTACCTTTCCGTTTGTAAGCTTGGTACGGGTTTCTCGGACGAGGATTTGGCGAGGCTGACTGCCAATCTCAAGGAGCGTGTGATAACCTCTAAGAAGAGACCGCTGAACTACAATGTGGGAGAGGCTCTCTATCCTGACGATTGGTTTGAGGTTGGTGACGTAGTGTGGGAAGTTCAAGCGGCTGATCTCTCTCGATCGAGTGTTCATCGGGGTGGAGTCGGGAGAATCTCGAATGATCTGAACGACGGCACAGTGCGAGGGATTGGACTAAGATTCCCTCGCTTCCTGCGAGAGAGAGACGATAAGAAAGCAGAGCAAGCAACCTCAAGTGAACAAATTGTTGATATGTTTTACAATCAGAACTCAGCATCTACTAATAACGCGCCAAAGCGCGAAGGCAATGGAGAGGAAGAGGAGGACGAATGGATATAAGCAACAGCGGAAATTGTATTTTCAGTTAGAAATAACAAAATCAAAAGGTGTATTTAATTGTGTTTTGAACCGTAGAGCTTGAGGTTGGATCGATAACATTGGCGACTACTCGATTAATCTAGTTGGACGGTTGCTCTTCTGTGCTCTCCAAGTCCGGCAGCTTTTCATCATCGTCACTGTCTTCTTCGTTTTCTCCATCATCGCTGTCATCGCCACCTGGACCACCGAATCCGCCTGCACCAGGGAAACCTCCCATGCCTCCCATACCACCGAAGTCCATTCCTCCCATACCTCCCATGCCACCGAAGTCCATGCCACCATCCAAACCACTCATATCGAAGTCCTTGCCCTCGGCCTCGTCCTCATCTATATACCTGTCCCAGTCAATCTTAACATTTGTCTTTTCCAAGTTCTTGTCTTTCAATAATCTTGGCCAGAACTCTGCGTCCTTATCTTTCTTGTTGAGCTTCATCTGGACAGAAGAGGCAAGGACATTCCACACAGAACCTTCAGCCTCAATCTCTGTAAACTAAAGAAAGTCTAGTGAGATAATCCTTGATGAGAAAAGAGAGAATCTTACAAATTCAAGGTTAAGAGAGTATTGCTTTCCGTTTGAATTTCCGGAGAAAACTAAACCATTGTTAGTCAACTCGACCTTGTGATCCTTCACATCGCTCAGGGTGATGGTCAGATAGATAGAGTCCTTTCGTTGTGCCCACTTCACTGGTGCAATGTTGGTCGCGGAGGTTGTCATTCTTATCTTATATGGTTTGTTGTTGTTGTCTCTGTGGAACAATTGTTCTCTGTGGATTTCCAAAGCTTTCTAGAAGACGTGGAAGCTGAAACCCTCAAATTCAGAGATTTTTCTCGAGAAATGAGAGTTTTCATTCGCTGCTCTGCTCAATCAAGAGAGTCTGTCTTATCGCGAGGCTTCAAGTGCGAATGTTTTGATTTGATTGGGGGAAGATCGACTAATCGACTAGAACATTCCGATAGTACAGTGTCAGCTGTCAGAACAACATGAAGACAGTGCAATCAACCCTTCTACTCTTTTTTCTTCTTCTTGATCTCCTTCATTTATACGCATATCTTTTTCAGAAGCACAGCTCTTATCGTCGTCTTTCTCTGAATCGCCTCATCTCTAGCAGATCGCCCAATACATTACAAGCTGAAGACAGTGATTATGGTGCAAATTCTATCACTGTCTTACAAGGACTAGATCCAGTTCGAAAGAGGCCTGGTATGTACATAGGTTCGACTGGAACGAAGGGACTGCATCACCTCGTCTTCGAAATCGTTGACAATTCTGTCGACGAAGCTTTGGCCGGTTATTGCACTGAAATCTACGTCATGTTGCATGCAGATGGTAGCGTTGAAGTACGAGATAATGGTCGTGGTATTCCCTGCGCTGTCCACCCTGTGACTGGCAAGTCCTCGCTGGAGACTGTTCTCTGCGTGCTCCATGCAGGGGGTAAGTTTGGCGGAGATGCGAGTGGATACAAAGTATCAGGGGGACTACATGGTGTTGGTGTGTCTGTAGTGAATGCTCTGAGTGAGAGGTTGGTGGTGGAGGTGGTGAGGGATAACAAGTTTCATTCCATGCGATTTGCCTGTGGAGTTCCGATGACGTCACTGGAGGAGCGACCAGCGACAGCAGATGATCAAAGAGGGACGAGAATAGTGTTTACTCCCGATAAGGAGATTTTCCGCTCGACTTCTGAGTTCGAATTCGATCGCATTGCAGCGCGGTTAGATGAGCTGGCTTATCTGAACCCCGGCCTGACGGTGACTCTGAAGGACCACAGGAGATCGGCCGCTCCTTCTTCTTCCTCTGAGCCTTCTCCAAAGCAGGAGGAAGATGACTCTCTCTCCTCTCTCTCAATCGGAAGGAAGCGGGTCTTCCGCCATGACGGAGGCATCGGCGAGTTGATTCAGGTGATGTGCAAGGGAAAGGAGAATTTGTATCCCGAGATTGACGTCATCTCCATGAAAGACCATCGAAAGAATATCACTGTCGAGATTGCGATGAGGTGGTCCTTAGATCAATACGATGACGTCATTTTCGGCTTCGCTAATGGAATAAGAACGTCAGACGGAGGCAGTCACATCGACGGTCTGAAGTCAGCGATCTCTCGCACGATGAATCAGTTGATGAAGAAGGTAAGATGCGTGTAGCATCTGCTGTGTGGTTAGTCTGACTCTCTTCACTAGTCGGGGAAGACGAAGGAGGCGTCGATTCCTGGAGAATTCATCCGAGAAGGTCTCACTGCAGTCGTCAGTGTGAAGGTGCCCGAACCAGAGTTTGAAGGTCAGACGAAGACCAGACTGGGCAATCCTGAAGTCAGACAAATTGTGGATGGAGTCGTGAGCGATGCTTTGCAGACCTTGTTGGAGTGGAATCCTGCTCTCTTGACAGCCATCGCTGCAAAGGCCATCAGAGCGCAGAATGCTGCTTTAGCTGCAAAAGCGGCGCGAGACATGGTAAGTTCTTGGTACCGCAGAGTATAGCGACCTCTCATCATTATTTAGGTGCGAAGGAAGTCTGTCTTACAATCCGCCGTCCTCCCTGGGAAGCTAGCCGACTGCTCGAACCGAGAAGCGAGTGAGAGTGAGCTGTACATCGTTGAAGGAGATTCCGCGGCAGGAAGTGCCAAACTAGGCAGAGATCGTCGATTTCAAGCTATTTTACCGCTGAAAGGGAAGATTCTAAACATTGAAAAGGCGTCGAGTGAGAAGGTGAGTTGCTCTGACGTGTGCTTCTGATGAACGTCCAATGAGTTTATATCGTATCAGATCTATCAGAATGCTGAGCTGCAGGCGTTGATCTCAGCGATCGGACTAGGCACGAGAGGCAGCAGCTTAGAGACTGAGAACCTCAGATATCACAGGATCATCATCATGACGGACGCTGACGTAGATGGCTCTCATATTCGCCTCTTACTGCTGACGTTCTTCTACCGCTATCAGAAGGAACTGATCGAGCGAGGAATGATCTTCGTCGCTTGTCCGCCGCTGTATAAAGTGACGTATCGAGTGGGCGGCAGCTCGAAGAGCAAGGAGAAGGTGGAATACTTCTACGATGACGACAGCTACAACTCTTTCCTCGCCGATCAGCGGCTCTCTGACGCTTCTCGAAGCTTTCAGGTTCAACGCTTCAAAGGGTTGGGTGAGATGATGCCAGTGCAGTTGTGGGAGACCACGATGAATCCTGCCAATAGGCGGCTGAAGATCGTCTCCATAGAGGATGCGGCAGCGGCGGATCGCATGTTTCGAGTGCTGATGGGCGACTCTTTGCAAGAGAGAAAGGAGTTCATTCTCAACAATGCGAATCAGCTGAAAGTCGTTGATTTAGATTATTAATAGCGAGGAGAGATCTGTCAGGTGGTCGCTGCTCTGTTAGGATGTGATGTGTTTCCCTTGTGCTTTAGTGCAAGGAAAGCATCATCAATACCTTCTGTGTCTGAAAGAGCGACATTGTTATGGTTAGACAAGTCAATATGAGTGATTCTGAGTCTTCTGACACCATAAGGTTACTACTGTGAGCAAAGTGTTCTGATCGTCTGACGTAGGCAGTGTAGTAGAATGAGATAAAAGAGCTATTTACAAGGGGAAGGTTCTACACTTTGAGAATCACTGTGGCGGCTGAAGGGTCATGCACGTCGAGGGACTTTGCGTCAGAATCAGCGCTAAACATGACAGAGAGCCAGCCGCCGAACCACGAACTCCCTCGACTGAGACTCGCCGCCCTCTTGTCCTGGTGGATCACACGCACCTCTGCAATCTGCTTCTTCGGTATTCGGGCTTGATCGTGAGTGATGTCATCGATCGCTGTCTTCAGTCGATTGATCTCTGCGAGTTGTCTGACCTTCTCCACCTCAGCCTTCTTCCGCTCCTCCTCCATCTACACCTCCTCGTGAGACACGTCGATCTTATCAGACAAATATAAACCATACCTGACTGTGTGTTCGCCTTAGTTCCTCCTTCAGTCTCTTCGCAAGGGAGTGCGGGGAGACGGAGGTGTCGAAAGAGAAGAGGCGACGTCCTGTGCTCTCGTCGACGATCGGACTCAAGACAAGCTTCAGCTCGTCCGACATTCTCCCTTCTTTTGACTCAGGAAATGAATCTCTGTTCACGTCATTCTCATCTTCATTGGTGTCAATGATGATCTTCGGTCGCTCTCCGCTGCTCTTGAGCTCCTCGACCTCTGCGAGCAACAGGCGATTCGCCTCCTCCAACTCGTCCTTCTCAGAGTATAGCTTCTGGATTTCGGTCTTTAATTCCTCCACCTGCTTGGATGTGGTGGAGAGAAGAGCGTTTAGCTGGTTGTTCTCTTCTTGCAGTCGAGTTCTGTCCTGCTGGATGTTGTCTACGAGGCACTTCCAGTCATCGCGCTCCTTGAATTTCCATTTCCCTGAGGTTTCCTGCTTCAGTTGTTCAAATAAGCGCTTGTATTCAGATTTCTCGTGCTGTATCTGGGTGATGGAGCCTTTTAGCTCGTCATTCTCTCTTGTTAGTATTTGGATCTGAGAATTCAAATTATCGATCGCAAGCTCGGCTTGCCTTCTCGTCTGCTTTAGGAACTCTGTAAGCTTTGCTAGGCCATCAGATTCGCTCATCTTGGAAGAGTCTTAAGAGCTCTGAGCCTCTATAATTGGAGGAAAGCAGTCGGGTCAGTCGCAGTGCTCTAATAGACGACTCTGCTCTATTGAGAGCAACTGCCATCTCACTCACTCTCGATAGGAGAGAGATGTATCGTAGATTTATGAAATACAATAGTTATGAGAGTTAAGACACACAAGACACACAAAACAAAACATAGCAGTAGGGTCTATAAATGCTTTCTATTAATATCGCGAGCTTCTTTCTTCGATATGTCAAGCTTCGTCGTCATCTGAGTCTATGGCTGCGTTATTGCTGCGAATAAAAGATCGATTAGGAGCAGCGGGTGCCGAGGCCAGTGGATGGGGAAGAGGCTCTGTATTGACAGGATGTTGATCAGAGAACTCTTCAGACCTTTTCATCTCTCTTTCGATGGAGTCATGCTCCTCTCGCTCATCTACTCCAATCATTGGATTGTGTTGAGTCCTCATCACATGAAGCTCAACGCCGACTGTCGATGTGCTCGTTGCATCGGAGGCAACTGACCGACTCTTCGTCCTACTCGAGAACACTTTCGAGAGAACACTTCTGCTACGAGTATTTGCCTCCTTCGCCTCATTGCTCTCGCGGCCTCTGTCGTTTGACCTCTCTTCATCGACTTGAGCCGTCGACCTCCTCAAGCTCTGCACTCTGCTTTGATAGTTATCATCGTCCGAATCCAAAGAACGATCGTCTTCGTCCGCCTCTCCATCGCTTCCAACGTCACTGTCGACGGATCGTCCAGGCTGAGAGTCATCTTTCTTCCTCGCCGCGGATCGCATGGGATTAGTGAACAAACCAATGATAGAGCCATTACTACGCTTCTTCTTGTCTTTCTTCTCCTCTTTCTTTCCCTCCTCTTCATCGTCTTCGTCGTCTTCGTCGACTTCAATGTCCTCGCCGAACAATCCCTTCGGATCGTCATCAGTCGTCTCTTTACTATTCATAAAGGCAGTAAGGATCGCAAAGGTAATGATGATCAGATTCAGTAGAATGAGCACCACTCCCAAGCCTTGATTATCGTTGGGATCAGTCGTCAGCGCTTGAACCTTGATGATCAATGCGGCAATGACGATGAGAGTGATGGACCACTGAGACAGGATGGCGAGGTGATTGTCGTGTTCGTGGATGTAAGGGTTGAAGTACATGAAGGAGGCGACAGAGAAGAGCGAGATGAGCAGCACGATGATGATCTGTAGACTCGATCCGCGGAAAATCAGCACAGGCACTGCACCGAGACAGAGACGTCGCGCACAATCGAATAACTCGAAGTACCATCGCTTCGGCGTGTACGAGTCGAAGAGATTGCGAATATTGTCGATCTCAGGATAAGTGTTGCGCACTTTGATCTTCTCCTGCTGAATGACGCGATTACTGACGAAGACCTTCTCATTCGAGTCAATGACTTTGCGCCAGTCGGGATTGATCTTCTTTCGATAACTAAACAAGACGATCGCATAGGCCAGTGGGATTCCGATGGGATAGATGAATATCATCACGACGCCATAGGCCACGTAGAAGCTGCGGTTCGGCGCGTTGCAGTTGATGGAGTAATCAGCGACGAGATAAGAGTTGCCATCATCAAACTCTTCGCACTGGAAGACTCGAAAGATCTGTGTGGACACGTTGACCATCACGAAGTAGGAGATCAAGAACGCCGCGGTGATCACGTCGCGCTTCGCTTGATCCACCTTGTAAGATGGATTGCGCTCGTTGAGACGGCGAGCACGAATAACGAGGAATTGAATGACGACAACGATTACCGCGAAGAAGAGGAAGGGTGAGATGGTGCTCACTAAGAGTCCGTCGTAGTAGTTCGTATTCACCATGCAGCTGACGTTGGGAATGAGGAGTAAATTGAGCTGGAAGATCGCGTAATAGTTGAGATATTCGAAGAAAGACGTCGGGAAGACGATATTCAGCGCTGGTCCAAGCTGATAGACGATCTGACAGAAGGCAACCACGATTTTCACCTTCACACGTAGCGTTCGAAACTTGCGATTCTTCACAATCGACTTCATTGTTCTCGAATAAAATGCTACTAGTCTCTTGCGATACTTGAAAACCACCATTGCCATTAATCCGACGAATATGAAGAGCACAGTGGAGACCATCTCCCTCGCAGTGTCGCTAGAGTCATCACAGGAGTAGCAGATGCCCGATCTGCTCGCAGTGTATCCTGTTTCACACAACGAGCAGTATGGCCCATACGAGCCTTCTGCGCATTGTGTGGAGGTGTTAGAGCCGCCGAGACAGGGGTCGCGCTGTGGACATTCAAGTACACTGGCGCTCACCTGATTCACTCTCCAGTAGCCCGAATCAACAGAGATGACGTTGGCTCCAGGACAGTAGGCATGGTCGGGACAAATATTGCAACTTGTGTCTGAGGGATCTAAGGAATACGTGCCCAGGCCGCATTCCTGGCAAGTATAGAGATTGTCTCCGACTGACGTGGTGATCTCCCCTGACTCGCACTCTCGGAAGTGAATCGTCTGGTACGTGTCGTTGATATTGCTAATAGGAACAGAGAAGACAAGAGTAGTATTCTCGCCGGGTACTCCCGTCACCACAATTTGAGTAAATCCAGCGACTCCATGCTTCGAAGGGACGGTAGAAGATCCCTTCACGACCCCTGAGTCCTTGTAGACCGAGCAGTAGATGGTCAAGGTCGCATCCGAGTAGAGCGACGTGTTTGTGACGACTTGACCATAATAATCCTTCAGATAGACCTCGATCGTGCTGTTCAGCGGCTTCCCTGACACTGGCTTATAATTCATCGGAAAATAAGAAGACAAGAACACTAAATCTGTCGCGATGAATTGACCATAAGAGGCAAAGTTGTCATAACTAAGAGTGCGTGAACTCTCGTCGACTGTAGTGGGATAGATGTTGGAATAAATCCAGAAGATCGCACCTCCTCCCTCAGTGGCGACATTACCAACAAAGGAAGAGCGAGTGACACTGACGAGTGACAGAGACACACTGACAGCGCCGCCATTCTTCCCTTCATTATACTGGAAAGTAGAAGAGTCGATGCTCACCTTGCCAGGATACGAGGAGATGTAAACAGCGCCACCGTCACCACTCTCTGCGATGTTATCGAGGAATGTCGAGCCACTGATGATCGTGGAAAGCTTCTTACTGGCAGCTGAAGTGACGCAGGGGGAGGTGCAGGCGACGTAGATAGCACCTGACGCAGACGTCGACGATGACGATGTTAAGATCTTCGCCCGGTTCTTAGAGAAAGTGGCATTCGTGAAGGTCGCGGCGACAGAGAAGAGACCAAAGACTCCATGCGACTGCACCACGTTGTTCTTCACAGTGATGCCATCTGCGCGAAGAATACCCGTGTCAATGTGAAAGAGGCCGTCGGTGGACGTCAGCTGCTGCTGGTTGTCAGAGATATCTGATTGCGTGAGGACCACAGTGGAGTTCTGCAAGGCGTAGAGGCAAGGTCCAGTGAGACCAGAACACTGTGTAATGCTGTCTTGAATAGAAAAGAAAGAACTTTGCACGATTGCCGCGACACCGCCATATTCCGCTTGGTTAGCGGTGAAATTACATCGCTGACTGCGGAAGGACGATGACGCTGATAAATAGATCGTCCCGCCTTCATAGGTGGAGCCACCGTTATTGGAGAATACGGAGTCAGAGGCTTCTATTTCTCCGCTGATCGCATAAATGCCTCCCCCAACATTCCCTTCATGTCCATAAATGGTAGAGGCAGTGACGTTGACCGAGGAAGACTCAACAAAGAACGCTCCTCCACCGAATGTGCCGCTATTGCTCGTCAGATTACAATTACTCACTGCGAGTGAGGATGAGATGAGAACATAGGCCACGCCGCCATAAGAATTCGCTGCGAGAGATGTGAACCATTGAGAAACAAAGGAGTAAAGAACGAGTATCCCTTACCTATGTTGGTGGAGAATCGCGTGTTTGTCACAGTCGCTGAGCAATAATACTGCAAGGAGAACGCTCCCCCAAGAAAGGCCTGATTGGAAGTGATGGAAGAGTCCGAGACGGTGAGAGAGGCGTAGGCAAATAAGCCAAACACTCCACCTGATACGAGACAGAAGCAAATCAATGAAAAGAACTTGTCGAAAGAAGGATGACGTTACCTGAAAACCCGGCGATATTGTTTTCTGCTTTTAAATATCTAAAGGCAGCTGAGGATTTATAGCTCATGTAGAGAGCGCCACCATAAGGACCCTCGCAAGAAGACAAAGTAACGAGATTTCCTCGGAGGATCGACTGATCGCCCACGTAGATGGCACCACCAGAGTCCAAAGCCTGTGACGACACAAAGCTGCAGTTGAGCAAAGAGACTTCACTGAGTTGAAAGAGATAGAGAGCGCCGCCTGAGTTAGCAAAGGAGTTGCGAATAGTTGTTGAGTTGATACTGACGTCACTATTCAGGGCAGCAATAGACCCACCATACGTCGTGGCACTGTTATTGTAGAAGTGTGAGTTGAATATTTGTCCTTGTCGAATGTTGTTGAGGTAGACTGCACCTCCGATGCCCTCAGCGCTGTTAAAGCCGAAGTCGCTGTCAAGGATCGACACAGAGTCTGCGTCAGCCATCTGAACGACTCCTAGCTGTGCAGCTGTGTTATTCAGGAAAGTAGAAGACGAAATATCACATGAGTCGCTATTGAGGCAGATGATGCCAGACGAGGAGGTGGTTCCCGTGTTGTTGAAGAAAGACGAGTTCTGCACTAGCAGCGCTGTCTGGTAGGTGCAGTAGACGCTGCCGTCACCAGCGATCGAGTTCCTGATACTCGAAGAAAGGATCTGCAGGTTACAGAAGAAGGAATAGATTGCACTTCCTTGCACTGCTTGAGAGCTCGTGAGATCGGATCCTATCAGAGTGACGTTACCATACTGACAGCTCACAGCGCCGCCCAGAGAGATCGGCGTGTCAGAGTCCAACACCACATTAGACGTCAACTGAGACTCTTGAATCGTTACTGAGCAATAGGAAGTGACTTGAATCGCCCCACCTGAGTTGATCGCAACGTTGCCGAGGAAGTTGGTGGAGTACAACTTCACCGAAGAGAAAGAGGCAGCGGACCCGACACAGAAGATCGCCCCAGCATTACCACCTTGATTCTGTGTAAACTGACTCGAAGATATCACAACTGATCCTCCTTGGCTGACGGCGAGGCCTCCTCCATTATTGGCGGTGGCAGATTTAATGGAGACAGAGGTGAGGGAGATCCTCGCAGCACTGCTGTAGATGGAGCCTCCGAGACTCGCAGCAGAATCAGAGGTGAAGTTTGTTTGAACGATCGTTGCAGACACAGAATTGACCAGTTCGACACCACCACCACTGCCAGCTGCGGTATTGCGTAGGAAGGAAGTGGTGGTGATTGTCAGAATCCCTCCAGAGACACGCAGAGCACCGCCGTCACTGACTGACGCTGTATTTGAGGTAAACTTGCTGCCAGAGATATTAATATTTGAAGCGGCTGAAAAGATCGCTCCACCAGCAGCTCCTTTATTGTTGGTGAAGGAGGAGGAGAGCACTGAGAGAGCGCTGTGAGAGACGAAGACACTGCCTCCACAACTCTGACCAGACGCTGTGCTGTTTGACACTGCACTAGCCGATATTCTTATGGTACTGTTCAAAGCATACAGAGACGAGCCACAGGAGGCGGTGCCCAGAGTCATCGAGACAGAGGACAGTAGCAGAGTGCTCGACTGAGAGAAGAGCAAACCACCGTTCACCACAGATCCCGACACATCCCCAATCAACAGCAGATTAGTTAGACTAAGTTGCGCTCTAGTAACGTTGAAGAGTCGAGCGGGACCGGAAGCTCGGAGGGCGATGTTGCTGGTGGATCCCTGCACTGTGATGTTACTCTGAGACGGCAGCACGATCTCACTGCTAAAGCTGATTGTCTGGTTGACATAAATTAGAGGAACTTCATAGAACACGGCACAATTGAGTTGGTTGTAGTTGCTGACAGTGACTGAGGAGGCGGTGGAGTAGTCGTATTGAGTGCAGGGAGCCGCTGCGAGAGATTGAAGGAGACAGAGAACTACCAACACATAGAAGAGATCTTGGATGAAGTGAAGTATCATATGGTGCTATTCT
>VFQN01006747.1_pt1 | contig 12863 bp, 18 predicted proteins | sample 3512371 | NCBI WGS metagenome assembly VFQN01 (sample SAMN10412370, study PRJNA504923) | tailings metagenome | isolation source: Replicate 2 from Balatoc abandoned mine | place: Philippines: Itogon, Benguet | collected 2017-08-28
CCTCCCCATCCTCCGCCTCCCCATCCTCCGCCTCCCCATCCTCCGCCTCCCCATCCTCCGCCTCCCCTGCCGCCTCCTCTGCCTCCTCCCCCGCCCTCTCGCCCACCGCCTTCCTTGCCGCCTCCTCTGCATCCTCCCCCGCCCTCTCGTGCACCGCCTCCGCTGCCCCCACCACCTTTGCCCCCCCGCCGCCCTACGCCCCCTTCGCCGCCGCCTCCGCCTCCCCCACCTCCTCTTCCATGCCCAGCCCCGCCCAGCCCTTCCACCTCACTGGCCCCCTGGGCCTCATCATGGAGCGCGCAGACATGAGCCTCCTTCAGTCGCTGCTGTCGCTGGTGCTGCCAGAGGCCAGCGCCGCGACCGAGGACACCAAGCCCCTGGGAGCCGCTTCCACCACCGCTCCCTACGCCTCGTCCCCCACCTCCGCTGCTGGGGCCGCGTCCGCTGCCCCTACCACCTCTGTTCGCCCGCTGCCCTACAACCCCCTTGCCGCCGCCGCCGCCTCCCCTGCCTCCACCACCTCCGCGTCCGCCGAGCCCTTCCGCTTCACCGGCTCCCTGGGCCTCATCATGGAGCGCGCCGACAAGCGCGAGTACGAGTGGATGCTGTCGCTGCTGCTGCCGGAGCGCAGCGCCGCCATGGCGCTCAGCAGCACTCCCACCACCCCTGTGACCACCACTGCCTCCACCACCGCCTCCTCCTCCCCCGCCTCCACTACCGTGTCAGTGTGAGGGGGCCCTGCGCCCAAGGAGCGGAGCTGGTGCCGAGTGAGTGAGCATGAGAGCGGCAGGGGTCAAACCGCCGAGATGGTGGGGACCAGGGGAGCCTTATTGGAAGGACAGCCTAGGGCACTGCAGGACGGCACGTGTAGCGGAGCTGTCTTGCAGACGCGATGGTGTGCAAGCAGTGTAGTTTAACGCTATAGCACTGGATGAGGCATAGATACTAGGTGCAAGTGCGTTAGCCTCTCATTGGTCAAGCAGGGAGGGGTCAAGGCGGGCTGGTGCGCATACCCCTACGGTGCGCTCCTGGACCGGCTGCGTCGGTTGGGGCTGATTTGCTGCTGGTCCTTGCACGCCAGATACACTGTGTTGGTGTGGACCAGGTTGCGTGTGCCACGATTTCAGCACTTGCATTACCGGTATGCATGGATAATGGGTCGGTGTAGCTGGTGAATAGCAGGTCGGCATCCTAGCAGGTTTCCTAGCAGCAGGTGTGGATGTACGGGAGATGAACGGGACGGCAGTAGCGTAGATGCATGCTTTGCCTCTACCGGTGCACCATAGCGGGCGGCCCGTCTGGGGCCACGTAGACCCACGTGATTGTAGCCCATTGTAGCCAGGGGGCTCCCCTGATTGTAGTAGTAGTTGCTGCCCTTAGTTGCGATACAAGCTGGCTCCTTCAGTCTGTGGCTATCTCAGGCGCAAGAGTTACGATAGCTGTCAGACATGCTATATGTGACGTTTTAGTCGACTCAAGGCGAGTTGACAATGGTCACCGGTGCGCTTGTGGTGCTTCTGGGAGGCTGGTGGGTGATTGTCTCCTGCCCCAGCGAGGGTGACTGATGAACGTTGCCACGCTCAAAAGGCCTTCTGGCCACGCTGTCTGTGTCAGAAGGTCTGTGTGAACCACGCCGAGACCATAAGAACAATACTTGCTCTGTAACAAGGAGACGTTGCGACGTGTGCCACTTGTCTTCGGTTATCGTGCAATGCACGCGGGGTTCCTCTGCGCACGTGGTGGTATCATGGAGGACTCCCTTGGTTCCGCAGCTGCGTCGACTTGCTGTACAATAGCAAGCAGCGCCTCGCAGCGGTGCCAGTGCATACAAATGCTTGAGTAGTGTCAACCTTACGGAGTTGCTGTGTGCAGCAGAGCAGCACCGCACCTACTCCTTCGCAGCTCGCGCCTTCGCGGAGGCCCACGGCCGCGGTCGTACCTGTTCGCTATGCCATTTATCTTACTACAGAACAGATTTGTTGCTAACATTAGGCTTCTGTGCATCTAACTGACAACCCCGGGAACAGCGTCGGGATTCCCAAAGCACGAACAGTCCATATCGCAATCACCCTAGAGTGCAGCATTACAGCCTAGCTTGGAGCGTGATGGCGGCTATCGGGGGCCAAGTCGTCAAAATTGATGGTGCGTGTATGCAGGTCTCAGCCTCGGGAACGCTGGGGTGGGGGGTACGCCTGCCTGCGCCTGCACACCTGCTGTGGCCTCAACCCCGGGCCCGGGCCAGCCCAGGGGAAGTAGACAGCTCCATACGACCACACATTATTGATGCTTCAATACAGCCTAGGACTCTCTCCGGGTGCACACTCGCTGCAGCAAGGCAGCTGCCACACTGGCAGCGTTTAACCTGGCACCTTCTGTAGATGACGCGTCCCTTTCATTGCCCGCCCCTAGTTGTGTCCCATGCTCCAGGCACATAACAGTTCAGCCTCCAGCGTACACTACCAGCTGCCACGTCCAACGCAGACGGGCCCTGAAGTCATACCTGTCGCCTCACGCACGTGCACACAAACATTGAGCCCACGGGGATCGTCATCCACTCCTCCTGCCGTGCGTCCGTATGCTGCCTCGCCCCCTCCCCCTACCCCAGGCAGCATGCTGGAGGGCGGTGGCCAGATCCTGCGCTACTCCGCCGCGCTGTCCGCAATCACGGGGAGGGCCCTGCAGGCAGGTGGCGGTTGGGTGGTCCCTGGCCTGGCGGTTGGCGGTTGATGGGCAGCGCGTGTGTGTTAGCAACGAGGCGGAGGGCCCCGCAGTAGGCAGGTGGCACTCAAAGGGCTCTGGCCTGTTTGACTCCGGTGCTTGCCGTTGGAGGCGTGATGTTACTGCAGCTCGCAAGCTGGTGCAAACCCCACGGCATGTAGACCGAAGCTTTACATGTTCATACGCGTTAGCGCTGCTCACCGACTCCTGCTCCGCACGCAGGTGGACTCTGTGCGGGCCAAGCGCTCCCGGCCGGGGCTGCAGCCGCAGCACCTGACGGGGCTGAGGCTGGTGGAGGCCATCTGCGGGGGGCAGCTCACAGGTGCGTGCACACGATGTCTCCTGTCAGATCGGTGCTGTGCTGAGGCCTAAAGCCCTGACACTTGGGGCTGTGCGAGCACTCCTTTCCCGGATACGTATGACCGGTAAGGCTGTGTGGGGTGTGCAGAGGGAAGTCAGGGAATGCTCACAGGTGGGCCAGCTCACAGGTGGGTACGCGTACAACGCAAGAGAATCGTGTAAGGCGTCAGAGAATCGCGGGAACGGTGGTGCCCGCACGCGAAGAGGAAGTGGGTGCACGCAAAATGCGTCTAGCATCATGCTGTACCGTGGCCCAGTGGCCTTAGCTTTGGGCTGAGTGCTTGACTCTGAATACGACGAGTGTTTAGTCTCTTTTGGGGTGGGAAAGGAGGCAAGGGGTTGCCTGGCTTGCGGAAAACCAGTTAGACACGTTGTATGGTCGCGAGGCAGCCAGGCGAAGGTGGATGGCAGTGCAGTCGGACCCATGGGACTATGCGGCAAAACGCATGAATCTAAACGGTTGATCAACAGTCGTGGCACCTGTCACGTCCTGGCACGTGTCACTGACGCGCGTCGTTGCAACGTGTCGACATACACGCGTACGACCTGCAGGCGGCGAGGTGGGCAGCAGCTGCATCTCGCTGCGGCCGGGGCTGCCGCGGGCCGGGAGCTACACGGCTGACACACGCACGGCGGGCAGCTGCAGCCTCATGGTGCAGGTGGGGTGGAAGGAGATGTGTGGAGGATAAGTGTACCCGTGTTGCTATCAGGAGGGCTTCCGGCGTTGCTTGCTTGTCAGGCAGCTGCAACCAAGGTGGGGCAGGCGGACCTGTGGAGCGATGCGTGTTAAGTCAGTTAAGGGCTGCTGGGTTTGGTGCTCCAACAGGGCTGCTGGTTTTGGTGCTCCACACGTGGTCTTGTGCTCCACACGTCTTGTAGGTACAGCTTCCGCAATGCAGTGGGGCGGGAGGGCCGGGCGGGATGTGGCCCCGCAGTCGTCAGTGTCGCCCCATGTAGTTTTATCAGCCCCATGTAGTTTTGTGTTGGCACCTACCTACCTTATGTAACAGTGACAGGTGTACCAGTGGCACCTACCAGTCATGTCACTGTTCCACCTGTAAGGAGCGCTGGGCCCAACAAACGCGTATGTACTTTTTCATATGACGTTGGTGCGCTGCGGGCAGGGGCAAATCCTTTGGCGACCTTCTCATTGTTTGTCAGCTACGTTTACATCGTTTGCTGGCATCGTAGCTCCAAACGGCGGCCGTGTCTCCTTCTCACTCTCTCTTCCCGCAGGCATCCCTGCCGGTGTGTATGTTTGCGCTACCGCCACCCGAGGCGCCGACGGCACAAGACAGGGGCAGCCGGCACCACCGCAGCGGCGGAGGCACTGACGGGGGCCACAAGGGCGCAGCTGCTGCAACTGATGCCTCAGGGTGAGGCATGCGTCTTATGTCCAATCGAAACTGCAATACGTTGTGTAGTCCACATGCGCGACTTTCCACCCCAAGTCCATGCCCTGACACCCTCCCTCCTTGCTCCCCGTCGTGCCGCAGGCGCGCCGTCACTCAGCTGGAGCTGCGCGGGGGCACGGACGCTGACATGGCCCCGCCCGCCGCCTATCTAACACACGTGCTGCTGCCGCTGCTGGGCCGGGCCTTCGGAGAGTTGGTGGCGGGGGCGGAGGTGCAGCTGGTGGGTCGGGGGTGTGGGTTGTGTGGGGCAGGGGGCGGAATTGCAGCTGGTGGGTCGAGGGTGTGGGTTGTGTGGTACACGCACAGGGGGGCCAGTGCATTCTGGTGCAGTGCCGAATGCGGCTGTGGGTTTGGGGCTGTGTTGTGCATGGGCGGAAGTGCAGCTGGTGTGGTAGAGGCAGTAGGGACTCAAAACAGACTACTGCATGGGGCTTTCAGAGGCCGCTGCGGGGCCTCGCCCGGCAGCGCACCTTCACCAGGGTGCGGTCAATGCCACGTGTCGCAACAGGACACGCAGGGGACACGCAGGCGCTGCGGGGCTTGCTCGCAGCACGGCACGGCTTTGTGTCCCAAGTGCTTTCGCCTTTACTGATGCTTCACGAGGCTGATTAGCTGTCGACCGACGGCTGACGCCCAGTACCGTGCAGGGCCAGTGTACGTGCCCAGACACATTCTTATCGTACAGCCCAAGGCTCCCACCAGTAATTGCGCTCCTTCGGCTGCCTAAAGGAGCATCGCAGCTTTTACCCCGGAAGCGGCGGCATTATCTTCACTATGGGTCCTGAATAGCACCACTATGAAGCCTGAACAGCACTGTATGCACATGCTCGCCTGCCCCCAGGAGCGTCGCGGCTTCTACCCCCGGGGCGGCGGCGTGCTGCGAGTGCAGGCGCCAGCCCTCCCGCCCGGAACGCCCCTGCCGCCGCTGGACCTGGCAACCCGGGGCAACATAACTAAGGTGAGCTGCTAATGTACTGTGCCGCTGTAACACTTTCGCAGCCGTGCTTCTCTGCCTTTACCACGTGTCCAAGGTTTCCTGGGTTGTGGCTGGCGGATACTGTTGCACCTGATGCTGCTGCACCTGCCATTACCTCCCCAGGCCACGTAGCCGGCGATGACGTTCTGCTGCTGCTGCCCCAGGTGGCCCTCCTGGCCTTCGCCGCAGTCCCTTCATATCTATCTATTCGATTGTTCCTTTCATATTAACCCGGCTAAACAATTGTTCCTTACATGTTCAAGTGCCCAGTTACTGCAGCCGTAACCTGACAAGGTTTTTTCCCTGCCCCCAGGTGGTCATACTGGCCTTCTCCGCCGGCCGGGTGCCCGCCACCGTACCCAAGCGCATGGCGGCCGCCGCCGAGACCGCCGTACGCCGTACACTGCGGACGCTCGGACCCGCGGGTCGCGGCGTGCCTGTGGAGGTGGAGGCGGTGGTGGAGCCGCCGGAGAGAGCCTTCGGTGCGTCGGGCATTTCACTTCACGTGGTGGTTTAGACACATACAGCAGCATGAACACGTGCACTTGCAGCGCCCATTGTGCGGGGTGATAGGGTACTGGCTCATGGCTATGTGCAATTCCAGGCCAAGGTGCCGCCGGAGCGAGTAGTGGGGCCATCGTGGTTTCAAGGGCAGGTGGCAGGTGCTGGCCTTCGGTTGCCGTTGGCTTAACCCATTGGTACTTCTGGGCAGGGTGGAGGCTCAAAAAGGCCAGCGCTCGGGGAACAGCGTGAAGGGGTGACTTTCCATGCCAAGCCCCCCAGCGCCGAAGTTGTGTCGCGGTACTTGCAGGCGCTGCTCCGCTGAGCACCGTGCTGCGCCGGTGGCCTCGGATTGAGCTGTGTGCCAGGCCATCAGCTGCAACCCGTAATTTGCACAAGCACCTCCCAACTGCCAGCTGCCGACAGCTGATTTGCTAACCGGCACCCTATGCGGGCGACGGCTGCGGCATCCTCGCCCTCAACCCCGAACCACTGCAAGCGATGCAACCTGCAACCCCCAACTGCCAGCTGCTGATTGTCAAGTGCCAACCGGCTCCGCTTGCAGGTGACGGCTGCGGCATCCTCATCTACGCCGACACCGACACGGGCTGCCGGCTTGGTGGGTGGACGGGGGGCAAGGGTGGGAGGGGGGGTACGAAGCCGATGGGAATGGACACCACTGGACACCAGTCAGAACCCACGCCGATCAGTTCCTGTTCTGTCTTCAAACCGACCTCCAAGGCGGAGCACGTGTGACTTGGACATGTTGAGTAGATACCTCCACATAATTCTGTGTAATATTTCTATGTTATATTCCTGGCTTGATCCGCTGCCAGCTCCAAGGGCGAGCGGGTCGCCTCATCCTGCACGTACGTCGTGGTAACAAGCACTTATCTAATTGCTGCCCTACCCAGGCGCCAGCTCCAAGGGCGTCGCAGTCGTAGTAACACGCACTTATTCAATTAATTACTATATAAATAATAATTTGTTATCTAATTACCTCCCCCCAGGCGCCAGCTCCAAGGGCGAGCGGGGCGTCCCCGCGGAGCAGGTGGGGGAGCGGGCTGCGGAGGAGCTGGCGGAGGCGTTGACCAGCGGCACGTGCGTTGACCAGTGGTGAGGCGGGCGGGGGCCGGGGGACGTTGACCAGCGGCACGTGCGTTGACCAGTGGTAAGGCGGGCGGGGCGCCGCTGGTCTGCCCGGCCTACGCTACCGTGCACGTGCTTGCGGCTTCACCGAGCGAGTGTAGCTGGCATCCTTTCTCCTATGGTATGCGGTGCACCTCGCCAAGGTGTATGCATTTTTGCTGCTGGCTCTGTGCTGCAGGATGCAGGACCAGTTGGTCATATGGATGGCGCTGGCGGGGGGCACGTCGCGCATGAGGTGCTCTGAGCCCACGCTGCACACGCGGTGAGTTAGTACCAGCAACAACAACATTAGATACGCCCGTGCATCTGACGCATGCTGCTGGGCCGTACGGCAAGGTACGGCATGCATACGGTCAATTAGCTGCAGCCGATGCGGTTGACTCCAATGCGCCCTCAAGGGGTGCTTGGGTACGGACATAGCAGAGGTGCTCTTGCATGCAGTCTATGTCGCATTGGACTGCTACCCTTCCTTTTTCGCATGCTGGTACCACACCCTGCTGACCTTATGACTGGCCCTGCCGTAGGACTGCCATGGTGGTGACGGAGGCTCTTCTGCCAGGTATCAAGTTCCGGCTGCACAGGCCACAGCAACATCAGCGGCCAGGAGGCAGCAGCAAGGACGCTGGATCAGGGGATGCTTCAGAAGGGACCGGCGCTGTTGGCGGCGGCGGCGGCGGCGGCGGGGGGCTGTGGCTGATCGAGTGCGATGGGTGCGGGTGGACGGTGGGGCAGCGGGCGGCGGATGCTTGCCGCCTGAGTGAGGGCGGGGCCGGCGTGGATGGGGCATGATGGGGAGACACACACGCACAAGTACTGGCGTTGCAACAGAGTTGGTACGGCTAGCTTGGGTGCTGAGTCGGGCTGAATTGGAGGTGCGGACACATGCTTGAAGACGCCGGAAGATACCGGTAGTAGCAAAGCTGGGAGATGCGCTCGTCAATACACGGGTGGATGGTGTATGTCGGAAGTTCGAGCGGGAGCACCACACCACCTTGGTGGAGTGTGGCAGTTTAGAGCGCTCGGGAAGATGAGGCGACAGGCATGTGCCTACCTACCATTACCGGGAGCACATCTTGACGCCGCTGGTGAGATGGGCGTGGAGCCTTCATTGTGAGGTGAGACCACGTGCTTGTGCACGCTGAGAGAAGGTAGCAAAGCGTTGAGAAGCTGGGGCGCTGCGGGACGTATGGGTGCGGCACCTGTCATAACACGAGGAGATGGTTGGGCAGACAGGAACGAACGATGGGGAGTGTGGCAAGGTCCAGAGCGAGCCCGGGAAGCAGCCTGGCAGGCATAGGTGTGGTCGGGACCAGCAGGGATTGTGTGGCCACACCACCTGGATTGTAACATGAAATGCCAAAGGCAGTTCATGCGAGCCGTGACAAGGTGGTTGTGAGGGATCTGGGCAAGTTGATGGAGCTGTGGACCCCAGCCCAGTGTCCCGATCTTCAGGATTATCACGATTTGGAGGCCGTTTCGGCCGCCAGTTAAATTTTTTGGGGCAGAATCAGGGGGGGGTGAGAAATGCAGGATCAGATACCCTGCCTCGATGCTTGCTTGCCGCCTTCAAACTCGAAGGTTGGTTTTTCCATGGGCCAGCATTGGCCATTGCCCTAGTGAGGCCGGCAAAGCTAGCTTCACTATTACTGGGGTGGTATGGCCTCATATGGGCATCAAACGATAGCTCTCACTGCGTACAGTCCAGGGGTGTGCGTGGCTCCGTCAGCAGACCTTGTGCGAGCGAGCTACGGCCCCGGGAAGATTTTGCCGACCCGCCGGGGGACCCACCCACCCCCCCAAACTTTGAGGCGCTCTAACATACTCACCTGTACGACAATTCAAAATCTGAAAACAGCTCTGGAATCCTTGCAGTGAGGGCTTCAATTTCGAGGCATGGTGTAAAAATTCCGGTTCCTACCCCCCCCCCCCCCCGCCAACGCCCGAGAAAATTTAGCATGTTCTCCGGCTTTTCCTCCAAGAAAGACCCCGAAATTCCAAACAGAATTTCCAAACAAGGGGGCCCCGGGATTATAACGCCTCAGGAGCTTTCGCCAAATAGGACCGGAATACTGGGGCCCAGCCAGCGCACCTCCCAACCACCCAACCCCCAAAAGCACAACACAGACTCCACATGCACAGCCCCCGACAGGGGCCGCTTTTCCCCAAAGGCCCTGCCCAACAGCGGCAGCAGCTTGCGTGTTAGTAGGTGGCGGGAACATATTGAGCTGCATGAAGCTGCATGGAGACATGCTGGTGTTGTCTGCACGTGCTTTTTAGTGAGCTGTTGCATCGAGGTGCTAATGGGCCTTCAGGCCTTCTGTAACGGGCCTTCTGTCTGCCTGCCCATAAGCCTCCACGTTGTCCCATCTCCTTACTTTACTACTGATGTTTTTGGCCTAACACGCCGTTTGTATTGTCATGCCTTTGCGTTGAGAGACATGAGCCCTTCGCATTGGCCGGCGAAGCGAGCGTAAATCCAAACATAACGATTGTGACCCCAGACACCGAAACTTTAAAACTGCGTCACCTCGCACTGTAATGGCAGGCGTTGTTCTGGGGTGTCATGTGCGCGGAGGAGTTCACCCTCTGCTGCGTCCGCGCCGCGGTATGACACCAGCGCGTCACTACTCCCGTTATGGGATTGTGACAAATAATGTCGGGAAGGTGGGGAGAAAGCGTGCGGCTCCTCGCTGGCGTACGTGCGAGTCTTGGGCAACATCTCTTCTGCAACCTTAATTTCTTGTGCACCTCACCTGACCAAACAGCTGGCAGAGGCGCGGGCGCTGAGGGAGCAGGCGGAGCTGGAGCTGAAGCAACTGAGGGACGCGAGGGTACGGGCAGAGCAAGAGCTGAAGGAGGAGACCGAGCGGACCGAGCGGGCGGAGGCGGCGCTGAAGGAGCTCTCGCCAACCACAACCTACCAGGTCATTGGGGTAAGTGTGCAGCTGCCCTCGGGGTGTGCGTACACGGAGAGTACTCCTGCACGCAGCTTTTCGATCTTGGCTTGAGCTTCTGCCTGGCTGTTTCGTGCTGCGCAGATTGCCTTGGCCGGCTTGAGCATCATTGTCGGCGCTATTTGGCGAATGAAGGTGGTCTTTGGCATGTAACGGTGCACCTCTTCCACGCCCTGCCGAGGATGGCTGCTTGGGCGCTTTTCTTCTTCGTTCCGCCTGGAGCATCAAGGCGGGTATTCGTGGTTCTCCTGGGCACAGCACTCCTCACCCAGGCGACAGGCGCTGCCGGCCATAGCCAGCTGCTCGCCTATGCTATTGCTGAAGTTTGTGACAAAATGCTGGCATGCCTGATGCTCCAGGGTACTGGCTGTTGCTGGCTGAAGCGCTGTACCTACCTCCTCCATGCAGCGCAGCCTGCCGCCCAGAAGCAGGTCATTGTGCGCTAGTTATTAGGACTGGGGATTGTTGTTCCGTTCAGGCTGCTGGTTGATGCGGCTGTGCGTATTAGGCTGGAGTGAGGGTACAGGTTTGAAGGACGGTACACTGTATGTGTGCCGCCAGCCAGACGCCTTCACATTCATGCATGTGGGCAAGTGCTGTTCGTTGGGCCCAATTTTTATTGTGCTTATCTCACAAGCTGGCTGGTATGCCTGACATGACCTCCTGTGGTGTTTACGGATGGTGTGTGTAGCAGATGCGGTGCGGGAATGGGATAAGTAGAATCCCTGACAGGCAAACGTTTAGGTAATTGTCACTCACTGCTCTGCCTGTTTATGGATGGTGTGTGGGTTGCTTCTTTGATGCGCCTGTCAGGCAAGGGAATTTTCCCCTGCCCTCTGTTTCTGTCAGCTAGGAGGCTTACGGCAATCTCGCTGCGTGCAGTGCCTTTTTTGTAGCGGAAACCATTGTTTTTTTTGCTGTGTATTGGACGAACAGTTGGACCTCAATTGCACTGCGTGCCTTGCTCCTTTTGGACCAGCAGTTGGACCCACACTGCACCGCCTTGCTCCTTGTGCCCCGCTGCGTGCACTGTAAGCTGCTCCTTTCTGCTGTGTCTTGTTGTACGGAGTTGTCGGCCTGCCGCTGTGGAACCCAATACAGCTACGGCCTGGCCATGACCGATTCCCGTGCCATAACAGAAGGCGACGACCCATGGGTCTGGCCGTGCCGATGCTAACCAGTAGGCCTGGGCAAAAGCCGCCCGCGTCCTGCTATATGTTAATGATTTGAGCCTCTGCTGGTGCTATCCCTGTAATCCGCCCAATGAGCGGTGGGCATATGCCTTTGTTAGCATGTAAAGCATGTGCGAGTGCCTTTCCTCCGATAAGATCTTTACAACTTGAGCGTCAGGCTTCTTCTTCTCATTGTAGGTAGAGTTGAAAGCGCGTCAGACTGCTAGAGCAGCGCGGACCCTCTCGGGAAATATATCTGAGCGTTCCTCGTGCCTCACGGCGGCACAGAAGGACGAACCCAATGCATGGACAAGCATAGCTAACCACCGCGACAGCTGCAATACAAGGAGTGCGGCATACGGTCCTGCGGTAGGCCACCAAACGCGAAACGTCGTCTGGGGGTTCCGCGAGCTGCGATGGACCAGCTCTGCGGGACCTCCTCTGGCCGGCAAGAACAGCTATATCTACATGAGTTGCAGCAGCAGCAGCAACAGCTGATGCAAGCAAATGGCGCGGCGACGCGTCGACCGGGGAGCACTCTTCCGCGGAGCAGCTCGGTGGGTCGACCGACTCGCCTCCCGCTCCCGCGCTTACCTTCGCACACCGTCCTTTTTACGCGTTGCATACCGCACATCTCAAGCGTACATTGCAGTCGCGTATTGTGTTCTGGGCGCACAGTTCGGCACACCCCAATCCAATGCACATAGCGGGAACTGTTCATCTCCAGCCACCTGCCGTTGTCAGAGCTGTGGTCCCCTGCCCTGCACCTTGCCGAAGCACATACGGTACACATACGACCTCCTGCACCCAAACACGTCTGCCCCAACAAACCCAAAGCCCCAGTTGTCCATTCCATGCACCCAAGACACGTGTGCGGGATGGACAACTGGGGCTTTGGGCCAACAACGCTCCCCGCATACCCCCGCAACCCGCTCCCTAACTGTCCTGGCTCTCATGTTTCCCACGCCTCGTTCATCCCCGCTCCCTGCCTACGGGTTGCTTCCTGACGGTCGGGCTTCCCTTCATCCTCTATCGTCCCTCTTCCCTCACTTCCCTGCCCCACCAAGGCCCCGTCATGGCCCCCCGCCCTGCTGGCGGGCGGCAGCGGCGAGGGCCCCGGAGGCACCTCACGCATCCGCATTGGGGTTTGCGCCATGGAGCGCAAGGCCCGGTCCAGGTGGGTACATGCCAAAGACTCTGAAGGGGGATTTCACATGCTTTTGCAGCCCACGGTGCACCTGCCTGCGGGATGACTCCTACTGTGGCTGGTAGGGATATGGCGATTGATGCTGTTGGGGCTCGTGCGCCTGCAAGCCTGTGACTGTTTGGCGGAGTGACGTAAGGGACTGGTGCATGAGAAGCCGCACCGGTAACCACAAGGCTTTGGTACGAGCTGGCACCAGCTCAGCCAGCCGCATGTTGCCCTACTTGACGTCGGTGCCCTGCTCTGCCACGTGCCTCGACCAGCCATGCGCGAGATTTTGAACAACCAGTGCGACCCACATGGCTGGGGTTATGTCACAAAGTGCCTGTGTTGTAACACTAAATACCGCATTGCAAACCTGTGTAGGCCCATGCGCGAGATCCTGAGGCGGCTGCTGGCCTGCAACGAGTTTGA